>Ga0268264_10001707_pt1 | contig 20240 bp, 23 predicted proteins | sample KBSSwiS32_FD_190357 | JGI IMG/M metagenome (GOLD analysis project Ga0268264, IMG submission 190357) | Switchgrass rhizosphere microbial communities from Kellogg Biological Station, Michigan, USA - KBS Switchgrass S3-2 (SPAdes) (version 2) | ecosystem: Host-associated > Plants > Roots >...
CGAGGCTGACTGCCACGATGACAGCAGCTGTAATCCCCAATATTCGCCACATCGGGACATTCTACGCTCAAATCAGATGAAGGCACAATGAGTTTCAGCTTTAATCCAACTTCCCCGAGCTATCACGGTATTTGCCATTTTGCCGTCTCTGCGCCCTGCTCGGTTCAACCCCATTCAATCGTCGTAGGGGGTTTGTCCGAGATGCGGTATACAACAGCACCGACTTCGCGTATCTCGTTGGTCAGCCGTTTCGAGACCTGTTCTAAGAATTCATAGGGAAGCTGCGCAAAGCGTGCAGTGAATCCATTCACGCTCCAGACCGCCCATAGAGCGACGACATGACCCATACCAGCATCGTCGCCTTTAGATACCGTGTGTTCAGAGCGCGTTATCGTCGCGCCTGCCTGCCAGACGGTGTTGTAGAGCTTGCTCCGGCGAAGCTCTTCTATATATACAGAGTCCACGGCACGGGCCGTCGCGAGTTTTTCAGCGGTAATCTCACCTTCGATACGTACTACCAATCCCGGACCCGGGAATGGATGTCGGATGAGCAGGTCTTCAGGTACACCGATGTCACGTCCGATATCTCGAGCGCTGTCTTTGACACAGTCTTCGAGCGGTCGGATCTCCGGGACGCTCCATTCGATGCCGGTATTGTGGTGAACTTTTATTTCTGCCACGCGCGCGCCCGTTGCCGTACCATGGCCGCTTTCGCGAAGGTCCGTATAGAGCGTGCCCTGCGCGATGAAACCCGCACGGTGCTCGGCAACTTTCTTTTCCAGGATGTCTTTATAGATACCGCGCATCGCGAGACGCTTCTCGCGCATGACGGTCTTTCCATAGAGCGCCGCGAGGAATTCCTGCGTCGCGTCGACGACCTCGACTTGTATCCATTTCTGTTTGCCGAAGACTTTGCGTACATATGCCTCGTCGTCAGGCCGGTCGATGCCGCGGATATAGACGCCAAAAAGCTTACCTTTGGAATTTTTCATCGCGTGTTTCAAAAGGTAGGCGACTACCGAAGAGTCTGAGCCACCCGAGAGCGCTATCAGTACGTTTGCATCAGCGATCTGTTTTCGCAGAGAATCTATCTTTTGTTTCGCTACGTCATGCGCCGGATACGGGTCGGAGATACCGCAGATATCGAAACAGAAATTCGCATACATCTTGGCGCCGTCTTTGGTGTCGGTGACTTCGGGATGGAACTGCACGCCCCAGAAATGTTTGTAATGCCCCGCAGCGACAGGGGAATTCGCGGTCGTGCCGAGAACGACAAGTTTCTTGAAAGGGAATATCTTGTCGCCATGCGTCTGCAGTACCGGCGAGCCGTTCTTTATACCTTTGAAAAGAGGATCTTTTTTCCGGAGCTTCAGCGGATAGACGCCGAATTCTCTTTTTTCTCCCGGCGCTACACGTGCGCCCACATGCTTAGCCCACATCTGGTATCCGAGACATACGCCAAGCAGCGGTATCCCGAGATCGAATATCTTTTTATCAAAAGGCGGCGGCTCGTCATGCACAGATGCAGGTCCGCCGGAGAGTATTATCCCGGCCGGAGATATTTTCTTTACATCTGCAGCGGTGACTTGTGCCGGGTCCGCGACGAGGCAGTAGACACCGAGCTTCGCGAGATGCTGCACGATGAGATGGTCGAACTGAGAGCCCATCGAGAAGAGAAGGATGAATCTGCTGGTCTTTCGCACCTGCATCTCCTCATGAAGCGCAGCGAGGACTTCGGGGGATGCATGCCTGAATATCGAAAGTGATGCCATGCGCAAATGTACCACACAAATTCGACGTTCATCAAAGCTTAATCTCTCTGGCCTCAAAGGCTTTTTAACGCCGTGAAATAACGGTTTTTTGTGTGGATAACTGGCTTGCTGTGGTATATAGTGGTGGTATCTTATACATCAGTGGGAAATAGTGGGAAAAAGAGATAATCTGAAGAATTATGTTTATCGGGGAATACGAACACACCTTGGACGAGAAGAAACGGGTCTCGCTTCCGAAAGCATTCCGCATGGGACTAGGGAAGAACATGGTGGTGACTCGCGGCCTTGATAACTGTCTCTTCGTGTATCCGAAGAAGAACTGGCAGAAGATCGCCGCGAAATTGGACCGGCTGTCATTTGCGCAAGCGGATACGCGCGGATTCAACCGCTTTATCCTCTCCGGCGCTGCAGAAGTAGAAGCAGATGCTGCAGGAAGGATATTGATCCCTGACCACCAGAAAGAATTCGCAGGACTCGGACGTACCGTAGTCTTCGCGGGGGTTTCTGACCGGGTCGAGGTCTGGGACAGCGAGAAGTGGAAGAAGTACAAAGCTGAGATCGTCGGGAAGGCCGACCAGATGTCGGAGAAGCTCGGAGAGATCGGCGCTCTGTAACCCTCTTGATCCTCATTATCAGTTGGCGGCCTCGGGCTGCTGGAAGATTTGCATAACGTCATGCGCACGCGACCTATCCAATCTTCCAGCGACCCGGTGTCGGCACGAGAAAAAGTACCTGGACACCGAAGTGTTCTTTTACACGAAGCTATCAGCTTCTTGGATATCCAGGAAAGCGATACGGTCGTCGATGCGACCTTGGGCGGTGCAGGTCATGCGAAAGAGATAATTTCGCGTCTAGGTGCCGCAGGAACGTTCGTAGGTTTTGACCTTGATCACGCAGCCATAGAGCGCGCACAAGCCGCACTCTCGGATGCCAAATGCAGGGTAGAGCTTATCGAGAAGAATTTTCGTGAACTGGGAAACGCGCTTCACGCGCGTAGTGTTCGGGAAATCAACAAGGCATTGTTCGACCTCGGCTGGAGCAGTTTTCAACTCGAAGCGGGACGTGGATTCTCTTTTAACACGAATGACCCGCTCTTAATGACATATACTTCAGATTCCTCCACCGGGCTTACCGCCGCAGAGATAGTGAATCTCTGGTCGGAAGAATCGCTTGCAGACGTGATATTCGGCTGGGGAGAAGAACGCTTCTCCCGGCGCATCGCGCGCGCCATCGTAGAAAGACGCCAGAAAGCGAAATTCACTACGGCGAAAGAACTCGCCGAAGTCATCGCATCTGCAGTCCCTGCGGCCTATCGTCGCGGCAGGATTCATCCGGCAACAAAGACCTTTCAGGCGCTTCGCATCGCCGTCAACGACGAGCTGGGTGCCCTGAAAGAAGGGCTAGATAACGCTTTCGGGATGCTGAAGCCAGGCGGACGCATCGCGGTCATCACCTTTCATTCAATAGAAGACAGGCAGGTCAAACGATATTTTGCCGGTCTTGAAAAAGAAGGGAAGGCGAAACGCGTCAACAAGAAGTCCATAGGCCCTGGCGAGCAAGAACTCTCGGAAAATCCTCGGGCTCGCAGCGCCAAACTTCGTGTAATACAGAAAAATTGATCAAACAAAAACAGAATCCGCTTATGTATGCAATACAACTACAACTGAATAAGAAAATAACCGCACTATCCGCGGAGATGCCTTTCGAGTATTTGGCACTACGTACTCTTATCGTGATGGTGGGCATTCTCATCTTCGCGTACCTCTATCTCGTTTCGGCATCCGTGCTGAACGTCATTGCTCAGCGCGAGGCCGCACAGGCTTCCGCACAGCTCGAGAGCAACATCGGCGTCCTTGAAGGCAGATACTTTTCTCTCAGCAAGGAAGTGACTCCGGTGCATGCGGAAAAACTCGGACTCCTCCCGGTCTCGCAGTCGAGCTTCGTATACCGTCTGGATACGGTCGGCGTCATACCGAGTTCGAAAAATGCGATCTGAACTTAAGCTTCGGCTGAGAATTCTCTCTGGATTATTTGTCCTCATAGGGCTTTTGTTGGTGTTGCGCCTGTATCTCGTGCAAATAGTCCACGGCGCCGAGTATCGCGAAGACGCGATGGGCCAATACACCGCGTCGCAGCCTGATACGAATCTGCGCGGCTCTATCTTTTTTACAGCCAAGGACGGCACGGAAGTCGCTGCCGCGGTGATGCAGACCGGCTGGCGGCTCGCCATAAATCCGAAACTCGTCAAAGACGCGCCGGGTACGTACAAGGCTTTGAATGCCATAACGCCGATAGATCATGACCGGTTCTTCACGAGCGTCGCAAAGACGAAGGATCCGTACGAAGAAGTCGGGTTCCGTATCAGTGATGATGCGGCGAGCGCCATACGTGCAAAGAATCTGCCCGGTATCATCCTTGCGCAAGACCAGTGGCGTCTCTATCCGGGACAGATGCTGGCATCGAACGCCATAGGATTCGTCGGTTATCAGAATGACACCAAGACCGGCGTATATGGACTGGAAAAGCAGTACAACCTCACGCTCGGCATACATACTTCCGGTACAAGCGTGAATCCATTTGCGGAGATATTCGCGAACGCTCAGGCGCTTTTTTCTCTCGACCCGGCGGCAAACGAAGGAAGCGTCGTCACTTCTATAGAACCGAGCGTACAGCGGCAGCTGGAAAGCACGCTTAACGACGTGATGAAGACCTACACGCCGAAGTTGGCCGGAGGCATCGTCATGGATCCGCATACCGGGGAAATCGTGGCGATCGCTTCGCGCCCAAGTTATGATCCCAACACGTACAATACGGTCACTGATCCATCGGTATTTACCGATCCTCTGGTAGAAGGCCGATACGAACTCGGAAGTATCATGAAACCGCTTACGATGGCAGCGGGAATCGATAGTGGTGCGGTAACGCCACAGACCACATACGATGACACCGGCTGCATCACGGTCTCTACGTACAAAGTCTGTAACTTCGACCTGAAAGCCCGCGGCGTGATACCGATGCAGGAAGTCCTCAATCAATCACTCAACGTCGGCGCGTCATTCGTAGCGACGACGATGGGCTATCCGGCATTTACGCGCTACATGCAGGCGTACGGATTCGGCGAGCCGACGGGGATAGATCTGCCGAACGAAGTGCAGGGAGATTTGTCACCGCTCGGAAAAGGCACAAGCCCCGCAGTGAACTACGATACGGCTTCTTTCGGACAGGGAATATCCGTCTCCCCGATAGAAATGACGCGCGCGCTTTCCGCACTCGCAAACGGCGGCGTACTGCCGAACCCGCACATAGTCACCGGAATAAAATTCGAAGACGGTATCAAACGCTCCATAGCGGTCTCGCACGGCACACAGGTACTGCAGGCTCAGACAGCCCAGACCGTGACCAACATGCTTATACAGGTGTATGACAATTCGCTCCTCCATGGTGCTCTCAAGCAGGATCATTATTCGATAGCAGCAAAGACCGGTACTGCGCAGATCCCAAAGCCGGGCGGGGGATACCTCGGCAACAACACCTATCTGCATTCATTCTTCGGATATTTCCCGGCGCATGATCCGAAATTCATAGTATTCCTCTTTGCGGTCGAGCCGCACGGACAGGAATATGCCTCAGCTACTCTCGCGCATCCTTTCAACGACATCGCCCGCTTCCTGATAAATTATTATCAGATTCCGCCGGACCGATAAAAGCAAGGACCGTCTCGACGAGACGGTCCGGTTGCTTACGTATGAATCTTCAAGCGTAAGCGTTCAAAGTCGCTGAGGAAGACTGGCGGCTCAACGACGATGTAGAACAAGCAGCCCGACAGTCTCCGACGGAAGAATGCTTCGAATGATTCCTTGGCAGTCTTGCGAACGCTGATAGCCAGAAGATGCTGGTCTTTGCATTCGCAAAATGTCGATTGAAGTATCGACAACTCATTCTGCACCACGAATCTCGTTAGCAAACTCCATGAATTCTCCGGCGACTGGACGATGTAGATCTCTTCGTCTGGCTCCAATGAAGCCCCCTCTATTAGAAGATTGCGGCAATGCTTTTACACCGTTCACTATTTGACCGGAATTTTTGCCTAAGTCAAGCAATCATGATAGATTTTTGGTCTAAGGCCCTATCGTCTAGCGGCTAGGACGGATCCTTCTCAAGGATTAAACCGGGGTTCGATTCCCCGTAGGGTCATGAAGTGAGTTTACGAACGCAATGGCCCTACGGGGCAGGAAGGGGTCGGGAAACCTGTCGGTTTCCCGCGGAGGAAGGCAGGCGCTTTAGCACCGTTGGAAAATCGTGGGTTTCAAAGTTCCGTAAGGGTCACCTCGAACACTGGCGGAAACCTGCATGTCGCCGAGCAGGACCGAGAGGAGAAATTTTGCGACGGCAAAATTTCGAGCTCTTGGGAGATTCCCCGTAGAATCACAGGTTATCTTCCAGCCTTTCGTTTACGCACTTCGGTAATTACTATGCCGATTATGAAAAATAGTACACCTGCCGGATACGTAATGAAAGTCAAAAAGGAAAGAAACGCCCCGAGCATACCAAATGTGTTGCCGAGACCGGGCTCACATCCAAGTTCGAAATAATTAACGCATCCTAAGCTGTGCGCAACAATTTGCAATATGAGCGAAAGCGGCAATGTGCAAAAGAGAGTTGCTACGAAAATCCAATAAAGGCGCATGGCAGTATTATGGCACGTAGTTCATCCATGCTAGCGAAAATGTCCTTGTGGTGATGAATAAGTTCGGAAAGCCATGCCGTAGGGTCGTGGTTCGTCTCTCCAGACTTTCAGCGCGTGTGAACGCCGTTGAGAATCTGCTCCAAGTTTTGCAGTAGCGTATGCATGTGCTCGATGTCCTCAAGCGGTCTCAAGGTCTTTGATTCCATCTTGCCGGAGCTGTTGGTGAAATAGATGCTTCTTTCGACGAGATGATCCGGGTCGGTACAGGAGATGGTTGTCTGCGGTCTGATAAAATCCGTCTTTTCCTTATGCACCAAGACGTTGTTACGAATTATCTGGATGCGTTTATCAAGGAATTTCCTGTTTGCAGAGACGAGTTTCCTGATCCGCGGGTCAGATTTCGCAAGCTGTTTCAGCAAGACGACGATCGTGCTCAAGTAAAAATAAAAAGAATCCGAAAAGACTATTAGCGACGAGAACGTGAGATCCGCCTCGGCGTCCCCGTGCAGGGCGCTGAAATTCTTGTGCAGCAGATAGTTTAGATATTCGATGTCGGTCCACGAAGCGTTTATCTGATCGATGATCTCCCTCGCTTCCGCTGCGTGAAAAGCACGATTCTCAAGCCGAATGCGAAAGAATAGCTTCGGATCATGATGAATGGGTAGCATGCATTTCTACCGTAGCATGACATGAATAGTAAAAGCCACCCGGCAGCCGGTTATCAACTTGCCAAACAGCCCTTATCTGTTTCACTTACCCGATGCACAAAAAAATACTCGCCCTCGCGGCAGTTCCGTTTCTCGTCTTATCCTTCATTCCGCTCGTACATGCAGACTCTTCGCACTCGGATGACCAGATAGTCAGCAAAGACCGCGACGCGTACGAGCGCATGCATCTAGGCACTCGTTTCAATATCCAGTTCCAACCACACAAGGATGTCTGCGATATTGGTCCGGGCGCTCACTGCGACTCGCGTGTCATCACTGACCTTAAAGGTGCTCCACGCGCTGCGCAGGTAGTTCCGCTCGGCCTCAGCCCAGCGCAGCTGTTGAAAGCGTACAACCTGACCGGTACGACCTCGGGGCGCCATATCATCGCCATAGTCGATGCATATGACCATCCTTCTATAGCGAGCGACCTGGCGACCTACAATGCGATGTATCATCTGCCAGCCTTGCCGACCTGTTCCGGTGCCATAGCACAGTCAGCAACGCCGTGTTTTAAGAAAGTAAATCAGACTGGCGCGGCATCTCCGCTTCCCGCAACGAATGCGGCTTGGGCGTTCGAGATAGCGCTCGACGTCGAGATAGCTCATGCGATGTGTCAGAACTGCAGCATCTTGCTCGTAGAGGCCAATTCCAATTCGTTTGCAGATCTCGCTTCGGCGGTGAACCAGGCTGTAGCACTGGGAGCAAACGAAGTCTCGAATTCGTACGGCGGCGCGGAGTTTGCGGGCGAGACTTCTCTCGATAACTCCTACCTCCATGCGGGTGTCGCGATAGTCGCTTCAGCGGGTGATGCTGGCTACGGGGTCGAATATCCCGCTGCATCGAGATACGTGACGGCAGTCGGGGGAACGAGTTTGTTCCTGAATCCTGACAATACCTATAATCAAGAGATCGCATGGAGCGGTACGGGAAGCGGCTGCAGTGCGTACGAACAAAAGCCGAACCTGCAGGCAGATACAGGCTGCGCTAACCGTATGGTCGTCGATGTATCAGCGGTCGCGGATCCGAATACCGGTGCAGCGATATATGACAGCGTACGCTACAACGGAAGCAGGGGATGGTTCCAGGCAGGAGGCACGAGCTTGGCCGCGCCTATCATCGCCGCTACGTATGCATTGTCCAATTACGTTCCTCTGTACACGCTCGAAAATCTCTTACCGTATTATATGAATCCGGGTGCGAATTTTCGCGACGTCGTAAACGGCAGTAACGGCACCTGCACTACTGCCTATTTCTGCGTAGCAGGCGTCGGCTATGACGGTCCTACCGGGCTCGGTACTCCTAAAGGTGCGGGCGCCTTTTAGGCTCGGCCTCTGCACTTTCTTAATCATAAGAAAAAAACATGCTCAACGAATTCAAATCTTTCTTACTCAGAGGCAATGTCGTAGACTTGGCCGTCGGTGTCGTCGTCGGTGCGGCTTTCGGAAGTGTCGTCTCTGCGCTCGTTGCTGATTTCCTGACGCCGCTCATCGCTGCAGTCGCAAAAGTACCGGATTTCGGTGGGATGAGCTTTACCATAAACGGAAGCGTCTTCGCGTACGGACATTTCATCAACGCGCTCATATCTTTCATCCTGGTCGCAGGTGCGGTGTTCTTCTTTGTCGTGAAGCCGATGAACATGCTCATCGCGCGCTCGCGCAAAGAACCGCCGGCAGATCCGACTACCAAGAAATGCTCAGAGTGTCTCAGCGAGATCCCGCTTGCAGCGAGGCGATGCGCGCACTGCTCGCAGGTTGTAGCGTAAGCATTGCAAAACTCATCACGATACTCCGACCAAAGCAGTTTTGAAAAAAACGATTATCGAGCGGCTTCACGTATCTTTCACCGCCTGGATTTCATGATAGCGCCACAGGGTATGGATTACCGCATCATCTACGTTGGCGCCGCGCTGACTAACGCCTCAGGAGGCATGAGAGAATTCGTGCCGGCATTCAAACAGCAATTACGAAACCGGACAACAGACTCTATCGTCCTCAGGTGGGTGGGCATGGACACTGAAGTGACCGAAGGCTTCTACGCACGCGACCTCGGCAACGTCGACATGTGTGACGTGATGATAGCTATCGTGGACGAGCCTTCTATCGGCCTCGGGATGGAGCTTGCACGTGCCATCAGCGAAAATAAGCCGATATTGTGCCTTGCCCGCGAGGGAAATAAGGTCTCGCGGATGGTGCAGGCGGCGGCAATCGAGGGATTACTTGAACTTTCGACATATCGGGACCTGAACGACGCCGCAGAAACTGCAGCAGGCTTCATAGAAGAGCGGGTAGGGGCGGTAGAAGTGTAGTTTTGAAACGTCCCTCGTAACATGCAGCATCAATAATATGGCTCTACAGAGCCCTAAAATGCGACTCTCGCAGCTTGACTTTGGGTGAAGAAAGTGCTAAGATAATAAGCGTAAAGAAGTCATTTATTTGATTCGCTTTACACCCAATGACACCGATGACTCTAATGGCCCTAACGGGCTTTTTTGTTTACGGGGGCTTAGGTGCTTTTTCTACTAGCACGACCCCGCAAGCGACAAGCACGCCGGAGCCTACATATCAGACGTACAAGGTCACCATGACTGCGTATAACGCAGTGCCGGGACAAACCGACGATTCGCCGGAGTTCACTTCTATAGGAGTATGGACGAATCCGGACATCATAGCGGCGCGTTCTTCCGACCTTGCTGACGAGCTTCCATACGGCACCGTAATAGACGTGCTCCCGGCTACGACCACGCCGAACTGTGGCTATAGGTTCGTCTCAGAAAAGATCGGGCTTCGCGTCATAGGTGACGCCATGAACGCCCGGATGCGCAACAAGATAGATATATTGATGGATGACGAGCCTATCCGCGCACAAGCAGGCATGCTGAGAAATCCTGCCAAAGCGCTTGGTTTCTGTCGCGACGTACAGATAGTGGTAGTCGGGCATGTGGATACAAAACACATACCGAGGACGCAGACGGCGCTTGCCGCTGCGGTCGGTCTCGCCAATCTCGCGGATGCGAAATAGAAAGTAGATAGCACTCCAAAGCAAAAGGCTGATTTTTGTCCGACGAAGTCACTAGGACAAAAATCAGCCTTTTGCTTTGCGCTCTCGTTTTTTTGCGCGATACTGTACAGATGGAACCTATCCTCATATCCGGCTCGATGGCTTACGACCGCATAATGAAATTCCCTGGCAGATTCGGGGAACATTTTCATGCAGACAAGATGCACGTGCTGAGCGTCAGCTTCGTCGTCAATACTCTGGAAGAAAGCTTCGGCGGTACTGCAGGAAACATCGCCTACAACCTCGCGCTCTTGCACGGAAAGCCCGTGATACTTGCCGCAGTAGGCGGTGACTTTCAGAAATATCGGGATTATTTCGAAAAACGCGGCATTGATACCGGCGACTTGCAGCTCGAGATGCGCATCGCGACAGCCGTCGGGCATATCATCACCGATGATGATGACAACCAGATAGCAGCTTTCTACGCCGGGGCGATGGCGAAACCTTATGTGCAAGACGTCCCCGGAGGCGCGCTTGCCATCATCGCTGCAGGAAACGCCGTAGACATGGTAGAGCTTGCTCAGAAAATACACGCACGTGGCACACCGTTCTTCTTTGACCCAGGACAGATGATCACCGGACTCTCCGGAGAAGAGCTTCGTGCCGGCATGGAAGGAGCGGCAGTCCTCTTTGGCAATGACTACGAGATCGGAACAATACTCAAGAAGACCGGATGGTCACATGAAGAGCTTTTGAAACACGTTTCCGCAGTCGTGATGACGCTCGGCGGCAAAGGCTCGCAGATACTTACCGCAGAAGGCGAGCAGAAGATTCCTGTCGTAAAGGCAGCAGATGTCCTCGACCCGACCGGAGCAGGCGATGCGTATCGTGCTGGTTTTGCGATGGCTTGGCTCAAGAAACTGCCGCTCGATATCTGCGCAAAAGTCGCGAGCACGGTCGCCGTGTTTGCTGTCGAAGCATACGGCACGCAGAACCACACCTTTGATATGAAAAGCCTGAAGGAAAGATACGAAAACACCTACGGCCCTGGATTTCCGCTCTAAATTTTGCGCGAGCTTTTTTTGCGATATACTCTCTCGATGTCAGACATCAAAGATAAATCCTTAGCAGCCGAAGGTAAGAAACGTATCGAATGGGCAGAGCGGGACATGCCCGTCTTGAAAGCGGTACGCGAACAATTCGAGAAAGAAAAGCCCTTTGCCGGCAAAGCCATGGCCGCGGTTCTCCACGTGACCGCAGAAACCGCGAACCTGGTTCGTACGCTTAAAGCGGGCGGCGCCAACGTCATGCTTGCGGCGTCGAACCCTCTCTCCACTCAAGACGACGTGGCTGCAGCGCTCACGCACGAGTATGGTATCGAGACTTTTGCCATCAAAGGCGAGAGCACTGAGACTTTTTTCAGTCATATCGAATCTCTTATCGCGGCAAAACCAGTGCTCACGATGGATGACGGAGCAGATCTCGTCACACAGCTCCACCAGAAGCATGCTGAAATGCTTCCGACTATGCTCGGCGGTACTGAGGAAACGACGACCGGCGTCATCCGTCTGCGCGCGATGCATAAAGCCGGAGCGCTCAAGATGCCTATCGTCGCGGTAAACGACGCAAAGACGAAAAACATGTTTGATAACCGCTACGGCACGGGCCAATCGACGCTCGACGGCATTATCCGCGCTACAGATATCCTCCTCGCAGGGAAAACCGTCGTCGTTGCGGGATACGGATGGTGCGGTAAAGGTCTTGCTTCACGTGCAAAGGGCATGGGTGCCAATGTCATCGTCACTGAAATAGATCCGATAAAGGCGCTCGAAGCGGGAATGGATGGCTACTACGTAATGCCGATGGCACGCGCTGCAGCGATAGGTGACCTCTTCTGCACGGTTACCGGGAATATCGATGTCATCCGCGAAGAGCATTTCAAAGTGATGAAAGATGGCGCGATGGTATGCAACTCGGGCCATTTTGATGTTGAGATAAATCTCGTCGAGCTTCGTGCGCTTTCCGGTGCAGAGCCAAAGAGAGTACGCAACAACGTGCAGGAGTATATGGTGGCGGGGAAGAGGATATATGTCCTTGCCGAAGGCCGCCTCGTGAACCTTGCCGCTGCAGAAGGTCACCCTGCTTCAGTGATGGATATGAGCTTCGCCACGCAGGCTCTCGCAAGCGCGTGGATGGCAACGCAGCCGAAGCCGCTTGCACCGGGCGTCTACGAAGTGCCAGACGCGATGGAACAGCGCGTCGCATCACTTAAGCTCGCTGCGATGGAGATGTACACGGACAAACTGACTCCGAAGCAGGAAGAATATCTCAACAGCTGGCAGCACGGCACATAAGTATGGTCACAGAGCCTAAGCCCGGCTTTTACTACCACTACAAACACGACCCGAGTGGCGCAGTGAACAATTACGCATACGAAGTGATGGGCATCGGACATCACACGGAGATAAGCGGACTTGATGAGAGCGCGATGGTCATGTACCGTCCGCTCCATGAGGCGCGTGTCTATACCGCTGGCCGTCACTGGGACCTGCGACCGCTGAGCATGTTCATGGAAGACGTAGAGAAAGACGGGAAGACTATGCATCGCTTCACGAAGATAGATGATAAAGGAGTCATCGAAGCTCTCACGAAGATTCGCGATGAAATGTACGCATGAGACCTGCACATGTCGTCGAGATAGAGACGCCTAAGAAGTACTTCCTCAATGCATTGTGGTTCGGTCCTAAACGGCCTAAACGTACCATCCTATGGGTACATGGACTTTCAAGCTCGATGTTTTCGAAGCTTGATATTGTTGAGCATCTTGTAGATAAAGAAACCGCAGTTCTCGTGTTCAACAATAGAGGTCATGACAATGTCGCGCGTATCTCGAACGCGTCCGGCAAAAGACTTATAGCCGGGGCTGCTTATGAGCGCTTTGAAGATTGCGTAGATGATATTCAAGGCGCAGTTAATTTTGCAAAAAGACAAGGTTCGAAAGATTTGTATATAGTCGGACATTCGACTGGTTGTCAGAAGGCCGCATTCTGGGCTATCAAAAATGGAGAGAAAAAGGGGAGCATCGTGCGCGGAATTGTATTGCTTGCACCGGGAAGCGATTATGCCGGCATGCTTGTGAAATATGGATTGCCAAGACTTCGTCACATGCAGGCCATCGCGAAATCCATGATTAAGAGCGACCGAGAGCAAGATTTCGTTCGCGCAAAGTTCTGGACGGACCAGCCTAACACCCCGCAGAGATTTCTTTCCTTGTACACGGCCGACAGTATCGAGCAATCGATATTTTCGTATTTCGATCCAAAACGATCGGCGCGACTACTTAAGAAAGTAAAATTGCCCATGCTCGTCGTCTTCGGTGACAAAGACGAATATATCGACAGACCCGCTCGCGAGATCTTGGAATGGTTCGAAAAGAATACAGCAGCGCCACTTCTCACCTTACTGGCAAGGGGTTCGACCCATGGCTTCAAGGGGGATGAAAAACAAATTGCTAAGGCCATAAAGAGCTGGATAGTCAAGAAATAGAGCCGTAAGCGGGACTTTTTTCATACGTCTTAATTAGGGCAGGGAAAGGGTTATCAGGGGTTAGATCCTTAACAAACGCCTTAAACGTATGAAACAAAATAAAGCAGTTTTCGCTAGTAGTGCCGCTATCATCATCATGCTGACAGCGGGATATTGGTGGTTTACTTCCAGCCAATACGTGGACGCATTAGTAAGCGCTAATACTAATAGCGATCCTTCGAGCGCGGTGTCAACGCAAGATGGCATATCGGGCGCTACGAAACAAAGCAGTGATCCGGTAGTACATCCGTTCGGTGACTCAGCTGGTGGTGTAGTAGATGCACGTGGTATGACCGTGGCACAGGTCGTCGCAAATCTCGACGCGACGCAGTTCGCTTCGCTTTTCTCTGAAGAAAGGGGAGCGGCACTCGTCTCAGGCAGCGGCTCGTTCACGGTCTTCGCACCGACGAACGGCGCACTCGATAGGCTTCCTGCGGGAACTATCGCTCGCATGTCTGCATCGGAGAAAGCACGCTTCGTGGCATACCATGTCGTGAAGGGTCGTGCGCTCGATACTGACGCGGTATTGGCCGGTACGGTGCAAGCCGCCTCTGGAGACATGCTCAATGTGAACTTCGGCGTCAACAAGATGCCGCTCGTCGGAAGCGCCATCGTCGTTACGGAATATGACTGTAAGAACGGTGTCGTCTACACGATAAACAACGCACTCGTCCCTCCTCAAAAGTAAGACGCCATTCTGGCACGGCCGGCTTCAAGCCGGCCGTGCTTTGTGGTAAAGTAGCCTTCAATATGGACAGCGGAATTCACGTAGAACTCGCCGCCGCGAAGCTCGGCACTTTTTTGGGTATTCCGATAACTTCGACGGTGCTCATGGCCTGGGTAGTACTCATGATCCTCGGCCTTGTCGCTTTCATACTGGGACCTCGGCTCAAGATGGTCCCGAGCCGCCTGCAGACACTCCTGGAATGGGCAGTAGAGGGCATATACGACTACATCACTGATGTGCTCGGAAGCCGCGAGATGGCGAGAAAGTTTTTGCCGTTCTTACTGACGATATTCCTCTTCTTCTTCGTCGCCAACGTCATCGAGTTTACGCCGGGAATAGGGTCACTCGGCTTCTTCCGTCCGGACGGCTTCGTACCGCTTTTGCGCAGTATGAATAGCGACCTCAATGTGCCCTTGGTGATGGCCATCATATCTTTCGTCACGATAGAGATAACCGGCATCGTGACCCTGGGCGCGATGAAATACGCGAGTAAATTCTTCGTCAATCCTTTCCGCGACCCGCTCGGCTTTGCGGTAGGAATACTCGAAGTCATCGGTGATCTCGTGCGCGTCGTATCACTTTCTTTCCGTCTTTTCGGGAACATCCTCGCCGGCGAAGTCGTTATCATCGTTGCCACCTATTTTGCGCCATACGGAGGCCCGCTGCCTTTCATGATGTTTGAGCTTTTCATCGGCACGCTGCAAGCAGCTATCTTCGCCCTCCTCACGCTCTTTTTCATCAAGCTCGCCATTACGGAGCCCCACGGCTCCGAGTCGCACGCGCATTAGGAATTTAGCTGCTGTCGCAGCTTTTCTATAGCAGCTTTGTTTGTACGTTCATCAATAGATTCTAACTCCCGCGCTTGGACGCCTATGCCTGCTCGTCGAACCGGCTTCTTGCGGACTTTCTCGCCGTAGAGTGAGACCCATTCTTTAGAACTTTTGTCGAATGCAGTAAAGAAGATATCGATCGCCGGGTACTTCTGCCTCAGTTCTTCTTTACTGGGCACATATTTCTCATTTCCGTATTCAAGCTGCATTAACTTCAGGTACATGTCTCCGTATGCTTCTTTTCGAATGGCTGTCTTATCTTCATTGAAGACATTTTTCCACATTGAATCTCTTATATTCAACGGCCTGAAGCCGAGAAGATCGTATGCTTGCACTTTTTTCGGATCGTCAGATGTGGGTCGTAGGTACGGAATTTCGGGGTCATGTATATACAGCATTCCCATATTTTCTTTGAGTGCACGTATCCGCCGCTCAGAACGTTGTAGCACTTGTGACGGATCTTGGTCACGGTAGATGTCGGCACTGATGATCCGCGTCGGATCTTCGACGTCTGCGAGCGCAAATTTGATGCCGTTACGGCGCATTTGGGCGTCGGTTATCTGTGCCATTTTGGGATATACGTTTCGGCCTATGTGTTCACGTGCCAGCCCCGCATAGGGGATATACATGACATCCGGTATATGCGGGTTGATGCGTATAAGCTGTACGCCTGCAGGCCGTTTCGAGTCATCGGACAAAAGAAAAAAACGCGCTAATGCCGGTGTATAAAAAAGCCTCGCGAACGTCGTGTCGCTCTCAAGGTCCTCAGGATTGGGAAAAACGGACTTCAATAAGCTAAGCGTTTCATAAAAATCCTCCTTCGTACGGACTTCTCCCGAAGTGAATTTCGGCATCCTTTCTTTGTCGGGACCCTCCATCGCTGCCATAGCTTATAGTATACGAGTATTTTTGGAGAGGGTAGTGAGAAGCTAGTCGTCCAGGTTCTCCACGGCTTCTCGAACGATTCCATACTAGCTGGTATATGTGACATTTATGGCTCCAGTCGCTCGTTGAAACGCCGCGGGGATATGCTAGAATGCGGCCATCAAATTAATTATCAATTAGAAGAATCAATTAATTCAGTATATGGATCCAGTAGCAGCAAAAACACTCGGCATGGCTCTCGCGGTAGGTCTTGGCGTTATCGGTCCGGGCATCGGTCTCGGTCTTTTGGTAGGCCGCGCCCTTGAAGCAATCGGCAGGAACCCTGAAGCAGCGGGCCAAATTCAGGCCACGATGTTCATCGGTATAGCCGTTACCGACGCACTCGCGATCTTCGCGTTAATCATTGGATTTATCATTAAGTTCACGTAATTTTCGCGCGGAGCGTTGTTGGCCGTCGGCCGACTTCGCTCACCGTACGCACAGTACGGCTCGCTCGACGGCCTTGGCCGCCTAGCCCCGCATCGAAAATTTTGCGAACTTTCCACTTCCGATTTCCCACCATTACCATGAACCAGCTTTTCGCAGCATTCGGCATAGATTGGAGACTCCTCTTGATACAGGGGTTCAATTTCGGATTGCTTCTCGTCGTGCTTTCGTACTATCTGTACAAGCCGATATTGAAGATCATCGACGAGCGCCGCGAAAAGATAGCCGAAGGCGTCCGCACGGCCGACTCCGCCGCTCGCAGGCTCGCGGAGGCCAAGGAAGAAGGTGACAAACAGATAGGTGAAGCCGCCAGACAAGCGCAGGGACTCGTCGCACAGGCGAGGACGAGCGCTGAAGAGCGCAAAGCATCGATTCTTACCGAAGCCGAGACTCGCGCGCAGGCAATCCTCAAAGACGCTGAGGCCCGCATCGCGGAGGCAGAAAGACTTTCTTTTGCCAAAAGCGAGCGTGAGATAGCGAAAGCTGCCATGCTTGCCGCAGAAAAGATACTGCGCGAACACGGTGCCACTTCGAAATAAATTTCTGTATGGAGAAACTCTACGCACAAGCCCTTTGGAAATCGATAAAAAGCGGCCATTCGCCTAAAGATGCCGTCGATTCCTTGGCCAAGATCCTCAAAAAACAGGGCCGACAGGATCTGATGGGGAAGATCGCAAAAGCGTTTTCCCGCCTCGCCGAAGGCAACAAAGCCAACCGCTCCCGCATATACGTAGCGCGGGAAAGGGACGCGAAATCGGCATTACGAGCGAGCGGGGTGCAAGAAGCAGATATCTGCCTCGATGAGAGCCTTATCGGTGGCTGGAGACTCGAAGGGGGTAACGAAGTCATCGACAGGAGTTTCAAAAAGTACCTTCTTGATATATATAATGGAGCGATCACGACATAATTATGGATTCATCAATCGTAGAAAAGATAGTAAAGGAAATCGAGCACTATGCTCCTACCGCTTTTGCGGAGAACGCCGGCCGTGTCACTGCAGTCGGTGATGGCGTCGTTGCGATAGACGGCCTTTCCAACGCCGTCATGAGTGAGATCGTGGAGTTTGAGGAAACGAAAGGGAAGTCCCTCGAAAAATCCCTTGAACATCACGGCAAGCTCTTCGGCCTCATCCTGAACCTCGAAGAAGACGGCGTCCGCGCAGCTATTCTGGGGGACACTGCACGAGTCGCAGAAGGCATGACAGTCAAATCCACCGGCCGCATCTTGAGCGTTCCTGCTGGTGAAGAACTCATCGGCCGCGTCGTGAGCACTCTCGGTGAGCCGCTCGACGGGAAAGGCCCTTTCAAGAACACGACACAGATGCCGGTAGAACGCGAAGCATACGGCGTTATCTATCGTAAACACGTCTCCGTTCCGCTCCAGACAGGTATTACCGCTATCGACGCACTCATTCCGGTCGGCCGCGGTCAGCGCGAGCTCATCATCGGAGACCGTGGCACCGGTAAGACTACCGTCGCTATCGACACCATCATCAACCAAAAGAACGAACCTGAAGCCACGCGACCAATCTGTATCTACGTCGCCATAGGTCAGAAGGAATCCAAGACTGCACGCATCTCCGCACAGCTCGTCGCGGCAGGTGCCATGGACTATACGATTATCGTTGATGCTCCAGCCTCCGCGCCGGCTGCGCTGCAGTACCTCGCGCCTTTTGCAGGTGCTGCGATGGGCGAGTACTTCATGGACCGCGGTCGAGACGTGCTCATCATTTTCGACGACCTTTCCAAGCAGGCGGTCGCATATCGCGAACTCTCGCTTCTTTTGCGACGCCCGCCGGGCCGCGAAGCATATCCAGGCGACATCTTTTATCTGCACTCACGTCTTCTCGAACGTGCTGCGCGTCTTTCCGAAGAAAAAGGCGGCGGCTCTATGACCGCGCTTCCTATCATCGAGACTCAAGAAGGCGACGTCTCTGCGTACATTCCGACCAACGTCATCTCCATCACCGACGGACAGATGTTCTTGATCTCTGAGCTGTTCAACAAGGGCATCCGTCCGGCAATCGACGTGGGTATCTCAGTGTCACGCGTCGGTGGCGATGCTCAGACTAAAGCAATGAAGAGTGTCGCAGGTACTTTGAAGCTCGAACTCGCACAGTTTCGCGAGCTCGAAGCTTTCATGCAGTTCGCACAAGACCTCGATGCTGCCACCGCGGCACGTATCGCCGCAGGTCAGCGTATGGTGGAACTTTTGAAACAAAAGAACGGCGAGCCTATTCCGATGGAAAAGCAGGTCACTATGCTCTACGCCGCTATGCACAAACTCTTCGAGAAGACTCCTGTTGCGCGTGTTCGCGAAGCTGCCGCGCAGTTCAGCGACTACGTAGAGAGCAACTACAAGGCGCTCCAGGAAGAGATCAAGACGACCGGAAAGATCTCTGACGAAGCTAAAAAGACATTCGGCACCGCGATGGAAGAATTCCGCCTGGCACACAAGGAATTCTTCGCTGAGAAGTAGAGCGCAAATAAAACATGGGCTTCAAGCCGATAGACGAGACGGTATTCTCATCGGAGCGTGAGCAAGGCCTTAAGGCTTTGTACCGATATAACCGCTTCGAGGTGATGTACTATCGCTCGAACCTCTGGATGCATACGCACCGGATGCTCTGGCTCGTCGAAGCTCTCGCACCGCTTGCAGAAAAACATCTTGCAGGCATCGACATCGAAAAAGCCCGAATTCTTGCGCTCGTCCACGACGATGCAGAGATGATTACCGGCGATATGCAGGCAAGTGCCAGGAAATACATGTCATCGAAAGAGTTACAGGACGCGGACCGTACCGAAGAACAGGCAGCAGAAGAGTTATCAGCGAAATATCCGAAGGAGGTGCATGGATATACATACCGAGACCTGCTTCTCTCTATGGTCAGCAAGGACACCATCGAGGCGCAGCTGGTCTCCTACGTCGACAAGCTCGATGCATATAACGAAAGCCTGCACGAATTCCACGCCGGAAACATTTCCATAATCGAATCCGTCATGTTCTACGTACAGGCGTTAGCGCATTTCCCGAAGAAATTCCCGGCGCTAAAAGAATTCATGGCAGACCAGAGTTCGCCGCTTACGTATCTCGACGACCGCACGTGGCGATACGAGGTCAAAGCAGAAAAATATGCGCATCTGGCCCCGTACACGTCTGAGACCATCGATACGGTGACTGCTTTTCCTTTCTATAACGAATGGAAACGCATCGTGCTCGAGAGGGGAGGAAAGGAAGGACTTCACTGGCTTATCGACCAAAAAGAGCATACAATACGCTGAAATATGGCTTCGCTGAAGAACATAAAGCTGAAGATCCTGTCCGTCAAAAAGACCTCGACGGTGACGCACGCCATGGAGGCGGTTTCGGCCGTAAAGATGCGCAAATCCCAGGAGCGCGCACTCGGCGGACGTCTATATGCTGCTTCTGCGCTCTCTCTCCTGGAGCGCCTCGCTTCGACTGCTGATTTCATCCGCTACCCTCTGATGCAGGAAAGAGAAGGGAAGACCGCTTTTGTCATAGTGACGAGCGACAAAGGGCTCGCAGGCTCCCTAAACAGCG
>Ga0268264_10001710_pt1 | contig 20233 bp, 17 predicted proteins | sample KBSSwiS32_FD_190357 | JGI IMG/M metagenome (GOLD analysis project Ga0268264, IMG submission 190357) | Switchgrass rhizosphere microbial communities from Kellogg Biological Station, Michigan, USA - KBS Switchgrass S3-2 (SPAdes) (version 2) | ecosystem: Host-associated > Plants > Roots >...
CTGCGCGTGCCGATCGCGATCTCGATGGGCCTGGTCGGCTTCCTCGGCCTGTGGTGGATGCGCGGCCTCAGCCCGTCGATGGCGTCGGCGACGACGGTCGTCTACGAGTCGGGCTTCCAGTACACGCTGTCGGTGGTGCCGCTCTTCATCCTGATGGGCAACTTCGTCACCCGCGCCGGCATGTCGAAGGAGCTCTACCGCGCCGGCCACACCGTCGTCGGCCACCTGCGCGGCGGCCTGGCGATGGCGACCGTGCTCGCGTGCGCAGGCTTCGGCGCGATCTGCGGCTCGTCGATCGCGACCGCGGCGACGATGACCAAGGTCGCCTATCCGTCGATGAGCGAGCACCACTATTCCGACGAGCTCGCGGTCGGCACGATCGCCGCGGGCGGGACGCTCGGCATCCTGATCCCGCCGTCGACCATCATGGTCATCTACGGGATCATGACCAACACCAGCATCGGCAAGCTGTTCGCCGCCGGCATCCTGCCGGGCCTCGTCGCGGTGGTGCTGCTCTGCCTGGCGGTGCAGTACATCTGCTGGCGCAACCCCACGAGCGGGCCCGAGGCCGAGCGGGCCAGCTGGCGCGAGCGCTTCGATGCGTTCAAGGGCGTCTGGGCGGTCGTCGTGCTCTTCGTCATCGTCATGGGCGGGATCTACGGCGGCGTCTTCACCGCGACCGAGGGCGCCGGCATCGGTGCCTTCGGCGCCTTCTGCTTCGCGCTGGCGCGGGGCGCGCTCTCGCCGCGCGCGCTGCTCGACGTGCTGATCGAAAGCTCGCGAACGACGGCGATGCTCTTCATGATCCTGGTCGGCGCGCTCATCTTCGCCAACTTCATCAATTACACGACGATGCCGGCCGACCTGAAGGCGTTCGTCAGCAACTACCAGATCCATCCGATGACGGTGATCGTCGCGATCTGCGTCATCTACGTCGTCCTCGGCACGGCGATGGAAGAGCTGTCGATGATCCTGCTCACCGTGCCGGTGTTCTTCCCGCTCGTCGTCGGCCTCGGCTTCGACCCGGTGTGGTTCGGCATCCTCATCGTCGTCGTCGTCCAGATCGGCCTGATCAGCCCGCCGGTCGGAATGAACATGTTCGTCGTCAAGAGCATGCTGCCGCGCATCGCGACCTCGACCATCTTTCGCGGCGTCACGCCATTCGTCGTCGCCGAGGTCGTGCTGCTGGCGGTGCTGGTCGCGTTTCCGTCGATCAGCCTGGTCCTGCCGCAGCTGATGAAGCTATGACGGCGTGCGGGGCTAGCGCTCGAACGGCCCCTGCTTGACGAACGCGCCGCCCTGGAACCGGTTCGCCGGATCGTTCGGATCGAGCACCGGCTGGCGTGTCTCGGCGGCAGCGCGAAACCGCTCCGAGCTGTCCTTCGCGCGAAAACCGAGGTGTGCTGCCGAGGTGTTGTCCCACCAGGTCGCCGTGTTGTCGGAGACGCCGTAGACGACGGTGCAGCCGACGACCGGCGCGGTCAGGCCGGCGACGACGAGGCGTTCGAGGTCGTCGTAGCTGAGCCAGGTGGCGAGCATGCGTCGGTCCCGGGGCTCGGGGAACGACGAGCCGATGCGAAGGCAGACCGATTCGATGCCGTGACGGTCGAAATAGAAGCGCGCGACGTTCTCGCCGAACGCCTTGCTGAGGCCGTAGTGGCCGTCGGGGCGCATCGGCGCGGCCGGGTCGATGACCTCGTCCTGCCGGTAAAAGCCGGTGACGTGGTTCGAGCTCGCGAAGACGACGCGCCTGACGGCGTGCCGGCGCGCCGCTTCGTAGAGATGCCAGACGCCGACGATGTTGGCCTCGAGGATCGGCGCGAACGGACCCTCGGTCGAGATGCCGCCGAGGTGGACGATCGCGTCGCTGCCCGCGACGATGCGGTCGACTGCGGCGGCGTCCTGCAGCGCGGCGGTCATGACCTCCTCGCCCGGGCCGGCAGGCGCCATCTCGGCGATGTCGCTCAGGCGCAGCACCCGTGCGAGCCGGGACAGGCGCGGCCGCAACTCGCGGCCGAGGCCGCCGGCGGCACCGGTCAGCAGAAGGCGGTCGAAGACCGGGCCGGCAACGGCGCCCGAGGACGCGGCGGGGGCAGGGGCGGACACGACGCGATGCTCGGCGCGGTCGCCGGCCCGCGCCATCGGGCAAGTACTCTTGCCGGCACGAGGCCAGTCGTCGTACAACCGGTCGGCTGTTCCCGCTCCCGATGAACCTCTCGCTCCTCGCCCCGAGCCTGCCGACCCGGCGTCCGCGCAACCTCGCCATGCGCGTTGTCGACACGCTCGCCGATCGCATCCGCGACGGCAGCCTCGCCTGCGGCGACAAGCTCGCGACCGAGTCTGCGCTGATGGCCGAGTTCGGGGTCAGCCGCACCGTCATTCGCGAGGCGCTCTCCAAGCTGCAGGCGGCGGCACTGGTGCAGACACGGCACGGCGTCGGCACCTTCGTCACCCACGGAGGGATCGACTCGGCCGTCTTTCGGATCCGCCCCGACCAGCTCGAGACGCTGCACGATGTCGTCGCCATGCTCGAGCTCCGGATCGGGGTCGAGACCGAGGCGGCCGGGTTGGCGGCGCAGCGCCGGACCGACGACAACCTGGCCGCGATGCGGCGCGCCCTCGTCGCTTTCACACAAGCCGTGGAGGCGGGTCGCGACGCAGTGGGCCCTGACTTTCAATTTCATCTCGAGATCGCCCGCGCAACCCAGAACCCGCACTTCTCGGCGCTTCTGCAAAGCCTCGGCACGGCGACGATCCCGCGCGCCCGGCTGCATCCGTCAGGCGCGTCGGCCGACGAGCGACTCGCCTACCTGCGCCGCGTCAATGCCGAGCACGGCAGCATCGTTGACGCGATCGAGAACCAGGACGGCGAGGCGGCGCGCGCAGCGATGCGAACGCACCTCGCGAACAGCCGTGAGCGGCGCCGGCGCGCGGCCCAACTGGCGAACAGCTGACCGATCCGGTCGTACGACAACTTGCGCCGCCCGATAGAAGCGGCCACGAGGAGACCCGCCATGAGAGCCCTTCCCCCTGCCCTTCTGCTCGGCCTCGCGCTCGCCGTGGTCCCCGCCGCCGCGTCGGCGCAAGCGTGGCCGGGCAAGACGATCCGGATCGTCGTCCCGTACACGCCGGGCGGCTCGTCCGACATCATCGCCCGCGCCATCGCGCAGCCTCTTCAGGATGCGCTCAAGCAGACCGTGATCGTCGAGAACAAGCCGGGCGCGAACGGCAACACTGGCACCGACTTCGTCGCCAAGTCACCCGCCGACGGCTACACGCTGCTGCTCTGCGACGTCGGCGCGCTGGCGATCACGCCCTCGGTGTATTCGAAGCTGCCGTTCGATCCCAAGAAGGACCTGCGCGGCGTGACGATGCTCGCGTACTCGCCGCACCTGCTCGTCGTCCATCCGTCGGTCAAGGCCAATTCGCTCAAGGAGCTGGTCGCGCTGTCGCAGAGCTCGAAGCTCGACTTCGCCGTCACGGCGATCGGCAGCGCGCCGCACCTCGCCGGTGTCGCTGTCGAGAAGGCGACCGGTGCGAAGTGGCAGTACATCCCGTACAAGGGCGGCTCGCAGGCGATCGGCGACACCGTCGCCGGCCAGACGCACGTGCTGATGAACGGCATGCTGGCGACGCTGCCGTTCGTGCAGTCCGGCAAGCTCAAGGTGATCGGCGTCTCCAAAGCGACGCGCGTGCCGCTGCTGCCGGACGTGCCGACGATCGCCGAGCAGGGTGTCGCCGGCTTCGAGTCGGGCACCTGGCAGGGCCTGCTCGTTCCCGCCGGAACGCCCACCGACGTCGTCGCGCGGCTCTCGACCGAGCTGACCCGGATCATCCGCTCGCCCGAGATCCGCTCGCGCCTGACCGCGCAGGGCGCCGAGGTCTACACGATGTCGCCGGCCGAGTTCGTGACCTTCTTCGACCGCGAGCAGAAGCGCTGGGCCACGGTCGTCGCCAGCGGCGGCGTCAAGCTCGACTGATCGTTCTCAGACCGCCGGGAGCAGCTCATGACGTCGCCCGAACCGTATCGCGCCTTGCCGAATTCGTTCAAGCGACGCCTCCACGCCGGCGAGACGCTGATCGGCTGCTGGTGCTCGCTCGCCAGCCCGATCACGACCGAGGTCCTCGGCCTCGCCGGCTTCGACTGGCTCCTCCTCGACGGCGAGCACGCGCCCAACGACGTGACGACCTTCATCCCGCAGCTGATGGCGCTCAAGGACAGCGCGAGCGCGCCGGTCGTGCGGCCGTCGTGTAACGACGCGGTCGAGATCAAGCGCCTGCTCGACGCCGGCTTCTACAACGTCCTGGTGCCGTTCGTGCAGACCGCCGACGACGCCCGCCGCGCCGTCGCCGCCACACGCTATCCGCCGGCCGGCATGCGCGGCGTCTCGGTCGCGCAGCGCAACAACCGCTTCGGCACCGTCGCCGACTACTTTCGCGACATCGATGCCCAGATCACGGTGCTGGTCCAGATCGAGAGCCGCGCCGGCCTCGAGGCGGCGGCCGAGATCGCCGCGGTCGACGGCGTCGACGGGGTGTTCGTCGGCCCGTCCGACCTCGCGGCTGCGCTCGGCCACCTGGGCAAGCCGGGCGAGCCGAGCGTGCAAGCGGCGATCGCACAAGTGTTCGCCGCGGCGAAGTCGGCCGGCAAGCCGACCGGCATCCTGACGCCGGTCGAGGCCGACGCGCGCCGCTACCTGGCGATGGGGGCGACCTTCGTCGCCGTCGGCAGCGACCTGGGCGTCTTCAGGAGCGCGACGCAGCAGCTCCGCGATCGCTTTGCGCGAAGCGGTTGAGCCAGCCGAGCATCTCGTCGAGCTCGTTCGACTTGTCGAAAACCTTGGTCGCGCCGAGCTGCTGACACTTGACGCGGATCTCGGGCGTCGCGTGGTTGCTGAGGACGATGCGCTCGGGCGCGTTCGGCATCTCGCCCATCGCCTTCAGGACACCGAGGCCGGAGCCGCTCTTCAGGAAGATGTCGACGATGACAAGGTCGGACGCATTGCTGCGGTCGCGCAGCCACGCCACCGCCGACTTCTCGTCGTCGGCGGTGCCGACCACCTCCACCGGCGCGTTCTCTTGCAGGGCTTCGATCAGGTTCTCGCGAATGATCGAACTGTCTTCGACGATGTAGATCCTGGCGTTGTCCATGCGCGTCCCCGAGCCAGCGTACCGAGGCATTCTTGCCGCGTCATGGACGCGCAGGCGTCGGTGCCGACGCGGCTGCCGCGTCAAGAACACCCCGGATTCCGGTCGGACAGGTCCGACGCCTCGTCGGCCTGCCTGGCGCCCTTTCACTGCGCGCGGCCTTCGTACAGGTCGCGGCCGCGCGCGAGCGCGCGGATCTTGGCGTCGGCGATCGGGCGCTTGAGCATCCAGAAGCCGCAATCAGGATGGATGTAGCGGACCCGGCCCGCGCCCAGCAGCTGCTCGGCCCGCTCGATCGCGCGCGCGACCGCGTCGGCCGACTCGATCTCGGTCGCCTTGATGTCGACGACGCCGAGGCCGAAGCCGATCTCGGGCTTGAGGCCCTTGAAGACCGCGAGCTCCTCGGGCGGCCGGTGCGCGCACTCGAGGACGACGTGATCGGCGTGGAGCGCGTTCAGGTAGCGCATGAGCTGCTCCCAGGTGCCGCTCTGCACGCTCTGGCCGCCGTAGTTGCCGAAGCACAGGTGCACCGCCGGCGTCGTCGTGACGGCATCGAGGACGCGGTTGATCGCCGATGCCGCCCACTCCCACTCCTCGGGATGGCCGGGCAGGTTCGCCTCGTCGAGCTGGACGATGTCGGCGTCGAGGTGCGCGACCTGCTCGGCGAGCACGTCGGCGATCGCGTGGGCGAGCGCCGGCGTGTCGGCGTAATGGCGGTTCAGCAGCGTCTTGGCGAGCATGTGCGGGCCGGTGACGGTGAACTTGAAGGTCTTCGTCGCCAGCGCCTGGGCGCGCTGGCAGGCGAGCGGCAGGTCGAGCGTGCCGCTCGAGATCTCGCCTTCGACGACGCCGGGCGGCCGAGTGCGAAAGCGCATTCCCGGTTGTGACCGGTACGCGATCACTTCGTCGAAAGTCATCTCGTAGCGAACGCCGTGCATCGGCCGGACGAAATACTCGATCATCCCGTTGGTCTCGGGATGGTTGACGTCGAAGCGGTACAGCTCGCCGTCGCAGACGACGTCGATGCCGGCAGCCTCCTGCGTCGCGATGACGACGCGGGTGGCGTCGATCAGCGCCTGCTCCGACGGCGCGGCGACCAGCCACTCCGGCACCGGGTAGGAGCCGACGACGGTGGTCCGGATGCGCGGCGCTGCGCTCACCATGCGCTCCTCACTTCGGCATCTTGATCGAGCGGTCGAGGAACTCGTTGGTGTAGGCGGTCTTGACGTCGAACGGCGTCTCGAGGCCGATGTAGGTCTTGACGAGCTCGTAGTCGGCGGCCATGCGCGCGTCATCGAGGATGCCGAGGGCCACGCCCTCGGAATACTTGTCGCGCATCAGCACCGTAACGAGCTTCCAGTTGGTCGCCTCGTTGTCGAGCTGGAGCGCGCCGTTGGCGTCGATCAGCGCCTGAACGCACGGGGCGGGCGTCGCGGCGCAGGCGGCGAACGCCTTCTGCGTCACCTTGACGAAGGCAGCGACCGTCGCCTTGTTCTTCTTCAGGTAGTCGCCGTTGACGATCACCGTGTTGCCGTAGGTGTTGAGGCCGGCGTCCTTCCAGGCGACGAAGCCCATGTCGTCGCCGAGCTCCTTCTGGAAGATGTGGTGGATGTTGTAGAACGAGGTCGTCGCGTCGATCGACTTGGCCTTCAGCGCCGCCAGTTTCGAGTTGGCGTCGATGTTGACCCACGTCACCGAGTTCGGGTCCATGCCGTTGGCCTTGGCGAGCGCGGGCCAGATCGTGCGCGCGCCGTCGCCGGCGGGGTTGCCGATCTTCTTGCCGGCGAGGTCCTTCACCGACTTGATTCCCGAGCTCTTCAGCCAGTACAGGCCCTGCGGCGAGTTGGCGTAGACGTTGAAGACGCCGACCGTGTCGGCGCCCTTGCCGCGCAGGGTGAGCGCGTTCGGCATGTCGGCCAGGCCGATCGGATTCGCGCCGGCCGCGACCTTCTGCACCGCCACCGCCGAGCCCTTGCCGGGCTCGAGGTTGAGATCGATGCCGGCGTCCTTGTACCAGCCCATCTTCTTGGCGTAGTAGTACGGCGCGTGGTCGCCGCCCGGCACCCAGTTGAGGATGAAGTCGACCTTCTGCTGGGCGAAGGCCGGCGCCGAGGCGAGGCTCGCGACGGCGAGGCCGGCGGCGAGAACGAGGCGGTGGAACAGCGGCATGTCGTCTCCTGGGGAAGTCCTGCTTTGCAGGTCGCGCAGGAGTCTAGCAACGGCCCTCCACGGGCAAGGAGAGCAATGACCCCGAGGCACCGCCCTCTATCATCGGCAGCCGCCCGAATCACGCCACCGCCGAACATGCCCACGCTCGACGACCGCTGGACGCGAACGCTGATGGCGGTGCTCTCGCACCTGGCCCTGCTGCTCGTCTGGTACCTGTTCGTCCGCTTCGGCGACGTTCCCAAGTTCGTGATGCCGTCTCCGGTCGACACCGCGGCGACGCTCTTCGGCCCGCGCGCCGGCGGCTACAACTGGTGGACCAACACGGCGGTCACGGCGACCGAGATCTTCGGCGGCTATGCGTTCGCGCTCGTCGTCGGCGTGCTGCTCGCGCTCGCCTTCACCTGGTCGAAGCCGCTCGAGGCGCTGATGATGCCGCTGCTCGTCAGCCTCAACATGATCCCCAAGGTCGCGCTCGGTCCGCTCATCATCGTCTGGTTCAAGTACGGCGTCGTGCCGAACATGATGATCGCGTTCTCGATCTGCGTGTTTCCGATCCTGCTGACGACGGTGCGCGGGCTGCGCGAGGTCGAGCCCGACCTGCTCGACCTGGTGCGGACGCTGCGCGGCTCGCGCTGGCAGGTGTTCACCAAGATCCAGTTGCCCGGTGCGCTGCCGTACATCTTCTCGGGAATGAAGGTGGCGGCGATCCTCGCCGTCGCCGGTGCCATCGTCGGCGAGTTCCTCGGCTCGGACAAAGGACTCGGCTACCTGATGCTGCAGGTGCAGGTGACGCTCGACACCGCGGCGATGTTCATGGCGGTGCTGCTGATCACGGTCATCGGCATGCTGCTCTACGGCACCGTGCTGGCGCTCGAGCGCGCCTTCGTCGTTCCCGACGCACGCGTGAGCTGAGCAGCAGGCGACCGTCGATGAGCGCGCAACCCTTCATCCATCTCGCCGGCGTCGCCAAGACCTACGGCAAGGGCGCCAAGGCGCACCTGGCGATTTCCGACGCGACCTTCGACGTCATGCCCGGCGAACTCGCCTGCCTGGTCGGCCCCTCGGGATGCGGCAAGAGCACGCTGCTCAAGATCCTCGCCGGCCTGCATCCGCACGACGCCGGCACGGTGAAGATCGGCTCCGACGCCGTGCCGTTCGATCCCGGCAGGGACATCGGCATGGTGTTCCAGCAGCCGTTGCTTCTCAAGTGGCGAACGATCGTCGACAACGTCCTGCTGCCGGCCGAGATCCTCGGCCTGCCGATGAAGGAAAGCCGCGAGCGAGCGAGCGACCTGCTCGCGCTCGTCGGCCTCAAGGGGGCCGAGGACAAGCGGCCCTACGAGCTCTCGGGCGGCATGCAGCAGCGCGCGGCGATCGCGCGCGCCCTCGTCCACGACCCCAAGCTCGTCCTCATGGACGAGCCGTTCGGCGCCCTCGACGCGCTGACGCGCGAGAAGATGAACCTCGAGCTGCTGCGGATCTGGAAGGAAGCCGGCAAGACCATCCTCTTCGTCACCCACGGCATCTCGGAGGCGGTCTTCCTCGGCACCCGGGTCGTCGTCTTCACCGCCGGCCCGGCGCGCATGGCCGACGATTTCAGGATCGACCTGCCGCACCCGCGCACCCTCGACATGAAGACGCACGAAGCGTTCGGCGTCTACACCCGACGCATCTATAAGTTGCTCGGGATGGAATAAGCCGCTTCGCGGCTTGTTCCATCCGCTCGCCGCGACAGGATTGCTCCCTCCCTTGCTCCGCAAGGGAGTCTCCAAGGATCGCTCCCTCCCCGCTTCGCTCCCCTCCCTCCGAGAGGGAGGGGCCGGCCCCGTTGGGGCCGCTTCAGGTGATGCGCAGCTTCAGGGCGTGGTCGTAAGGCAGCGCCGGCGTTGCGAACTCGACGCCGTTCTTGACGTAGTGCAGCGCGCAGGCGCGGCGCCATCGGCTGCTGTGATTCGGCCCGGACTGGTGGAAGGTGTTGCCGTGATGGAAGCTCACGCCGCCCTTGCGCACCGGCGCCGGCGCCATCGGCTGCTTGTCGAGCACCGCTGCCGGAAGCTGCAGGTTGAACGGCTCGTCGGGCGGTGCGATGTGGTCGTAGACCGGGCCCTGGTTCGTGCCGTCGCCGAAGTAGAGACAGCCGTTCTCGAGCGTCGCGTCGTCGAGCGCGAGCCACGCGGTGACGATGCCGTCGAGGTCGGTCGGGCCGAAGTAGAAGTTGTCCTGGTGCGCCGGCTTGGGACCGCCGCCTTCGGGCGCCTTGAAGAAGATCTGGCTGAAGTAGACCGAGACGCCGGCGCCGAGGATCTGCTCGACGAGCGCCACCAGGCGCGGATCGCGCGCGACCTGCTGGATCGCCGGCCGGTGCGCGTGCGGGTTGTCGAGCTTGCGCAGCACCGTGCGCGCCTTGACGCCGCCGTCGATGTACCAGCCGCGCTGCTCGGCGGGCAGGTCGGCGAGGAAGCTCTCGCCCCAGGCCTCGATGTCGGCGATCAGCGCGTCGGTCTCGGCGGCACGGAAGACGCCGTTGACGGTGAGGTGGCCCTGGTGGCGGTAGAAGGCGAGGTCGATCGCATCCATCGCGAAGTTCCGTGTCGCGCGACGATCAGCGGTCGGGCGGCGGCCAGTCCGCCTTCGCCATCGGCGGCGTCGTCGAGAGATCGGGGACGACGGCGCTGCCGAAGCCCGCGCACTCGAGCGAGCCGAGCGCGATGCGCCCGTGCTCGATGGTCAAGCGAACCTGCCGGTCGGCCTCGTGATAGAGGTCGGGGTGCGCTTCGAGGAAGGCCATGCTCTCGCCGAGCGGTCGACCGGCGAAGCCGTCGACGAAGTGGTGGCCGTTGCGCTCGACGTCGGCGAGGCCGAGCAGCGAGACGAGGGCGAGGTCCTGCTGCACGGCGAGGCCGGCTTGCGTCGTCAGGTCTTCGCCCGAGAGGAAGAAGGCGCCGCCGCCGTCTTCCGCGTTCCAGAGGCGACACCGCGCGAGGTTGACGATCGACTTGTAGAAGCCCTTGCAGTCCTTCGACGAGACGCCGCCGTAGCCGAGCGCACGGGCGCGAACGAAGGCGTCGAGGTCGCCGTCGGACTCGTCGATGATCACGGGCCGCAGGCGCGCCAGCGGCGCGATGCTGCGCGAGAGCGCGACCGCGCGCTTGATCGGCTGCTCGATGAAGAGCGTCGCGGCGCACAGCTTCTGCAGCGCCGGCTCGGCCTCCATCGCGCTCCACAGCTCGACGACCGACTCGACGTCCTCGTACTGTTCGTTGCCGTCGAGGGTGACGTGCAGCGGCCCGGCGACGCCGTCGAGGACGCCGGCGATTCGCACCAGCCGATCGAGATCGGCGCGGCGGTCGCCGCCGACCTTGAGCTTGAAGCAGCGCTGGCCGTAGGTCGCGACGACTTCGGCGAGCGTCTCGGGCAGGCCGTCTTCGACGCGCGTGCCGGGCGGCTGGTCGGCCGCCGTGATCGGGTCGACCAGGCCGACGGTGTGGCGCGCCTCGATGCTCGCCACCGGTTGCAGGCCGGCGAGGAAGGCGGTGAAGTCGAATGCACCGAGGTCGGGAAGGATCGGATGCGCGACCATGCCCGGCAGGTTGCTGCGCATCGCCGTCCAGAAGCTGACGCCGAGCAGGCGGCAGACGGCGTCGAGGACGCCGCGGTCGACGAGCGCGTTGCCGAAGCCGGCGACGAGCGGCGGCAGGCCGAGCTCGCGACCGGCACGCAGCTGGTAGCGGTAGTTGTCGGCGTAGAGATCGAACGCGGTCGACAGCGGCGCCTCGCGGTAGGCGGCGGCCGAGACCTCGATCGCCTTCCTGAGCTGGTCCTGGTTCTGCGCGTCACTGAGCGCCGGATTCTTGTCGAACCACTTGGCGGCGAGCATCTCGGCGGCATAGCCGAAGCCTTCGCGACCGTCGTCGAGGCGGACGTGGACGCGAACGAACGCCTGCACGCCCTGGGTGAGGGTGATGACGCCGAAGCGGAACGGCAGGCGCAGGCGAAACGGCTGCTCGAACGCCTCGACACCGAGCACCTTGAGCTTCGGGGCGAACGGCGGTGCTTCGGTCATCGGTGCATTGTCGGATGAACCTGCGCTCAGTCGAGCCAGCGTGGCAGGTGCTCGGCGACGAACGCGTCGTCGGCGAGGTCGGCGTGCTCGCGACAGACGCGGTCGATCGCTTCGCGCTGCCCGGGGCTCAGCCCTTCACCTGGATCGAGGCACCACGTGCCTTCGAGCAGACCTTGCCGGCGCAGCACCTCGTGGCAGCCGGCGATGCAGCCGTGGAAGTCGTTCGCGACGTCGAAGAAGGCGCTGTTGCAGTCGGTGACGCGGCTGTCGAGCGCGAGCAGCTCGCGATCGACGGCCCTCGCCGCGCCGGCGTCCTGCGCCGCCGCGCTCGCCTTGCAGCGCTCGAGCAGATCGACCGCGCCTTTCGTCCACACCGACCAGTGACCGAGCAGCCCGCCGCGAAAGCGCACCGTCACCGGCCGGCCGTCGCGGTCGGCCCGGAACGGCGTGATCAGGTCGAGGACGATGTGGTCGTCGTTGCCCGTGTAGAGCGCGACGCGGTCCTCGGCGCGCGCCGCGATCACGCCGCGAACGACATCGAGCGTGCGATAGCGATTGAAGGGCGCGACCTTGATCGCGACGACGTTGTCGAGGCCGGCGAAGCGCGCCCAGAAGGACGCCGGCAGGTCGAGGCCGCCGACCGCAGGCTGCAGGTAGAAGCCGATCAGCGGCAGCTCCTGCGCGACCGCGGCGCAGTGGTCGACGACCTCCTCCTCGCTCGCGCTCTTCCAGGCGGCGAGGCTCAGCAGAGCGGCGTCGTAGCCGAGGCCGCGGGCGAGGCGCGCCTCCGCTCGCGCCTGCTGCGTGCGCCCGCAGGCGCCGGCGACGAGGAGCGGCCGCGGCGCGGCGCCAAGGCGGCCGAAGCGCGGCCAGTCGCGCGCGGTCTCCGCGGCGATTGTCAGCACCTCCTCGAACAGGCCCGCCTCGCGGATCGCGAATTGGGTCGTGTGGACCCCGACGGCGAGGCCACCGGCACCGGCGTCGAGGTAGTAGCGCGCCAGGGCGCGCTGGCGCCGCCGGTCGAGCCGACGCGACGAATCGAGGGCGAGCGGGTGCGCCGGGATCGCGAGCCCGTCGAACAGGCACTCGCGCAGGGCGGCGATGGCGAGCGGCGCAGGCGTCGTTGCCATGTCAGCCGAACTCCGGGCCGGCGAGCGCGAAGACCCGCTCGCGCGCTGCCGCCGCGCGCGCGTCGCCGAGGGCCATGCGGACGAACGGGCGCTGGCGAACGAAGCGGCGGCGCGTCAAGGCGTCGGCGATCGCCGTGCGATCGACCGGGACGTCGATGAAGACGCGGCCGGCGACGTCGTCGAGCGCAAGCGCCAGCAGCGCGAGCGCGGCCGCGTCGTCGCCGGCGACGATCGGGCCGACCTGCGCAGCCCGGCGACCGGCGCGCCGCAGCGCGAACCCGTCGCCGCGCGGAGCGAGCCACGCGCGCGTGGCCGGCCGGGCAAGAAACGATCGAAGCAGCAGCGCGCGATCGACGCCGCTCGCGCTGCGATCGAGGGCGATCAGCGTGTCGGCCTGCGCCGGCGCCGCCGCGATGTCGCTCTCCGAGGTCGTCGCCGCGATCGTTTCCCCGCCTTCTCCCTCCCAGCGCTCGAACGCGAAGCCCGCGACGAAGCCGATCTTCGCGTACACGGCGGCACCTGCGGGCGTCGCGTCGAGCACCGCGCTGCGGCCGGCCTCGCGCAACGACCGGACGCAGGCGTCGACGAGCTGGCTGGCGATGCCGCGATGGCGATGCGCTGGGTCGACCAGCACCATCGAGATCCAGCCGGCGGTGTCGTCGTAGGGCAGCGCCGCGGCCGTCGCGACCAGCGTTCCGGCCTCGTCGCGGACGCCGAACACAGCGCCCGCGGCGATGAAGAACGACCAGTCGTCGGCGCTCTGGTTCCAGCCCGCTGCATCCGACAGCGCCAGTCCGCCGGCGATGTCGTCGAAGGCGAGCCGCTCGATCGCGAGCACGTCAGAACTCGCCATCGCGAACCTCGAACTTGGTCGGCTTGCCGAAGCTCGTGCCGCCGGCTTTCACCCAGTCGGCGACCCAGTCGAGCATGCGGCCGAGGGGAACGACCGGATAGCCGAACAGCGCCGTGGCTGCGGTCGTGTCCGAGAGCAGCGCCGTCGGCGCCTCCTGGCCGACGACCTCGGCCCCCGTGTCCAGGCGCGCGGCGAGCTGGTGCGCGAGCCAGCGGATCGAGATCGTCTCGGGGCCGGTGACGTTGATCGGCGACGTCGGCGTCGTGCAATGAGCGAGACAACGAAGAACCTGCGCGTTGGCGTCGCCCTGCCAGATGACGTTGACGTGGCCCATCGTGACGTCGACCGGGTCGCCGCGATGGACCTTCGCGGCGACGTCGAAGACTACGCCGTAGCGCATGTCGATCGCGTAGTTGAGGCGAACGATGCGGCCCGCCGTTCCGTGCTTCGCCGAGAAGTGCTCGAACATGCGCTCGCGGCCGAGGCACGACTGCGCGTACTCGCCGACCGGCGCCGGCGGCGTCGCTTCGCCCGCGCCCGCGACGCCGACGGGCGCCAGGCCGTAGACGTTTCCGGTCGAGAAGGCGACGATCCGCGCCGCCCGATAGCGCTCGGCGACGAGCGCCGGCACGTGCGTGTTCATGGCCCAGGTGAGCGCCGGCGCGCCGCTCGCGCCGAACTTGTGGCCGGCGGCGAAGATCACGTTCGCCGCGTCGGGCAGCGCGGCGATGGCGGAGCGGTCGAGCAGGTCGCAGGCGATCGTTTCGACGCCGTGCTCGCCGAGCCGGTCGCGCACCGAGCGGTCGCTGAAGCGGGCGACGCCGACGACGCGGCGCTTCGGCGACGCGCGCTTGGCCAGGCGCGCCAGCGTCGGCCCCATCTTGCCGGCGACGCCGAGGACGAGGAGGTCGCCGTCGACCGCCGCCAGGTCGTCGACGAGGGCGCGCGTCGGCCGGGTGAGGAATTCGTCGAGCGCCTCGACCGACGCGAAGCGTTCCGGCAGGGACGAAGGGTCGAGAAGGTCCACGTGTCGTTCGCGTTCGGCGGGCCGCACCAGTTTAGCGGCGCCTCGCCGCAACAAGCAGCGCGCGGGGTTGCTAACCTCGCGCTACGGCAACGGGAGACGGCGATGGCTGCCGAGAAGATCGTTCGCATCGGTGGCGCCTCGGGGTTCTGGGGCGACAGCCGCGTCGCCGCGCCGCAGCTCGTCGCCTCGGGCGCGGTCGACTACCTGGTCTTCGACTACCTCGCCGAGACGACGATGGCGATCCTCGCCGCGGCGCGATTGAAGCGCCCCGAGCTCGGCTACGCCACCGACTTCGTCGAGGTGGCGATGCGCTCGGTGCTCGGCGCGATCGCCAAGCGCGGCATCAAGGTCGTGAGCAACGCGGGCGGCATCCATCCGCGCGCCTGCGTGGCGGCGCTCGAGGCGCTGATCGCCGCCGAAGGTCTGGCGCTCAAAGTCGCGGTCGTCGAGGGCGACGACGTCAGCGCGCAGATCGCCGCGCTCGCCGCCGCCGGCACGCGCGACATCGAGCGCGGCGATGCCCTGCCCGCGCGCGTGCTCAGCGCCAATGCCTATCTCGGCGCGATGCCGATCGCCGCCGCGCTCGCCGACGGCGCCGACATCGTCGTCACCGGGCGCGTCGTCGACAGCGCGCTCGCGCTCGGGCCGCTGGTGCACGAGTTCGGCTGGGGCGCGGGCAACCCCGACCTGCTCGCTGCCGGCAGCCTCGTCGGTCACATCATCGAATGCGGCTGTCAGGCGACCGGTGGCCTCTTCACCGACTGGGAAGCGGTGCCCGACTGGGCCAACATCGGCTACCCGATCGCCGAATGCCGCGGCGACGGAACGTTCCGCATCACCAAGCCGGCAGGCACCGGCGGGCTGATCGCGCGCGGCGCGGTCGCCGAGCAGTTGCTCTACGAGATCGGCGACCCGGGCGCTTACGTCTTGCCCGACGTCGTCTGCGATTTCCGCCACGTGACGATCGAGCAGGACGGCGTTCATCACGTTCGCGTCGCCGGCGCGCGCGGCATGGCGCCGACCGGCACGTACAAGGTCTCGGCGACCGCCCTGGCCGGCTTTCGCTGCGCTGGCTCGCTCGTCATCGTCGGCATCGACGCGGTGAAGAAGGCCGAGCGCACCGGCGCCGCCATCGTCGAACGGACGAGCCGGCTCCTGCGCGAGGCGGGCTTCGCCGACTTCACGGCGACGCATGTCGAAGTGATCGGTGCGGAGAGCTCGTACGGGCCGCATTCGCGCACGCGCGCCAGCCGCGAGGTCATGCTGCGCGTCGTCGCCGACCACGCCGACAAACGCGCGCTCGAGTTGTTCGCGCGCGAGATCGCGCCCGCCGGGACGTCGTGGTCGCCGGGAACGACCGGCCCCGGCGGCGGCCGGCCGTCGGTGTCGCCGCTCGTCAAGCCGTTCTCGTTCCTGCTCGACAAGGCGGCAGCGCCGGCGTCGTTCGCGATCGGCGATCGGCGCGAAACCGTCGCGGTCGTGCTCGGCGGTGGCGGCGCGCCGCGTGCGGCGGCGAAGACGCTTCTGCCCGCGACGAACGCGACCGGCGGGCTGGAAGCGGTCGAGTCGCTGCCGCTGATCCGGTTCGCTTGGGCGCGCAGCGGCGACAAGGGCGATCTCTCCAACGTCGGCGTGGTCGCGCGCCGCGCCGAGTGGCTGCCGCTGCTCTGGGAGCGACTCACGCCGACCCGCGTCAAGGCTTGGCTCGGCCACCTCGTGCAAGGCGAGGTCGAGCGCTTCCATCTTCCGGGCATCCACGCGATGAACTTCGTCCTGCACCAGGCCCTCGACGGCGGCGGGCCGTCGTCGCGTCGGCTCGATCCGCTCGGCAAGGGAATGGCGCAACTGCTGCTCGACATGCCGATCGAAGTGCCGCGGTCGATTGCGCGCGAGGCGCGCGGCGAGGCTTGAGCGCCATTCGGCTGCTCGGCGCGCGATCCCGCGCATGGCTCCAGTCGATCGGTGATACGGTTGGCGATGATCACGACGGCCGTCCTGCTCGCCATGGCTCTCGACATGACATCGCTCCATCAGGAGGTGCTCGCCGATGCGCAACGACGCAGCGGGGTCGATGCCGGCCGGATCCGTGTCGTCCACAGCGAAGCGGTGACCTGGCGCGACGGCTCGCTCGGCTGCCCGGAGCCGGGACGGATGTACACGCAGGCCTTGATCCGCGGCTACCTGATCCGGGTCCAGGCCGACGCGGCCTTGCTCGAATACCACGTCGGCTCGCGCGGCCAGTGGCTGCATTGCCCGGCGGAGCGCGCGATCGCGCCGCTGCCCGACACCTCGACATGAAAACGCCCCGCGGCTTTCACCGCGGGGCGTCGAAAAGGAGCGAGTCAGGCCGTCAGGGCGTGTCGACCCGCACGATCGTCGGGTTCGGCATGCCGGCGCTGCCGCCGTAGAGCACCGAGCCGAGGTACTTCGTGCTCGGGGCCAGGCCGCTGAACGTCAGCCCGATCGTGCCTGAGCCGCCTACGGTGGCGCCGGCCGGCGCGGATACCGCCATGTTGCCCGCAGCCGTGCTGCCCAGCAGCCAGGTGTGCAGCTTGAACGGGCTCGAGCCGACGACGCCCCAGCCCTGGACGACGACGGTATAGGTCGCCGCTGTCGGGTCCACCAGATTGACCTCCTCGGCCGACGTGCCGCTGCCGCTCGAGCCGACCTGCGTGGCGCCCCGGAAGACGCACATGTCGATGTCCGAGCCCGGGTTGACGTCGGCGTCGAACAGCGCGAAGCGGGCGTAGGTCGTTCCTGCCGGAACGGCGACGTCGATCTTCTGTGCGTTCGGCGACGCCAACGAGCAGGTGCTGTCGGTCGGATCGTCGGCGACGGTTCCCGCCGTGATCGCCGGTGCGATCAAGCCGCGACCCGTCGCCGTGAAGGGACCGGTGTAGCCGAACCTCACCGTGTAGCTGATCGGTCCCCCGGTGCCGTTCACCTGCGCCGGTGCCGCCAGCGCCACCGGCCGCACGACGATCGGCAGACGCACGTTGTGCGTTCCGTCGGCCCACGTGAGCTGTCCGCCCACATAGGTGTTCACGGCGGCGGACGTTCTGGTGAAGGCCACGCTGAAGGTGCCTGTGGCTCCGGGCGCGAGCGTCAGCGAAGACGGGCTGACGACGGTCGTCACGCCGGTCACTCCCGCGACCGACGCGTTGTACGTCGAAGTGCCCTTTCCGACGTTGGTCACCGTCCGCGTCACCGTCTGCGTGCCCGCCAGGTCGCCGATCGCGATCGACGGCACATTCAGGTCGCTCGGATCGATGCGGATCGCCGGGCAGTACGACGCGGTCAGCTGGCCGGTGCCGCACAGGAAGGCGAGCCACTGGTTGAAGCCGTGGTCGAAGACCAGGCCGGGATCGGCAGCCTTGAGCGGGCTCACGTGGCCGGCGCCCTGGCGGAAGATGCGGGTCGCATCGGATATGCCGGCGTCCAATACGTCGTATCCCGTGGTCATCAACGCCGACTTGATCGCCATCGGCGACCAGTCGGGATGGAGCTGCTTCATCAGCGCGCCGAGGCCGGCGACGTGCGGGCTCGACATCGACGTGCCGCTGTAGAGGTCGAACGAACGGCCGTGGTTGCCGGGCGGCGCGACCGCCGCGAGGACGTCCTGGCCCGGGGCGATGAGGTCGGGCTTGAGCAGGTCGCCGCCGGCGGCGAGGAGCGGGCCGCGCGACGAGAACGCGGCCGTGAGCGGCGCCGGTGCGTCGTAGACGATCGTCGCCTGGGCGATGCTCGCCGTCGCTCCCGCGAGCGCCGCGTACGCCTTGACCGCCGGGCGATCAGTGTGCGCCAAATGGACCGTCGGCACCGAATGGAAGTCCGCGTTGAGCGAGTTCGCGCTCGTGTTGACGAGGATCATGCCGACGCCGCCGGCCTCCTGGACCGCGATGCTCTTGTTCGTCCGGCCCGTGACGCCGCGATCGCAGACGACGATCTTGCCGGCCACCTTGGCCGGGTCGAGGACGGCCGTGCCGTTGTTGTCGACTGCGGCGTAGCAGAGCGCGACCTTGGCCGCGTCGGCGCCGGGCAGGCCGGCGTTGATCGAGTCGATCAGCGGCTTGCTCGACAAGGCGGTGGCGACCGAGGCGCCGTTGTACGTGGCGCCGTTGCCGAGCGTGACCGAGCCCTTGCCGTCGCGGTTGTGCGTTCCCGCCGCCACCGTTGTCAGCCACGGCCCCGGGTGGGCGACCGTCGACGTCGTCGGCCCGCTGTTGCCGGCCGAGGTGGCGACGAAGATGCCCGCGTCGGCGGCGAACAGGAAGGCGACCTCGACCGGATCGAGGAAGTTGGTCGTGCTGCCGCTGACCGAGAAGTTGATGACGTCGACGCCGTCGGCCACCGCTTGGTCGATCGCCGCGACGCTGTCGCTCGAGAAGCACGAGCTGGTGCCGGCGCCGGTGTCCCAGCAGACCTTATAGGCCGCGATGCGCGCGCGCGGCGCGATGCCGTTGATCGGACCGAAGACCGCGGCCGGACCGGTGGTGGGAACGTTGGCGTTGCCGCCGGCGGTCGACGCGGTGTGCGTGCCGTGCCCGCCGTAGTCGCGCGGCGAGACGAATTCCCAAGGCAGCTCGGCCCGAATACCGGCGTCACCGCCCCAGCCTGCGTTGTACCAGCGGGCGCCGATCAGCTTCTGGTTGCAGTCGGAGCCGTTGAACTGATCGCCCGGAGTGCAGCGGCCATGCCAGCCGGGAATCTGCTGATAGTCCAGCTTGCCGTCCTTGGAGGCGTTGCCGTTGGTGCCGGTGCGGTCCGAGAAGCTGAGCGACTCGGGCCAGATGCCGCCGTCGACGATGCCGATCACGATGCCTTCGCCGGTCGCGCCGGTCGTCTTCCAGAAGCCGGCGTCCCCGCTCAGGCCGAGGAACGCCGGCGTCGACGACGTGTCGAGCGCGCGCTTCTCGTCCTTGGCGATCGCCAGCACGCCGGTCGTCATCGCGAGCTGGGCGACCTGCGCGTCGGTGAGCTCAGCGGCGAAGCCGTTGAAGGCGTAGCCGTAGCTGTAAGCCTTGCGGTTGCTGGCGCCGACGCTGGCGAGCATGGTGTCGTGGCGGCCCGTCAGGTAGCCGACGTAGCGCGCCACGGTGGGATTGTTGGGGTCGATCTTCTGCCCCTTGCCGGGCTTGGTCGCAGGCATCCCCGCGACGCCGCCCTTGTAGGCGATCGCCGGATCCTCGATCAGCTGCACGATGTACAGCTTGCCGTGGTCGACTGCCGCCTTCTGGTCGGTCGTGGCTTCGCGGGCCGATGGCGAGGTCGTGTGCGCGGAGGCGTCGCGCTGCTCGTCGACGGCGCGCGCGGGGACCGGCAGCGAGTCGGGGAGCTGGCTCTTCGCCGCCAGCGGCGTCATCTTGGCCGAGTCCGCCGATTCACCGCCACCGCTACCGCCGCACGAAGCGAGCAGCGCGGCTGCCGCCAGCGCGAGAAGCATCGACGCTGGCCTGCGTCTGTCGAAAAGCATCGCCATCTGGAACTCCTTTGTTGATCGCCGGGCGGTCGATCTGACCTCGGCGAGATGGATGATTGGAGAAACGAAGCGCCCGGATCACGGGCGCGTCTCGATTGCCGCACGCGCATTGCGTCGAGTCAATCCGTTCTTCACCCCGAGAGCGCGGCCTTCAGCGGTGTTCTCTGAGACGGTGGCCTTCACCTTCACCTCTGCGCGCTGAGGCGCGTCAAGGGAGAATGGCTCCGGTCCTACGTGCCCCCCCCCCGCGTTCAAGGGATGCTGGGAGGCTCGCGGAATGGGGCTCAATGGAGACGCGCCCGGCCGAGTACTCTCGGCGACCTGAAAGCATGCTGAAACGATGAACCCGCTCTCGCCCTTCAAG
>Ga0268264_10001711_pt1 | contig 20230 bp, 15 predicted proteins | sample KBSSwiS32_FD_190357 | JGI IMG/M metagenome (GOLD analysis project Ga0268264, IMG submission 190357) | Switchgrass rhizosphere microbial communities from Kellogg Biological Station, Michigan, USA - KBS Switchgrass S3-2 (SPAdes) (version 2) | ecosystem: Host-associated > Plants > Roots >...
TCGGCTACTACAGCGGCAAGGCGGCCGATGCGCTGCTGCCGCTGCCGAGCCATCAGGGCATCGATACGGTGCTCTCCTCGATCAGCTATGTGCTCCCCGGCGGGGTGCAGAACCTGACGCTGACCGGCAACGCCAACATCAACGCCATTGGCAACGGCCTCGACAACGTCCTCATCGGCAATTCAGGCAACAACATCATCGTCGCGGGCACCGGCTTCGACACCCTCACCGGAGGCGCTGGCGCCGATACCTTCGTGTTCGCCAGCGGCCATGTCGGCACATCGGGCCATCCCGATATCATCACCGATTTCGCGCAGGGGACCGATCGGATCGATCTGACCGGAATCCCCTCCGGCACAGCCACGCAGGGGACACAAGCCTTCCACTGGCTTGGCACCGCAGCCTTCGACGGCAGGGCCGGCGAGCTCGACTTCGTCTATGACGCGTTCCACAACCTGACAATTCTCCAAGGCGACACCAATGGCGACAGGGTCGCGGATTTCAGCATCGATCTCGTCGGCAATCTGACCTTGACCACGGCCGATTTCAAATCGGGCAGTCTGATTGTTCCGCAACAATTCATTGGCAGCCAGGGCAACACCAGCACGCTGGTCGGGGGGCTTGGTGAGAATTATTTCGACGCCACCGGCGGCGGCTATACGATGATCGGGGGTCCCTCCTACAACACCTATGTGGTGGACGATGCCGGCGACCTCGTGGTGCAGCGCGGCTTCAGCATCCCGACGGGCTGGACCATCAAGGGTACCGCCGACATCAACGGCGATAGCCAGGTTGATGTCGTCGCTACCGATGGCACCAACAATCAATTGTGGCTTATCAACAATGGCACCGTGTCCGTGACCGACCTGATCCAGTCCGTGGCGGGACGCTGGACCTTGATGGGGCTGACCGATGTCAATGCCGACGGCCACAAGGATGCGCTGTTCCTGTACCAGGACGGCAGCATGGAATGTGCCTTCAGCCTCGGCAATGGCGCTCCGCAGTTCCTCGGCTACTACAGCGGCAAGGCGGCCGATGCGCTGCTGCCGCTGCCGAGCCATCAGGGCATCGATACGGTGCTCTCCTCGATCAGCTATGTGCTCCCCGGCGGGGTGCAGAACCTGACGCTGACCGGTACCGGCAACATCAATGCCATTGGCAACGGTCTCGACAACGTCCTCATCGGCAATTCAGGCAACAACATCATCGTCGCGGGCACCGGCTTCGATATCCTCACCGGCGGCGGCGGCGCCGACACCTTCATGTTCGCCAGCGGCCATGTCGGCACATCGGGCCATCCCGATATCATCACCGATTTCGCGCAGGGGCTCGATCTGATCGACCTGACAGGTCTTCCCTCCGGCGCGACGGGAACACAGGCCTTCCACTGGCTTGGCACTGCTGCCTTCGACGGCAAGGCCGGCGAGCTCGACATCGTCTATGACGCGGTCCACAACCTGACGATTCTCCAGGGCGACACCAACGGCGACAAGGTCGCGGATTTCAGCATCGATCTTCTCGGCAATGTGAGCTTGATCACAGCCGATTTCAAATCGGGCAGTGTGGTGGTTCCGCAGCAATTCATTGGCAGCCAGGGCAACACAAGCATACTGATCGGAGGGCCTGGCGCCAACTATTTCGACGCCACCGGCGGGGACTATACGATGATCGGCGGCCCCTCCGACAACACCTATGTGGTGGACAGCGCCGGCGACGTCGTGACGCAAAGTGGTTTCACGGTGCCGACAGGCTGGACCATCAAGGGCACCGCCGACATTAACGGCGATAGCCAGGTTGATGTCGTCGCTACCGACGGCACCAACAATCAATTGTGGCTTCTCAACAATGGCACCGTGTCGGCGACCGACCTGATCCAGACGGTAGCCGGACGCTGGACCTTGATGGGGCTGACCGATGTCAATGCCGACGGCCACAAGGATGCACTGTTCCTGTACCAGGACGGCAGCATGGAATGCGCCTTCAACCTCGCCAATGGCGCTCCGCAGTTCCTCGGCTACTACAGCGGCAAGGCCGCCGATGCCCTGCTGCCGCTACTGAACCATCAGGGTACCGACACGGTGCTCTCTTCGATCAGCTATACGCTTCCCGGTGGCGTGCAGAACCTGACGCTGACCGGCACCGGCAACATCAACGCGACCGGCAACAATCTCGGCGATACCCTGATCGGCAATTCAGGCACCAACACCATCACCGCGGGCACCGGCTTCGACACCCTCACCGGAGGTGCCGGCGCCGACACCTTCGTGTTCAATGCGAATTTCGGCAAGGACATCGTCACGGACTATCATGCCGGCCAAGACATCATCCAGTTCGATCACACCACCTTCGCGACCTCGTCCGTTGTCGCCAGCCATGCAGTTGATGACGGCCACGGCAACGTCCTCATTTCCGCGGACGCGAACCACACGGTTACGCTCCAGAATATGACAATGGCCACGCTGCAGCAGCATCTCGGCGACTTCCATATCGTCTAGCCCTGATAGGGATCGGGACCGCATTCCACACATGTTCATGCGGTCATTTCGACAGGCGCAGGCCTGTCGACCGCGACAAGCGGATTCGCGGCCGATTTATCCGACGAGAATCTCAGGCGAGACCCAACAGCGCCCTCATGATCGGAAAACCAGGGCCAAGCCTCTCCAAAAGCAGGGTACCCCATTGAAGATGCGCTAGAATCTTACCCTGGCCGCCCGACGTGATTCGACCACTCGCTCCGCTGCCCCATCGAGAGCCGGCGCCGGCCGACGATCGCGCCGGCAAGCTTCTGCGACCGGCAATTGACTTCAGACGATTATTCGGGTTCGGAGCATGCGCGTTGCTCCCGCACGCGGCCATCCCTGTCTGGAATCGAAAATGCTGACCCTGAGCTATGTCGCCGCCGCTGCCGCAATGATAGCCGCGGCCCTGCACCTCTTCCTGAGACTGCGGCCGATCATCACAACGACCACATTGTTCGTGGGTTCGCTCCTGCTGATTTATGGACCGGCATTCCTGAGCTTTACGCTGTCGTCCGGCGAATACGCGCTTCTGATTCGGTGGCTCACCGGGGGCGCGCCGCCCGCGCCCTCGATATTCGTGGCCATGCGGGCGAAAGGGCTCGAACCGGACGCGATCGTCACCGCCATGAATTTCTCCGTGGCGCTGATGTATGTCGGGATCATTGCCGGCATCGAGGCCGTCGATCGCGCTGTTCCGGCGCGGTCGGCGATGCTCGCGACCGCGGTCGCGGGCTGGCGCGATCAAACGATCGGGGACGACCTCCGCACTCACCCGATCCTGCTGGTCCTCATGTCCCTGTTGATCCTGCTGATGCTGTATTTCTCCGTGTCGGAGAATCACCTGGGCACGATCGCGCAGTTTTTCTCGATCAAGGACAACACCGAGCGATACCTGTTTCGGGCGCATTTTGGCGGCAGCCCCAATTACTGGTATCGGCTGGTCCTCGCCGCGGTGGCGCCGATGTTCGTCATCTGGGGCGCGCTGGCCGGCCTGTTGAGCAGATCGTGGCCGCTGCTGGCAGCGGCGAGCCTTCTGTTCGCGCTGACCATGCTCGGACGATTCGAGACGCTGAGCAAGGCGCCGCCGGTCTTCCTGCTTTTTCAGATCATGTTTGCGGCGCTGCTGGCGTTCACGAACAAGGTGTCGTGGCGGGTCGCCCTGTTCGGCTCTCTCTTCAGCATGCTCCTGATCTACGCGGCCGCGCGGTCATTCATCATTTTCTACCCCGGACAATCGGGAGCCGAGACGGTCTACTCCCGGATCTTCGAGGTCGAAAACCAGACGCTGCTCGAGAATTTCGCCGCCTTCCCCTCTCTGCATCCCTTCATGTGGGGCGACAATCTGCGACCGATCGCAATGCTGAAGGGCGTGCCTTACGTTCCGGCCTTCAATATCGTGGGTTACATCTGGTACGGCAGCCACGCCATCACCAGCCCGTCCCTGTTCATCGCCGACGCCTGGGCGGACTTCGCTTACGCCGGCGTAATCGTGTACAGCATCATGGCGGGCGCCATCTGCCGGACCCTGGATATCGTGTTCCTCGCGCGAGGCAAATCCGTCGTCGGCGTCGCCGTGCTCGGTGCAACACTCGTCGGAGTATTGACGTTGCTGACGACAGCATTGAATATTGCGCTGATCACCGGCGGCCTGCTGCTCGCTCCGCTCCTGGCCGGGGCGATCATGCTGGCAAGTCGAGGCCTGAACCGGGCGGCATAGCGCCGCCGATTTGATGTTTTCTGCACCGCACGCTGCACGTTCGCTTTCCATGGACCTCAAACCGAAAACCGACACTGTGGACCTACATTCGCGAGTACCCATGAATTTCCCAGGTTCGCGCAAAGCGGGGGCGGCAACAGATGGCGTACTTCGGAAAGCGGCACGAGCGCAGCGTCGGACCGCCTCAATCGGGCGAGCATCCTGAACATGTGCCAAGCAATCTCCCCGGGCGATCGGCCGCCGTGCCAGCGCGCGAGCAAGATCTGGTGGGCCGTATGAGCCCTGCGAACGCCGCCCCAAAGCGACGGGTGCTCTACGTCGTCACCGAGGACTATGCATTCCTGCTCAATCGCCTGCCGATGGCCCGCGCCGCGCGCGCGGCCGGCTACGAGGTCCATGTCGCGACCAACGTCAACAAGGGCGCGGAGGCCATCGAGAGGGAAGGCTTCATCCTGCATCCGATCCCGTTCCGCCGCGGCGGCCTGTCGCCATTCTCGGCCATTCCGACGATCATCGCGATCCGACGCGTCGAGGAGGAGATGAAGCCGAATGTCGTCCACCATTCGGGCCTGCAATGCTGCGTCTACGGATCGCTCGCCGCCATCGGCAACAAGGTCCCGCTGGTGAACGCCATCACCGGCCTCGGCTACATCTTTACGTCGGTCAACTGGCGAACGCGCCTGCTCAGGCAAGGCATGGTGTGGCTGCTGCCCTGGCTGCTGAATCGCAAATCCAGCACGATTCTGGTCCAGAATCCGGACGATCGTTCGACGCTGCTCAAGCTCGGCATCAAGCCGAGCCGGACGGTTCTCATTCCCGGATCCGGTGTCGACACGGACGCGCTGCAACCCCTGCCCGAGCCGGCAGGTCCCTTCACCGTTGGCTTCGCGGGACGCCTGCTGGTCGACAAGGGAATCCGCGCTTTGGTCGCGGCGCACAGCATCCTGCGCAGCCAGGGCCATGAATTCAACCTGGTGATCGCCGGAAACATGGATCCGGCCAATCCGACCTCCATTTCGCTGAGCGAGGTCGAGCAGTGGAACCGACGCCCGGGCGTCAGCTGGCTCGGGCATATCGACGACATCGTGTCGCTCTGGAGAAGCTGTCATCTGGCGGTGCTGCCGTCGCACAGGGAGGGCCTGCCGGTCAGCATGCTCGAGGCTGCCGCGTGTGGAAGGGCGCTGATCGCGAGCGACGCGCCGGGCTGCCGCGAAGTCGTCGTGGACGGCCAGACCGGCCTCCTGGTGCCGGTCGAAAACCCGGGCGCGCTGGCGCAGGCAATCCTGCAACTCGCAAACTCTCCGGAACTGCGCGCCAGATATGGCAAGGCGGCGCGGCAACTGGTCGTCGACAAGTTGTCGGCGAGAATCATCGGAAACTCGATCGTCCAGCTCTATGACCAGCTGGCGGTCGCTCCGCCCGAGACGGACGACCGTGAAGCGGATGATCCGAGACCGGCAGGAAAGATCGTGCTGGTCAGCCAGCATTATTCGCCCTTCCCGAGCACGACGTCCGCCTACATGACCGAGATCGCCAAGGAGCTCGCGCAAAAGAGCCAGGTCATGGTGATCACCAGCGCTCCCGGTTCGGCATCGCAGTCGCCGCCGCTGCCCAACACGCCCGAAGTCATCGAGATCAAGAGCTGGTGGCCCGGCAAATCGGCGCTGATTTCCCGCTCGTTCGCGGCCGTGCTGTTCTCCGTGCAGGTGTTCTTCCTGCTGCTCAAGCATGCCCGCAGTGAGGACGTCCTGCTCAGCGTGACGACGCCGTTCACCCTTCCCTACACCGTCACGCTCGCGGCGCGGCTTCGCAACGCCGCCTCGGCCCTGATCATCTACGATCTTTATCCCGACACCCTGGTGATGGCGGGCTTCCTCCGCGCAACCTCGTTCCTGACCCAATCGCTGCGATCGGCCAACAAGACGATGTTCCGCCTGCTCGATGCAATCGTCGTCATCGGCCGGGACATGGCTCCGAAGCTGCTCGAATATCCCAAGGTCAGCACGTCCAAGATCACTCTGATTCCAAACTGGGTGACCATGTTGATCGAATACCGGCCCGTGAGCAGCGACAATCCGTTTCGCAAAGCTTGCGGCGGACGATTTGTCGTCGCGATGTCCGGAAATGCCGGTTTCACCCATGATCCGGCATCGGTCTTCGAGGCTGCAAAGATCCTGAAGGGCAATGCGGACATCCGCTTCCTGCTGTCGGGCGAAGGCGTCGGCTGGACCAAGATCAAGGAGATGCAGGCGGCCGCGCCTCTCCCCAACGTCACCCTGACCGAACGCGTGTCCGGCTCCGAGCTGGAGAGCTTTCTGTCGGCGGGCGATATCTGGATCGTACCTTACCGCAAGAACAACACCGGCGTTTCGGTGCCTTCTCGCATCTACAACATCTTCGCGGTCGGTCGCCCCATCATCATCTGCTCGGAACCGGACGCCGAGGCGGCTATCCTGCTGAGGGATGAAAACATCGGCTGGGTCACCCTGCCTGAAGATCCGGCGGCGCTGGCGCAAATCATCGCTTCGGCCGCAGCCGACGCCGCCGGCACCGAGGAGAAGGGACGTCGAGCCGTCCAGGTCGCCTCGCGCTATACGCGGCACCTGTCCCTGAATGCCTATCGCGAGCTCATGGACCGTCTACTGGAACGCCAGCGCGCCGGCCATCGGAGTGGCCTGAAGAAAGCGACGTGAACGCCTCCTTTCCCTCGCCGCAGCCGAAAGCTCGCGGTCAAGAGTCCACGGCCATCGCACCCGTCGAGCGGCTGTTGCATTCCGCCTCACCCATGACATATCCATTCGGCCTGCAAGCTGGGATATCGCTCGTGCCGCCCTCATGAACGTTCTCGACATCAGCGCGGCCCTCATCGTCGCTCCGATCGCCGCCGCCTTGCTTTGCGCCGGGCTGATCGTGCTGCTTTTTCCCATGCTGCGGCGCTATGCGCTGGCGCGGCCGAACGCGAGGTCGTCGCATGTGGTGCCAACGCCGCAGGGCGGGGGTATCGCGGTCGTCGCGGCGACCATGCTGGTCGTGGCTGCATTGGCCGGCACGATGGATTTCGCCGTTCCGCTGACGCTGTTCGGCGCGACGCTGGTTGTCGCGCTGGTCGGATTCGCCGACGATGTCAGGCCGATTCCGGTGTTGCCGCGGCTGGCGCTGCAGGCCGCCGTCGTCGGCGCGGTGCTGCTGGCCTCGCCCGCCGACCTGCGGATCTTCCCGGCCTGGCCCTTGATGATCGAGCGCGGCCTGCTCCTGATCGCCGGGCTCTGGTTCGTGAACCTGGTCAATTTCATGGATGGGCTGGATTTGATGACGGTGGCCGAGGCGGTCCCGATCACCGGCGCGATGATGCTGTTGGGATGGCTTGGCGAATTCCCGACGTCATCGACCATCACGGCCGCAGCGCTCTGCGGCGCGATGCTCGGTTACGCTCCGTTCAACAAACCGGTCGCCAAGGTCTTTCTCGGCGACGTCGGCAGCCTGCCGATCGGCCTGCTGCTCGGCTGGTCGCTGCTGCAGCTGGCCTGGCAACATCATCTGGTCGCGGCACTACTGCTGCCGTTGTACTACCTGATGGATGCGACGATCACACTGCTGCGCCGGATGGTCAGGCGCGAGCCGTTCTGGGCCGCGCATCGGACGCATTTCTATCAGCGCGCGACCGACCGCGGCTTTGCCGTGCCGCGCGTGGTCGGAGAGGTTTTCGTCCTCAACATCGTGCTGGCGGCGTTGGCGCTCACGACCGTCCTTCTGGACTCGCCGCTGGCGAACGTGCTGGCCTTCCCGGCCGGGGCGCTCGCGGTCGCTGTCGTGCTCCGCCGCTTCTCAACACCACGATCGGCGTCGTGACCGTCCGTCACGGAGCCCGGCGAAACCCACACCCGGCCCGCGGTTACGCGGCATTCGACCGGAATTCCGGCACCGCGTCCGTCAGGATGGCCTTGATCGTGACGGGGTCATCCCTGTCGATGGCCTGCTCGAGCGTCGCGATCCATGTCCGCAGCGTTTGCATCGGCGGTTCGTTGGGCTTGGCGGCCATGATCCCGCTGATTCCGGTCTCGATCGTCGGCTCTTCGCTCGCGAACAGGATTTCGTTCAGTCGCTCGCCAGGCCGCATCCCGGTAAAGACGATCTCGATATCGTAGCCCGGCTGCAAACCGGACAACCGGATCATGCGCTCCGCGAGGTCGACGATCTTGACCGGCTGGCCCATGTTGAGCACGTACACCGAGACGCCCGGCCGCTCCGGCGCAAGCGCATGCGTCGCTGCCGTGATCACGAGATCGCAGGCCTCCCGGATCGTCATGAAAAATCGGACCATGTCCGGATCGGTGACCGTGACCGGCCCGCCCGCCTCGATCTGGGCCTTGAACTTCGGCACCACCGATCCATTGGAGGCCAGCACGTTGCCGAACCGCACCGAGATCAGGCGCATCCGCTGCCGTCCGTCCAGTTCCGAGACCAGTTCGTGATCCAGCGCCTGACAATACATCTCGGCAAAGCGCTTGGTCAGGCCGAGCATGGACACCGGTTCGATCGCCTTGTCGGTCGAGATCATCACCATGGCGGTGGCGCCCGCCGCGAGCGCCGCATCGGCGACGTTGATCGATCCGAAAATATTGGTCTTGACGCCCTCGCTCCAGTCGCGCTCGAGGATCGGCACATGCTTCAGCGCGGCGGCGTGGAACACCAGGTCCGGCTTGAAGTCCTTCATCAGCCGAAAGATGCGCTCGCGATCGCGGATGTCTGCGATGCGGCCGTCGATCACGGCGTCGGTGGTCTGCTCGGCGAGCGCTTCCGTCACCGCGTAGAGCGACGGTTCGGAATTCTCCAGCACCAGAAGCCGCGCCGCGCCAAAGGTCACCACGCGGTGGCAGATTTCCGAGCCGATCGAGCCGCCGCCCCCGGTGACGATGACCGCCTTGCCCTTCACCAGGGCTTCGAGTCGCGCATAGTCGATGGTTTCGCTGGGACGCAGCAGCAGATCCTCGACATCGACCGTCGTCAGCCGCGGCGCCTCTCCGCCTTCGAGCGACGGCAGACGACTCACGATCAGCCCGAGCCGGCGCGCCCGCATCAAGACCGACTCCGGATGGGCCTCAGGCTCGAACGCCGACGGCGTCATGACCACGCGGGAGATCGGCTTGTTGCGCCTTGCGAAGTCGCCGACCACGTCCTCCAGATCGTCGGTGCTGCCGAGGACCGGGATATTCCGGATCGACTGGCCGCGATCGGAGTTCGATGGCGACAGCAGGCCGATCGGCCAGATCCGCCGCACCGCGCCGCTTTCGATGCCGCGCAGAAGAATCTCGGCGTCCGCGGCGCGGCCGATCAACAGCGCAGGTGAGGAATCCGCCGCACGTGCGTGCTGGCGCACGCGCGTATAGCGGAAATATCGGTAGGCGAAGCGCAGCGCACTGAGGAAGGAGACTTCGAGAAAGAAGTAGAGAACGATCGTCGTCCTGCCGATGAAGAACGTGCTGGCCACCGCGGGCGCGACAAAGATGTAGTCCAGCACCACCAGCGCCAGCGTCAGGACGCCGGCCACGCGGATGATGTTCAGCGCATCAGGCAGCGAGATGAAGCGCCACTTGGTCGTGGTCAGGTTGAAGATGTAGCAGACGCAGGTGGCGAACAGCAGGAACGACGGCAGGATCTTCAGCAGCAGCGGCAGGCGATCGTAGAAGCCCGTGCCGCCCTCGAAACGCAGATAGAACGCGACCAGCAGCGCCGCGGCCGTCGCCAGGACGTCGTGCGCCGCGATCAGGAAGTTGCGCAGGGTGAGATGGGAAAAGCGCGTCATTCAGCGGCCAACGAACGGGACATTTCCGGTTTTTCGACTGTGGTCCTGCGCTGCTGATAGCCCATCTCGTATGCTCTTGCCAGCGCTGGGCAATTCATTGGCCAGGAGGGCTTTGGACCGGACTTTGGACAGGACTTGAGACAGAACCCGGGACCAGGCCTTGGGCAGGCTCGGTCGCCTGCGCCCTCAGCACCATGCCGCCGGCAACGCCGACACCAAGAACGTACATCCAGCCCTCGTGGAAGTCGAACAGGTGAGAATTGAACAGCGAGGTGAAGATATTCTGCACCACCACCAGGAGGCCGATCCAGCTGGCGAGGGTTTCACCGCGAAAGAGCCTGAGATGAACCGCCCACAACGCAAACAGGATGGCAATGCCGAGGGCGCCCCATTGCACGGCGACATTGAGGGTCTGGTTGTGTGGATTGCTGACGACCTGGCCGCCGGCAAGCACGGCGGGCGCGGTGGCCGCCTGCTCGAACAGCCCTCGCGTGGAACCGGATCCGTGGCCGATGATCGGGGCTTCGACAAAAAAGCGGAGGGATTTCTCCCAGAACTCCAGCCTGCTCCCGATCGACGACGGCAGGTTATCCTCCTTGTAGATGCGGTAGTCGCGCGCGAAGCTCGCGATCCGGTCCTGCAGTTGCGGCGACACCGCCCAGATGGCGACCGCAGCCACGATCAGGCCGGCGAAAATCACCAGGTTGGTGCGGAGCTTCAAATGCAGCAAGCCGAACACGGCCAGCATGATGGGCATGGTCACCAGCGCGGTCCGGGACACCGTGACGAAGGCCATGTTGACGAGCAGATTGAGGACGACCGCTGCAAGCAAGGCAGCAAACGCGAATTTCCCGGCGCGAAGCGATGCAATGATCGGAAAGGCCAGGGCCACGGCGCAGAGCGTGAACTCCTGGCCCTGCTGGATGTGGCTCTTGACGAAGATTCCCGGCTCCGGATCGAGCTGGCGGAATGAGAGTTCGGGATGGAACAGCACGATCCATGACATCGCGGCCAGAAGCGAGCACGAGACGAGGAACGCGATAAAGACCCACAGGCCGCGCTCGGAGCGCTGGAAGTGATAAAACAGAACGGGAAGCATCAACAGCTTGACGGCCGGATTGATGGCGTGAAGCCGGGTTGCCCAGGACGCGTCCGACCACAACGTGCCGACGCATGCCAGCAGGAACAATGCGATCGGCGCCATGCAGATCGGCTGCCTGAGCAATTGCAGGAATGACCTGACGTCGAGGAACGGAATCCGTGTGATCAGCAACGCCGCCCCGAAGATCGCGACCAGCGACGTCGACCACGGCAGCGACAGCGCCACCAGGACCGCGCAAATGTCGACCGTGGTCAGCCAGGCGGCTGGATCGCGCCAGCGCTGGGCCGGCAGCGTGGCCGGCGCGTTTCCGGCGATCGCAGTCACAGTTCGCCTCCTCGTCTCGCACGATCGACCAGCGACGTGGTGCTGAAGCCCTGCAGGATATCGACCAGCATGACCACGCCGCCCGCGGCTTCGACGACGTCGTATCCGACCACCTGCTCGCGGGTATAGTCGCCGCCCTTGACCAGAACGTTCGGCCTCACCTTCGTAATCAGCCCGATCGGGGTATCCTCTTCGAAGATGGCGACGAGATCGACCGCCTCCAGCGCAGCCAGCACCTCCGCGCGCGCCTGCTCGTCCTGGACCGGACGCCCCTCGCCTTTCAGCCGCTTCACGGAGGCATCGCTGTTCAAGCCGACGATCAGCCGGTCGCAGGCGGCCCGCGCCACGGTGAGCACCTTGACATGGCCGGGATGCAGAATGTCGAAGCAGCCATTGGTAAATCCGATCCGCAAGTCCTGCCGGCGCCATTCCATCAGATGCGCCTCGATATCTCCGCCTGCCGTGACGATCTTCTCTTCCGCCGCCAGATAGGCATGCGGCAGGATCTTTCGACGCAACTCCGGAAGGGTGACGATCGCGGTGCCGTTCTTGCCGACCGTGACCGCCGCCGCCGCATTCGCCATCCGCAACGACGTCTCCCAATCCGCGCCAGCGGCCAACGCCACCGCGAGCGCCGCGGCGACAGTGTCGCCCGCGCCGGAGCCGTCACGGACCTTGACCGGATGCGCGGGCACGTGGATGGCCTCGCCGGTGCGCGGCACCAGGGTCATGCCGCGCTCGCTCTGCGTCACCAGGATGGCCTCGCAATCGGCAAGCTGCATCGCGTCCCGCGCCGCTTCGGCGATGTCCTCGCAATCGATGGCGGTGCGGGTCGCCTCCGCGAATTCCTTGCGATTGGGCTTGAGCAGCGTGGCGCCGCGATAGATCGCCAGATTGGCACTCTTGGGATCGACAATGACACGCTTGCCGAACTTGCGCGCGCCGTCGATGACATTGCGGATCACCCGCGCCGTCAGCGTGCCCTTGGCATAATCCGATAGCAGCACGATATCCACGCGCGGCAGCAGCGGAAGGATGGCGTCGATCAGCTTCTGCTCGATATCGGCGCGGGCCGGCGCCGCCATTTCCCAGTCCGCGCGCAACATATGCGTGGAGAAATGCTCGGAGACGAAGCGCACCTTGCGCGTCGTCGGCCGTCCGGGATCGCAGACCAGCACGCTTTCGATCCGCCCTTCCCGCGCCAGTTCCGCCTGCAGGGTTCGGCCGGCCTGGTCCTCGCCGATCAGCCCGACGAAGATGCAGCGCGCGCCCAGCGAGGCGACATTGCGCGCGGCGTTGCCGGCGCCGCCGACATCGGTTTCGGTGCGCCGCACCGCGATCACGGGCGCCGGCGCTTCCGGCGAAATCCGCGACACCTCGCCATAGACGAATTCGTCCAGCATGAGATCGCCGACGCACAGCACGGTCTGGCGGATCATCGCATGCGACAGGGCGTCAAAATCGAACATCTGAACTCATTGTCTGTGGCGCGGTGTCTGCGGCGCGGTCAGCGAAAGCGATCGGCCTGGTCGAGGTAGCCCTCGACGTAAAGCCCAACCGCCTCCTCCAGCGGCGTGAAACCGCCGTTATAGCCGGCGCTGCGCAACCGATCGACATCGCTCTGGGTGAAATATTGATAGCTGCCGCGGATCGCCTCGGGCATATCGACATAGTCGATGTTCGGACGCATGCCGAGGGCGGCATAGGCCGACAGGATCAGATCCTTGAAACTGCGCGCGGTGCCGGTGCCGACGTTGAACAGGCCGGAGACCGCGGGCGTCGCCAGTAGCCAGAGCATCACCCGGACGGTATCGTCGACATAGATGAAATCACGCTGCTGGTCGCCGTCGGCGATGCCGTCGCGATGCGACTTGAACAACTGCACGGCGCGGCCGGACCTGATGTCGTCGAAGCGACGCGCCAACACGCTCATCATCGAGCCCTTGTGGTATTCGTTGGGGCCGAACACGTTGAAGAACTTCAATCCGGCCCATTGCGGCGGCAGCTTTTCGCGGCGCTCCGCGCGTCCCACCACCGCCATGTCGAACAGGTGCTTGCTCCAGCCGTACAGATTCATCGGCCGCAACGCCTTCAGCGCCGACAAGGCCTGGTCGTCGCGAAAGCCCTGCCCGCCATCGCCATAGGTCGCGGCCGAGGAGGCATAGATGAACCGCGTCGAATTCACCGTGCACCAGTCGAGCAACCGCATCGACATGCGGAAATTGGTTTCGATGACGAGATCGCCGTCGGTCGCGGTCGTCTCCGAGATCGCGCCGAGATGAATCACCGCGTCGAGTCGCCGGCCCTTGAGCCAGTCCCCGAGTTCCGCGGGCGGCACCACGTCGGCGAGCTGGCGCTTGGCGAGATTGCGCCATTTGCCCTCATGACCGAGCATGTCGCAAACCGCGACGTCCGCGCGGCCCGCGTCGTTGAGCGCGGCCACGACATTCGACCCGATAAAACCGGCGCCGCCGGTCACCAGCAACATTCAGTTTCCTGCCGTTCCCTGCCTGATCCCATCCGATGACGCGCACTGCCTAACCCATGATCCGGCAAAGTGTAAGCGGTTTGGCGGAAGGTCACGCGCCTCAATGCCGACTGTGGCTGCCGGACACCTGGCCGGAGCGCTTTACGTCCCGTCACAGAGCGTTTACCGACGTCGTCGAAGCCTCTCGCGCACGATCTAGGAATGAACATTAATTCAATGCATGTGGACGCGACCGCCACGAGCGAAACGAGCCCGATCCTGATCATCCCCTACATGTGGATCGGCGACTTCGTGCGCGGGCATACGGTGGTGAGGGTGCTGAAGGAGCGCTGGCCGAATCGGCCGGTCGATCTGCTGACCACCTCCCTATGCGCTCCGCTGGTCGACTACATGCCGGGCGTTCGCTCGGGGATCGTCTGGGACCTGCCGCGCAGGCGCCTCGCTCTGGCCCGGCAATGGGGCCTGGCGACGCTGTTGCGCGCGGGAGGTTATGGCACCGCCCTGGTGCTGCCGCGGACCTGGAAGTCGGCGCTTGCGCCCGCCCTGGCCGGCATTCCCGAAAGGGTCGGCTTTGTCGGCGAGGCCCGATTCGGGTTGCTCAACCGCTGGCGCTGGGGCGAGAAGCGGCTGCCGCGGTTCATCGACAAGAATGCCGCCCTGGCGCAGCCTGAGGGCGCCCCGCTGCCGCCGGAATGGCCGGCGCCCCAGCTTCGGGTTCGCCCGGGTGAGGTTGAGCGCTGGCGACAGGCGCAGGGTCTCGGCAGCGGGGCGGCGGTGGCGCTCGCCCCGGGATCGATGGGCGCATCCAAGCGCTGGACCTATTATGGCGAGGCGGCGCGATTGCTTGCCGACCAGGGCCTCGACGTCTGGGTGGTCGGCGGTCCCGGCGAGAAGGATCTGGCGCGGGAGATCGTCGCGGCCGGAGGGTCTCGCGTTCGCGATCTGACCGGGACCGACCTGCGCAACGGCATTCTGGGCATGGCCGCCGCCAACCTCGCGATATCGAACGATTCCGGCCTCATGCATATCGCGGCCGCGCTTGATACGCCGACCATGGGCATTTTCGGCCCGACCAGCCCCTATCACTGGGCGCCGCTGAACGGCCTTGCCGCCACCGTCCAGACCAGCACCAGCGTCCCCTGCCAGCCCTGCCATCGGCCGGTCTGCCGCATGAACGACCACCGCTGCATGCGCGACATTCCGCCCACCGATGTGGTTGCAATTGCCAACCGCGTGCTTGCAGAGGCGGGCCTGCGTAACCCGAACGCAGACTTGCATGATGCAGACTTGCATGATGCAGACTTGCATGATGCAGACTTGCATGGGGGCGTCGCGCCCACTACGAAACCCTAGTTTTTCAACAGGATTCCTGTCGATTTGGAATCATCGGGTTGGGAAAGACACCGGAAACCCATGATCTTGGTCTTGAAGAACCTCGGGGCGACGATGATGAAAACGTCGGCCCCGATGCGCGTGAACTGCAACGTGAACGGTACGCTGTGAGCCAGGACCTGATCGGAACCCATCTCAGATCATCGCTGGCAGCGCTGGAGCGCACGACGCGGGATGTCACCTTGCTTGCGACCGCACGCCGGATCGCCGTCGCCATCATCACCGCGCTCAACGCCGGCAACAAGATTCTCGTGATCGGCAATGGCGGCAGCGCCGCCGACGCCCAGCACATCGCGGCCGAGATCGTCGGCCGCTACAAGCAGGACCGCCCGGCCTACGCGGCGATCGCGCTGACGACCGACACATCGGCGCTGACGGCGATTTCGAACGACTACGGCTACGAGTGGGTGTTCGCGCGACAGGTCGAGGGGCTTGGGCGGCGCGGCGACGTGCTGCTGGCGCTGACCACATCGGGCCGTTCGCAAAGCATCCTGAAGGCGCTGAGCACGGCACGCAGCATCGGGATCGTCACGATCGGGTTCACCGGCACCCAGGGCGAAGCCATGGGCGCGCTCTGCGACGATCTCCTGATTGCCCCCAGCGACGACACGCCGATCATCCAGCAGATCCATCTCACCGTCGGCCATGCGATCTGCGAGGCCATCGAACATGCCATGATGCAGCTCGCGGCGATCCCGGCGAGCCCGGCGATTTCAGCGAGCCCGGCGAGCCAATGAGCAGCGGCATCGATCCCACCGATCCCGCACGGCCGCGCCCCGCGGCCTTCCTCGATCGTGACGGGGTGATCAATCACGACGACGGTTATGTCGGCACGCGCGAACGGATCCGCTGGATGCCGAACGCGGCAAAGGCCATTCGGCGGCTCAATATGGCGGGCTATTTCGTGTTCTTCTTCACCAATCAATCCGGCGTCGCGCGCGGCTTCTACACCGAGGACGAATTGAACGGCCTGCATGACTGGATGCGCAGTGAACTCGCCGCGCAAGGCGCCGTCGTCGACGACATCCGCTACTGCCCGCATCATCCAGCCGGATCGGTCGCGGGCTATCTCGAGGATCATCACTGGCGCAAGCCCGCGCCCGGCATGATTCTCGACCTGATGGCGCACTGGCCGGTCAGGCCCGAGGGCAGTTTCGCGATCGGCGATCGCGACAGCGACATCGCCGCCGCACGGGCCGCGGGCCTCCCCGGCTTTCTGTTCCAGGGCGGCGATCTCGATCAGTTCGTCGCGGACATTCTGGCGCGGGTGCAGACCCCGTAGCCTGCTCCGCGCATCATCCATATTCCGCGACGCCAAGCGACTGGGCGTTGACCCCTGAGCCTTTTGCCGCCATATGCAGGGCATGAACATGCTTCGATCAGCCGCATCGACCACCACGGCGACCGCTTACGGCGGATCGCCTTCTGGTCGCGCGCGCTAGAGACAAGCGCAGCTCACCCAGAAAAGGCCCCGCCGGCGACGGACGGGGCTTTTTTCGGTTTTTGATGGTCCCCGTCCGCGCTTATTCCCCTCACAAGGAACTTAAGCCATGGACGATCTCGACCACAGACATCTCGGCGTGAAGCTCAAGCTCTGGCACCTTCAGGACGATGCGCCGGGCATGGTGTTCTGGCATCCGCGCGGCACCGCGATCTACCGGGTGCTGGAGGACTACATCAGGCGCAAGATGCGCCGGGCCGGCTATGCCGAGGTCCGGACGCCGCAGCTGCTGCCCACGGAGTTCTGGGACCGCAGCGGCCACTGGGACAAGTTCGGCGAGCAGATGTTCCGGGTCGACGACGGCGAAAAGACGATGGCGCTGAAACCGATGTCGTGCCCGTGCCACTTGCAGATCTTCAACAAGGGGCTGCGCTCGTGGCGGGAGCTTCCGATCCGCTATGCCGAGCTCGGCGCCTGCCACCGCAATGAGCCGTCCGGTTCGCTCCACGGCATCATGCGGACGCGCGCCTTCGAGCAGGACGACGCGCATGTGTTCTGCCGCGAGCAGGACGTGGAGGGCGAAGTCGCCGAATTCATCGCCCTGCTGGGCGAGGTCTACCGCGACCTCGGCTTTGCCGACTACGAGGTGGCGCTGGCGACGCGGCCGGCGGTGCGCGCCGGCTGTGACGCGACCTGGGACTGGTCGGAGGCGAAGCTCGGCGATGCCGCGCGGCGCTGCGGCCTCGCGCCTCGGATCAATCCCGGCGAAGGCGCGTTCTACGGACCCAAGCTGGAATTCGCGCTGCGCGACCGGCTGGGACGATCCTGGCAGTGCGGCACGGTGCAGCTCGACCGCGTGCTGCCGCAGCGGCTCGATGCGTCCTACGTCGCCCCCGACGGCAGCCGCGCCACGCCCCTGATGATCCACCACGCCATCTTCGGATCGCTCGGTCGCATGATCGCGATCCTGCTCGAGCACCATGGCGGCGTGCTTCCGTTCTGGCTGTCGCCGGACCAGGTCGCGGTTGCGCCGATCTCGAAAGACCAGGCCGGATACGGCGCCGACGTGCTGGCGGCGTTCGAGGATGCCGGTATCAGGGCCGTTGCCTATGACGGCGCCGATACCCTGTCGCGGCGCATCGTGGCGGCGCATGACATGGCGGTGCCGGTGATGGCCATCATAGGCGGGCGCGAGATGAGGGACGGTCGGGTTTCCTTGCGCGAGCGCGACGGCTCACAGGCCGACGTCCCGCTGGCCGAGGCGGTGTCCCGCCTGCGGGCGAGGGCCAGGCCTGCTGCCGGTGTGGCTGAAGCGTTGTAAGGCGTGCTTCACTCCGAAAGCGAGCTTGCTCGTATCCCAGCGGAAGAGAAACGAAGATGAAATCCCGCGACATTGAAGCCCAGGAAGCGAGAGCGAAAGGCGTGTCGACTCATCATAGCGAAATGCCGAATGGCGAACTTCGATTCCGGCTGAAGCACGATGACGGAACGGCCTATAGCCGAACTGAAGCGACCGACCGCGGCGGCTGGCAAAAGAGCCACCATCACTGCGCCGTCCGCGAAACCTACATCACGCAACGAGGCCGCATGGCGCTTGCGGAACTGATTGCCGACGCGCTGAGAATTCGGCTGTTCGGACCCGGCGAGATCTGCACCACCGAACCGAATATCCCGCACAACGTCTACCTGTACGGCCACACAGTGATCCACACCGTGAAGCACGGTGACGGAGCCGGCGACACCGATTGGTACCCAAATCCGAATCTCGACGAGAAAACCCTCCATCTGAACGAGGCGGACATTGCCCGACTTTCCACATCGGCGATCGCGACATGAACCGCACCGCTTCTCCTTGTCTCTCCCCGCAAGGCGCACCTCTCCGCCCGGAGCGCGATGTCGTACCATCAGGCCTCAAGCGCGACGTGAAGGCCCCTTCGGCTTCACTATCCTTGGTTTGAGTAACGGATCAAAGGTGAGCCCGTCACGGTTCAACCGGCACGCCCCTGTTCGAGGTTCCATTTGCGGCCCAGATGCCGCCGCCAGGCGATGCTCCAGATCACAAGGGACGCGGCCGCGAGACAGATCACCATCGTTCCGCGCCATCCCACGCCCGGCCCCACGGCAAGGGGAAATGCAAACACCGCAATCAGGAACATGATTAGAATTCTCGCCATTGTTCGCAGATATCTCGGTCCATAGACCGGCCCGAGGTCGCCACCGGGACTGAACCTGCGTTCGAAATATGGCAGCTTCGGCATCTGATTGATCGCCAGAAGCGACATGATCATCAAGAGAACACCGGCCGTGCGACCGATGACCGAAAGCGGCAAGACCGATTGAAGGCCCAGGCTTTGGGCGACGAGGACGCCCTGCAGCAATAGCAGGCCGCTGCAATATGCGATCGAGACGAGCTTGCCCCATCTGTACCAGGGTTGAACCTTTGCAGAATTCGCTCCTGCGCGAAGGCTGGTCCAGTAGAGGGAGCCCATCACCAGGGCACTGGAGCCTGGGAAGACGAAGAGCAGTAGCGGGAGCAGAGGTGCTTTGTTTTGGGAGGCCGCCTGCACCGACCAATCGTCCGGAAGGGTGATCCGCCACACAGCCGACACGAGCATCAGGGCGATGAGCGCCGTACAGATCAGCGCGGTTTTTCGATCGATCATTTGGCCCTCCTGGTCGCCAGTTTGAGCTTTCCGTTCGCGCCGATGCCGACGCCGACCGTTTCCGCAAAGCTCAACAGGGCGTCCTCGAGCACGGAAACCTTGAGGCTGTAGGTGACCGTCGTTCCGACCTTCTCCGACGAGACGAGGTCCGCCTCGCGCAGAACTGCGAAATGTGCCGAGAGCGTCGGCTTGGCGATGTCGAAGTGCTCGGCGATCTGCCCTGCCGTCATGGGTCGTTCCCTGAGGAGTTGCAGGATGCGCCGGCGCGTCGGATCGGATAGCGCTTTGAAGACGAGATTCATATTTCGATAATTAGCTAATTAATGAAATATGTCAACCGGCCGTGACGCCGGCCGGCGAGCGGCGGTCTCACGTCTTGTTGAAGACATCGGGCTGACCTGTCGTTCGGTGGTCATCACCCGAGCAGGGCCTGATGCGTCTTGCAAATTGCGTGAGGTTGGCATTGTGCGGCTGGGTTCCTGCTGCGCAGGCCCCGGAATGACGAAAGCAATCGTTAGAGTCAGAACCCTAGAGCGCTTTCCGCTTAATTTGAATCGGGAGGATTATAGGGGTTTCCTCGGGCGAGCAAATCAGATTCGATTCCTCCGACGACAACGGCGGGGGTGCGCGGTGGCGAAGGGATACTCGAAGGACCTGCGGGAGCGGGTCGTCGCGATCGTCGAGGAAGGTGACAGCGCGCGGGAGGCGGCACGTCTGCTCAACGTTGGTGCCTCGACGGCGATCCGCTGGATCGAGCGCTGGACGACGACCGGCAGCGTCG
>Ga0268264_10001717_pt1 | contig 20181 bp, 13 predicted proteins | sample KBSSwiS32_FD_190357 | JGI IMG/M metagenome (GOLD analysis project Ga0268264, IMG submission 190357) | Switchgrass rhizosphere microbial communities from Kellogg Biological Station, Michigan, USA - KBS Switchgrass S3-2 (SPAdes) (version 2) | ecosystem: Host-associated > Plants > Roots >...
TGGATCCATGGAAAAACGAAAACCCCTGTCGCGCGCCTTCGCCCGTGGGAAATCGTGACCGCGTCAATCCGCCTTCCTGCAAGGAAGAAAAAATAAGCCAAATCCAATGCAATATCCAAAGCTCGATAAATGCCTTTTGCAGCAACGCCTCGAACCACCCGCAGAAAAGGTTTCCGCGGTGCTCGACACGGATACTTACAACGAGATCGACGACCAGTTTGCCATGGCCTACACGCTCCGCTCGCCGGAACGTATTGCTCTGGATGCGATCTACGCCGCCCCTTTCCATAACGACCGCTCCACGGGTCCGGCCGATGGCATGGAAAAAAGTTACGGGGAGATCATGCGCGTGTTCGAGCGCATGGGCCAACCCGCCGGCAGGCCGGTGCTACGCGGCGCGGGAGCTTTCATGTCCGCGCCGGAAACACCCGTGGAAAATGCCGCCTCGCGCGACCTGGTGGAACGCGCCATGCAACGCGGCGCCGGCGATCCTCCGCTCTATGTGCTGGCAATCGCCGCGATCACCGACATCGCATCCGCCATTCTCATGGAACCGCGCATCATCGAGCGCATCGTGCTGCTCTGGCTCGGAGGCCATGGCCGTATGTACGCAGATACGAGGGAATTCAACCTGAGACAGGACACGCATGCCGCGCGCGTTGTCTTCGATTGCGGTGTGCCTCTGGTGTGGTTTCCCTGCCATGGCGTCGTCTCGCACCTCACCACAACCCTGGCGGAACTGGAACGCGACCTCGGTGGGCGGTCGTCGATTGGGGATTACCTCATCGAAATCACCCGCGGCTACAGCAAGGACCACTTCGCCTGGAGCAAGGTGATATGGGACATCGCGCCCGTCGCATGGCTCATCAATCACCAGTGGCTTCCCTCACGGCTGGCTCCGTCGCCGGTGCTGACCCCCGAGGTCACATGGGCGGAGGGTGCCTCGCGTCACGACGTCCGCGAGGTGAACTTTGCCGATCGAAACCCGATTTTCCGCGACCTTTTCAAAAAACTGGCGCTGGCCTGAACCGATTGCCCGTCAGGATTTCTTTTTACGTTTCGCGGCCTTTGGCTTCCGGCCGTTGGCTTTTTTCTTTTGCCCGGATTCGTCCTGCGGGAACTTGCTTTTCCGGGCTGCAGCGGAAACCGCCGCGGGCGTCTTTTCGAGTTTGAACTGCACGCCTTGGGAACTGTTGCTGCGATAGTCGTGCGGCGTGACCCCCACACGGCGGGAAAACCATTTCGTGAAATGGGAAGGCTGCTTGAATCCAAGCCGGTATCCGATTTCCTTGATCGAGAGGGTGTCCACATCGAGGCTGCTGATCGCGGATTCCTGCCGCAGCATCTCCCAATACTCGCGCGTGGTGGTGCCGAACGCTTTCCAGAACAACCTGTCGAGCTGCGTGCGCCCGAGGGAGGTGGCCTGCTGGAGCTGCACCGCCGGGAAGGAGCTGTCGAGCGGATTTGAATGCAGAACCTCCGCTGCGCGGGAGAGACGCTCGTCGCCCGCACCGCCGCGCGACCATGTCCGCTTCTGCTGGATCATCATGTCGAAAAAATCAATGAGCCACTGGAGGAAGCGTTGCTCAACCTTCAGGAAAAGCCGGTAATCAGCCGTTTGTTGCAGAAACTCGAGTTTTACCTCGGGAAAGTGGCGGTGCACAAGGCTTGCCAGGCGGCTCGCGCTGCGTGTCAGGTTCGGAAAGTCGCTCGCTTCCAGCACCAGCCCGTCAGTTTCGGAAAAAAGATTCTCACCGGTCGGCCACTGACAGCGAAAATGGACGGAGAGGATGCGCGCATTCGGCGAATATTCCTGGGTCATCAGCCCCTGCGGAGGCACCAGCCATTGGCCCTCGTGGGCCGTCCAGCTCTGGTTTCCCATGGTGACGTGCACGCTTCCTTCCTGGAGAAGCCATGCCCAGTATCCGAAGCGATGGTCGGTGGTTACTTGCAGCGAGTAGGATGGGACCAGCCCCTCGTAAATCCAGAGCAGTTCCGTGCGCAGACTGCTCCAATGGAGCATCTGGGTGGAGGGATGCGGCGCGCTGGGGACGGGCTGGTTGATTTCTTGCATCGGCATTTCGTTTTTCACGAACCGCGTGGAAGTCCGCGTCAAAACAGGTTCCACAATTCAATAATTATCAACAACGATAATGATTTGCCATAATTGCACATTTCATTATCCATGTCCAACATTGATGAACAACCATGCACACCACACGTGCGTCAATAGATGCGATTTACCGGCGGCTGCTTCCGGTAGTCCGTGGGAGTCATGCCGGTACGGTGGTTGAACCATTTTGTAAAATGCGACGCCTGCTTAAACCCGAGGTGATAGCCGATTTCCTTCACGGAAAGGGATGTAGCCTCAAGCTTGTGGGTGGCGGATTTCTGCCTCAGTCTTTCCCAGTATTCCCGGGTGGTGACTCCGAATTCCTTCCAGTAAAGGCGGTCGAGATGGGAACGGCCCAAGCCTGTGATCTGCTGCAATTGCTTCGATGGAAAATCGTCGGTGAACGGCGTTTCGTGCAGGCATTTCATGCCCTGCAACAGGCGCTTGTCACACTCGCCAGCCTGGGCCAAGGGGCGTCCCTTGTGCCTCATCACCTGGTAGAAATCCATGAGAAATTGCATAAAGCATCTCTCGAATTTCAGGAACGCAGGGTAATCGAGCGCCTGCTCGACCAGTTCCAGCTTTACCTTCGGAAAATACCGGTGCACGAGGCGGTTCAATGTTTTGGCATTGCGCTCAAGGTTTGGAAAATCCTTTGCATTGAATACCTCCGCATCCTGTCCCATGAAGAGATTTTCCCCGGTCGGCCACTTGCAGCGAAAATGCACCGAGAGAATCCTGGCATCCCCGGAAAATTCCTGCCGGGCCACCCCCTGCGGCGTGACGATCCACTGGCCCACCGATGCGTTCCAGCTCTTGTTTCCCATCTGCACGCGCACTTTTCCCCGGCGCAACAGCCATACCCAGTAGCCCACGGTATGGTTTGCAGTCGTATTGCGGGATTCCGGCGCAACCATTCCATCCCAGATCCACAGGAGTTCAGTTTGAAGGCTGGTCCACCGGTGGAGAGGACTTTGCAGATGGCCTGACGTGAGATCCATGAATCTCAAAAAGAGATAACTAAATATGTAAATGTTGCAAGCCAAAGTAATGGCGGTTCTTCCTTAGGATTGCCATTGTTGTGGCCGGTCAATTTTAATATCGTGCCATCGTTATTCCTCCCTCCTTCTCACACGCATCCAGGGAAACCTTCCGCCATTGCGATTGGGTGCGGCTTTGCGTGCCGGGCCGGTTTCCCTTCTCAGCCTTGATCCGCAGCGTCTGATTTTTTCCTTTATGCTTTCCACACATCATCTTGTTCAATTGATTCCACTCCGGGTTGAATCCGGCATCCGGCGTTTGCAGGGGGACATCTGGGTCGACATGACGCCGCTGGATGTGCAGGCGACCGCAGCAGGGCCCGCGCTGATCTCCTGCGAGGAAGCCGCGAAGCTGCCGCTGCGCCCCGTGTCGCGCGGCACCTTCTGGGGAAAACTTTTTGATCAACGTTGGTGCAAAGTGACACTACCTGCCCCTACGAAACGCGACCGGTGGTTCTCGTGGAAAGACCAGGGGGAAGCCACGCTTTACATCGATGGCAAGCCTTACTTCGGCTTCGACGTAGCTCATCGTTTCTGCAGGCTGCCCGCTGGCGTCCGGGAACTCTGGATCGAGGCAAACTGCGTGCAAAGCGCAATCTGGCACGGCGAGGCGCGCGGGTTGTCGTCGCAGGGGAGCTTTTTCGAGGGGGCGTTTCTGGGCCGTCGCAATGATGACGCGTGGAATACCTTTCACGACCTGAAATGCCTGTTCGACACCTCGCTGATCCTGCGCCAGCAGGAGAATGTTTACCTTCAGCCGCAAGTCGCGCCCGGAAGCCAGCAGCCTCCCGTGGACAAACACAGCCCCGCATTCCGCCGCATGCTGCGCCTCATGGATGAAGCCGTGGACACGCTCGATAACGAGGGAATTGCAGCCACCCGCAAACAACTCGCGGCGGCTTACAAGGAGCTGCGCGCGGACAAGACATTCATGCAATGCGTGATCACGGGCCACGCGCACATCGACCTCGTGTGGCTCTGGCCGGAGCGGATCGGCGAACTGAAAGCCGTGCACACATTTTCGACGGTGAACCGTTTGATGGACGAGTATCCGGAGTTCCGCTTTGCATATAGCCAGCCTGCGAGCTACGAGGCTGTGAACCGCCGCTCCCCGGCCCTGTTTAAAAACGTAAAGAAGCGTATCCGCTCCGGGAAATGGGAGGCGACCGGCGCGATGTATGTGGAATCCGACACGCTCATCGCATGCGGCGAGGCGTTGCTGCGCAGCTTCACCATCGGCCAGGAAGTGTTCACCGGGATCAATGGCAAACCGTGCAAGCTCACGTGGCTGCCGGACGTCTTCGGCTACTCGGCGTGCCTTCCGCAGATGATGAACATGGCGGGCGTGAGTTATTTTTTCACCACGAAGATGACCTGGAACATGGTCAACCGTTTCCCGTACAGCAGCTTCATCTGGCGCGGGAACGATGGCTCCGATGTCATCGCGCACGTCACGCAGGATTGCGGTTACAACACGCAAATGGAGGTTCCTGAAATCAAGGCGTCGATGTGGGGGCACCAGCAGGGCGACATCCACGGGGAATATCTTCTGCCGACCGGCTACGGCGACGGCGGCGGCGGGCCGACCGCGGAAATGTGCGAGCGCGCAAGGCGCCTGGGCGGCCTTCCGGGCATGCCTGCGATCAAGTGGGGACAGCCGGAGGATTTCTTCTCACGCCTTGAACCCCTGCGCAAACGCCTCCCCGTTTACAAAGGCGAATGCTACCTGGAAGGACACAGGGGGACATACACAACACACTCGCAGATGAAAGCGGCGTTCCGGGGGCTGGAACGCGCGCTGCAGGTTTCGGAAGCTGTCTCGTGCGTGACCTCAAAGCCCTGGGATCGCACACACCCGTGGAAGCGCCTGGTGTTTTCCCAGTTCCACGACTTCATTCCCGGCAGTTCCGTGTGGGATGTTTACCTTGAAGGGGTTCCTGAACTGAACGGCCTGGCGCGGGCGGAATACGAAAAATCAACCGACGCGCTCTCAGAAAAAAAAGGCGGGCCGTGTCTTTTCAATCCCCATGCAGTGCCTGTGAGCAAGTGGGTGAAAGATCCGGAATCAAAAAAACATGTGCATGTGCGTCTCCCGGCGCTGGGCGGAAGCTCAATTATAACTTCCGTTGCGGATGCGCCTTCCGGCGTTGAAATCAAAGGCGCCACGATTTCCAATGGACTCGCGGAATTCCGGCTCGATAAAAAAGGCTGGATCGACCGCCTGGTTTTTGAAGGTAATGAAGTTCCTTTGAACGGCCCCGCAGGCCAGCTCATGTTTTACAAGGACCAACCTGCCCGTTACGAAGCGTGGGATCTGGACCGCCAGACGCTGGCCCGTGGCGAAGCATGCGCGGATAAAGCGCAGATCGAGATATTCAAGGAGGGCAAACACCGCGCCGGATTCCGGGTGAAACGCGACGTCGGCACAGGCAACTCCGCGGAAGTGACGTTTTACCTCGAAGCTGGAAGCCCGCTGCTGCATGTGAGCGTCGATCTCGACTGGCAGGAGCCGCATTCACTGCTGAAGTTTTTCCTCCCGACCAGTTTCGCGGCAACAAACGCGCGTTTCGGCATCCCTTACAGCAGCGTGCTGCGGTCGCAGGTCGTGAACGGCCCGACTTCCGAGGCGATGTGGGAGGTGCCGTTCAGCCGCTGGCTCGCGGTATTCGACGAGAGCGAGCGCGAAGGGCTGTTTGCCATCACGGAAAACAAATATGGGGCGACCGTGCGCGACGGTGCAATCGGGATCAGCCTGGTCCGCAGCCCTCACGCGGTCGGTTTCGACGGCATGCGCATTGCGTGGCCGCCAAACCTGGCGCGCGTGGAAGTGCCTTCGCCATACACCGACATCGGCAGGCACTCCATTCACCTCGCCTTTGGAAAATATCATGCCGGTCTCGTGCGCGAAAATCACCCTGCGAGTCTCGCGGATACGCTCTTTACCGATCCTGTTTCCTACACGGGAAATCCAGTTGCTTCTCCCATCGAATCCATGACCGGAGGCGAGAGCTTGATTCCCGCGTGGTCAATGCCGGTGGATGATTCGTCGTGGCTCCTGCGCCTGCACGAAGCGGGCGGTCAAAGAGGATCGCTCCAGATCAAAGCAGCATCTGGCTGGAAGATTGCATCGTGCGATGCGAAGGGGAAACCTGATTCCGCTCCTGCCCAACGGGCCTCCCTAGAATTCACCCCCCACAAGATCGTGAACGTGCTTTTCAAAAAACAGAAACCGCAAAAATGAACCCATACTCCCTTCAACGCATGATCCCCGCCGAGGAAGGCTATGACATCGTGGTGACCGGCGGCGGCCCCGGTGGATGCGGCGCGGCGATCTGTGCGGCGCGGCTTGGCGCGAAAGTCCTGCTGCTCGAGGCAACCGGATGCCTCGGGGGAATGGGCACGTCGGGCCTTGTCTCCGCGTGGTCCGATCTCGCGGATGGCGAGGAAATGCTCGTGGGCGGGCTCATGGCCGAGTTGCTGGATACCATGCACCTCCGGGGTCATTTCAAGCCGGGCATCAATCCAGACCGGTGGCGGAAGGATCTCCATGGCGGAATGGGTTTCAACGCCGAGGGGCTGAAGCTTCTCCTCGACGAGCTTTGCGTCAATGCGGGCGTGGAAATCCGGTTCTTCACGCGTGTCATAGATGTCGATGTCTCCGGCAGGCGCGTGAACGGCGTGATCCTGAACAACATCGAGGGCCATCGTTATGTGAAGGCGAAGACATTCATCGACGCCACGGGGGACGCGGTCCTGGCCGATCTTTGCAAAGCCGCGTGCCGTGAGGCGGGCCGTGACACGCCAAACATCATGCCTCCGACGCTCTGTTCCGCCCACGCTGGAATCAACTGGGATGCCTTCGATTATCCGAAACAGCAGGAAGTGGTGTTCAAGGCGGTGGAGGACGGGTACTTCAGCCAGCCCGACCGCCATGTCCCGGGATTGTTTCCGCACGGACGCACCACGGGCATCATGAACGCAGGGCATTTGTTTGGAATGGATGCGCTGAAGTGCCGGAGCCTGAGCGACGGCATGATCCGGGGCCGGCAGCTCGCGGCGGAATACGTGCGGTTCTACCGGGAGTATCTCGAAGGCTGCGAGAACATGGAGTTTGTCACCACCGGCTCGCTCATGGGCGTGCGCGAATCGCGCCGTATCGTGGGTGAATACGAGTTGAACCACCACGACTTCACCACACGCCGCAGTTTCCCCGACCAGATCGGCATCTACAACAAATCCGTGGACATCCATGTGTATGATTGCACCGACGAGCAATGGGAGCGCTACCGCGCCGAGTTCCTGAAACGCGACAGGCCCGGCCCGCGCGAATACTACGGAATGCCCTACGGAATCCTCGTGCCGAAGGGCTGGGAGAATCTCTGGGTGGCCGGCCGCTGCAACTCCAGCGATCTCAAGGTGAATGGCGCGATCCGCGACCAGCCCGCGTGTTTCATGATGGGCGAGGCTGCGGGAACGGCTGCTGTGCAATCGATCAAAACGGGGCAACCGGCGTGCGACCTGAATACAGAGACACTCGTGGAAACCCTGCGTACACGTGGCGGCAGGCTTCCGCAGGAAAAACTCGCCGCGTCAATGACGCGCGACAATTAATCCCTTACAAATTTCATGATCAAACGCCCCGGCTTCCATCGCCTCTTCACCGCCTTGCTCGGCCTGGCTATATGCGCTGTTTTTTCCAGCGCTGTTGCCCAGGAAAATGAAAAAATGAATGAGGGCGAGACCGTTGCAGACGCGGCGATCTCAAAAAACAAAGCGATGAAGGACATCCCGGATGTCCCCGGACTGCCCCGCGTGCTCCTCATCGGCGATTCAATCTCCATCGCCTACACCCTGCCTGTTCGCGAACTGCTGAAGGGCAAAGCCAACGTCCATCGCATCCCCGGCAACGGCATGAATACCGCCAACGGACTCAAGCAACTGAACAACTGGCTCGGAACCGGAAAATGGGATGTTATCCATTTCAACTTCGGACTGTGGGATGCAAAACACAAAGGAGACACAACCCAGGTCCCACGCGAAGACTACGAAAAAAATCTCAGTGAAATCGTAAAACGTCTCCAGGCCACCGGAGCGAAGATTATTTTCGCCACCACGACGCCGGTCCCCGAACTGCTCGAACCTCCCACACGCCATTTCGACAACATTCCGGCGCGCAATGAAATCGCGGTCAAAGTAATGAAGCAAAAGGACGTCGCGGTTGATGACCTGTACACTGCGATCCTACCGAAACAGGCGGAATACCAGCGTCCCAAGGACGTCCATTTCAACACACAAGGGTCAGCCCTGCTTGCAAAATCCGTGGCGGAGAGCATTGGGCAAGAGCTTCCTAAAAAATAAGAAAATTTGCAGACCCAAATATCAAGCACCCAGTTTTTCGCGGGTTACAGCAGAAAACCGGGCATCATCATGGCTCCAACTTGGGAGGTGCAAAGAAGGCATTGATGCGTTTGAATTCCTTGTTGAAATTTTCCGGTATTACCAAGGGTTCAACAGGAATCGGCAGATCGAAGGTAAAGAGCGCCGTATGCCCTCCTTTGCTCCAAGCCACCGGTCTTGAAGTTTCGTTATCGATCCATGCATATACAAACTCTTTCTCTTCGTCGATGATGGGAACTTCAACACGATAATAACGGCACTTTTTTCCGTTCAAGGGTTGCATGCCCATGTAGGTGGACTTCCCAACCCACGCGAATGATGAGGCATCGTATCGTTGGTCTTCCATATGGATAGTCTTCGCGGCAGTCACCACTCCCTTTGGATCGTCCTGGACAAGAGCAAGGCCCCCGTCTCCAGGCCACCAATGTTCCGTGACGCTTCCATCCGACCAGAGAATCGTATCACGCCTCAGGTTCCCCTTGCGAACGAAATCGATTTTCTTGATTTGACGATAGATACCACCGTCCCTTGAAGGTTCCGTTTTCCCTTTGGGTACAGGCTTGGATATTAAATTCAATGTAATTGCCCACGCTGCATCCCCTTTTGGAAAATTCATCGTGTGAACGATTTCATCCGCCTCACAAACCGCCATATTGAAGGTCGAAAAGACCACCAGCAGGACAAAAAACAGCCTAATCATAAACGGGTTCCAATTGTTGATCGACAACCTTGCCGGTAATACGGTCTATGGCGAGGTGAAGCCAGTAACGTTTTTCCCCCTCCACCACAAAGTCATTCAAAGTCCTGGCATTGACAGTATGATGCCCCGACTGGGCGATCACATCTATCAACAGATTCCACGTGCGGGTATTCGCTACCGGCGCAAGCGCTCTCACAAACGTTTCCCCATAGGTTTTATTGTCGTTCGGGCTTGGATCGGATGTCGTACCGGTGAAAGTGGTCAAACCCGTGTGTACCGGTTTACTTAAACGGGTTGCGAGATCGGCAGGATTGGCAATAGGACCACCGGTACCGGAAAGCTCGGCATAGATGGATTGGGCAATTGCCGCAGCCTCACCGGTACCGGTGCAAATCAACCCGGAGTTCTCCTGTTTCAGCGCACCGTTAATAACGGCCTGCAACGCGAGTGGCGCGGCACCCGGACTGATTTTTCCCGCAACAAGAACTGGTTCCTCGGAGATACTGAAAAGATCCAGCAAGCCTGCATCAGCACTCTTGTCCGACCAGAAATCCAGTGTTTTGAATGGTTGATCCCGAAAAACAAACGCTAATTCACCGATAGAGCGGAAGGGGCGGTTCAAAACCACCGGACGCCGCCTGGGATTGGAGTTCGCGTAATTAGCGGTCTCATGATACAGCATTTCTCCATCCCCGGTAATGGCGGTGGGAGTTCCGAGGGAGTTCGTTCCCGTGGTGTTCGAACGCCAGGAATCTCCAGGGCGCACTATACCGTCGGGGTCCGAATACCAGCAATAGGTGCCACTGGTTGCCACTGCAAGATTTTGCGACCAATTATCAACCAGATTTTTGCCGATGTAAGTAAAAACGGTGGTTGGAAATCCAGGAGTTGCAATGGTGTGTGGGACGGCAGTCGTGATAGCTCCCCTTCCATTATTAACATTCGTCGTAAGTTCGCTCACACGAATAGTGTTTCCTCCATTCCATGGATAATTATGGCTACCCGCCCTGTCCACTCCGCCTCCTGACGCAGAAAAGCGATCCGTACGTGGATCGGGATGACCGGCGTTAAATGCTCCCCATCCAATAATTCCATCCAAACTGTTTGAACTATATCCTGCGCCGCCGGGCTCATTGACCCTGGCCATCATCGTATAAGGATGAAAAGCGGTGCCATCGTGGTACTCAAGGACGAAAGTGAGATGCGGTTCGCCCGGAGCCGGATTCCCGGTGGGATCGACGTCAATGGAATGACTCGCGGTGTAAGTAACCTCATCCCGGCCCATGTCAGCCAGCCAAACGCCCAACCACCGTTGTTTTGTGCCGGTGGTTCTATAATAAAATTTGTTATTCGGGCCGGAGGGAAACGAGGTATCCTGATAAAAGTCGGGGTGAAATCTCTGGTCCGTGCCATATCCGCTCAACAGTTGCGGGCTGTCAAAAAAATCAGGTGTGGGGCTTGTGGAACCCGCCATGGGATTCATAAAGCAAATAATTCCTCCCAGGTTGGGATTAGTAGTATCTGTGCCGAAATCAATAGTCTGTGTACCGGAATTTGTGGGAGAGCTTTCCTTAAGAGTCACCTTGCATCCGCCATACGTCACGAGACGAAGAGTTTTCGGGGTCGGATACTTGGAGTCCGTGGGCGAAGTTCCACTGGTGGAGCTATCATGGGGATTCCAAACCTCGGGCTGCATCCAGACACCCTCAAAGGTCCCGGTCGTAACATAACTGACGACCGTCATACGGGAGAGCATGGGGAGATTTTTGTCGCCGAATACTGTATTGAAGAGTTCGAGCTCGCCATTGCCTGCATACTCCGGCCTATCAACGTTACCCTGGTATATCGCCGTGGGATAATTATTCGGGGTTGTCTGGTCGATGGTGTTCACGCCGATCTGAAGAATCTGGCGATCCCTGTTGGCGGAAAAACTGTCGAAAGCGAGCCCGACCGGTCCCTGCTCGCCTGTCTGTGGGGCTATGCCCTTGACCGGACCAGGCTGATTTCCAAGGGAACCCTTCAGTATGCCCACCTTCAAGAGCTCGAAAAAATCGGGTTCGCGTGGCGTGGACATGTTTACGATCTGGTCGAGTAACAAAATACCCGTGGCACTGCCGTGGTTGTAATCCCAGCGGCTTTTCGACGGGTTCCATGTCAAGCCAAAGCATGCCAGAATGGCCTCCGGGGTTCCTCCCGCGTTATATTGCGGATCGGAGTGCGGCAAATTGGCGCTGGGGCCCGTATGCGCAATCCAAGCGAGCTTCGCAAGCGAGAAGCGCCTCTGGATCAGAGGGTCGCCACTTTGGACATTGTAGGTGACTTTCACTCCGTCATCATTGTAGTGAGAAACGGTCACGGCATTTTTGAATCGCACATTCGCCAGGTTGCGATTCTGGGCGGTGCCGCTGTCGGCGATTGCCGCATAATCGATATTTGACGTGCCGGAACTCGACGGGGCCGGCGTCGAGGGGGCCCAGCTTGGCGTTGTAATGGCGCGGCTGAATGTGCCCATGTATTGCAACGCGTCCTGGCTGATGTTTTGGGCGCGGGCGAACTTGAGCAAAGATTGCCTGCTGGTAAACGCCTGGTCGGTGCGATTGTTGTAAGTCGTCCCGGGGGTCGTGAGGAAACCGTTGGTCGCGCTCGCTACGAATTTATCGTAATTTGTGCCGGTGACTGCCGCCGTGTGAAAATCGTAACTACCAAGCGACTGTGAGGATCCGGAGGGCTTGATTGTGGTATAGTTGCGCCACCCGACGATGTTATCCATCTGATAGGCGCCGGAGGTATCCGGATTTTGAACTCCGATTTGCGTGAGGTCCGCGTAAGCAATGGAAGCTTTTCCTGCAATCGCCTTCGTCCCGCTGCTGGAGGGAAATCCTGCTACGTTCATGTCAAGCAGCATGCTTTCATCATAGATGGCATACGCATATCTGCCTATGACCGTATTGGTGGGTGAATTCAGCACCTGCGGCCCCTGGTTGGTCACCATCACCCAGGAAGGAGCGACGCCTGAAAATGAATCAATGGGCATGGTGTCGATATTGCCCGTGCCGGCATTCTTGCGGGGCACCAGATAATGGCTGTTCCATCGATCCAGAGTAATGCTTCTGCCGTTGGTGGAGGTTCCGGTGGAAGCGGCATTCGGGGAGCCACTTCCGTAAACCGTGGTTCCATTGATCACCAGTTGCGACGTCCCACTGGTCCGAATAAGATTGGGGATAATATTGGACCCGGATGCGATTAACGCATTCAACGCGGCATCCTTCACCGGTTTCATGTAAAGATTTGACTTCGGGATATACGTCACACCCGCAGCCGGCGATGGCGAAGGCGCAGCCACAGTGGAACCGAAGACAATCTCCTGCTTGAGATCACCGGTGATAACATCGAGTGCGCCTCGCGCGAGAATGTCCGCCTTCGTCTGGTTCGCACTGCTGTTGGACACCTGCCGCTCTGTGATCGCCCGCGAGAAGAATGCCACCACCAGTCCCATCATCAGCACCACAAACGCAAGAATGATAACCAGCGCGGCGCCGGAGCTCTCCGCAGGTGTTGGATCATTTATCGTTCTTCTGATTTTCATGGGAGCAACTTACAGCACGGAAACACAATATAGATCCCGTTTACGTTGTATCAAATCTTAGAAGACCGGCGTATATATCAACGCGGTATGGGCGTGCTTCTTCTCGCAGGGGCAAAATTGGCCACGCACCTGTCCATTTCCCGTTGAAAATCCGCAGGCATCACAAGCGGTGTGGTTGGAACGTCGCGGCTGAAGGTGAAATAGAATACGTCTCCTGAATCCTCATATGCGACGGGCTGGCCGGTTTTGTCTTCGCTCCACGCCTGGACCTTCTTTTTTTCATCATATACGAAAGGAATCTCCCCCTGGTAGTGGCGGCATTTTTTTCCTGCCAGCGGTTTTATTCCCTTGAAGGTCGAATCGTTCGCCCACGAAAACGTGTTTTCATCGAATCTTGCATCCGCCATGTAGTGGCTTCTGGCTGACACGATCTGCTGGCTGCCATGCAATTTGGAGAGGACTACGTTCACCTTCGCCGACCACCAGTATTCTTCCGTGCTCCCGTCCGACATGTGCGCAACATCATGCCGCAGATCATCGACACGGATGATTTCGATTTTGATTACCTGCCGTTGTTTTGGAGGCGGAGTCACCCCTGGCGGCGGAGAAGGCTGATGATGGGAGGAACGGTCCACGGTCACAGTCCATGCCAGATTCCCTTTTGGAAAATCCAATGGACGGCTGGCTTCTTCACCGGCCTGGGGAGCCTGGCCCAAGGCCCATCCGGCAAAAAATGTCACACCAAGGAAACATACCAATTTATTCATAGACAGGTTCCATCTGTTGGTCCACGACTTTGCCGGTATAGCGGTCGATGGCGACATGCAGCCAATAACGCTTTTCGCCTTCGACAACAAAGTCTTTCAATGACGCGGCATTGCTGGACATGCGGCCGGATTGGGCAATCACGTCGATCATCAAATTCCATGTGCGGGTATTTGTTACCGGCACCAGGGCCCGGATCGCAGTCTCCCCGTAGGTCTTGTTGAAGTACGTGTACGGGTTTGCGCTGCTCCCGGTCAACGTGTTGTACACCGGGACCGCGAGGCGGCTGACAAGGTCAGCCCGGTTGGCCAGCGGTCCATTTGTTCCCGACACTTCGGCTGCAACCGCAGTAGCGACGGCATTGGAGTCGGAGCCCGAAAAAACGGCTGCCGAAGCCACGGGAGAAAGCGTGGCGTATTGCTTCATTGCACCGCCCAGCACTGCCTGCAACACAGGCGCCTGCGCCGCAGGGCTGATCTGTCCGGCAACAATCGCCGGCTGGTCAGTGGTGTTGAACAAATCCAGGAGCGCCATGTCAGCGCTCGCATTTGTCCGGAAATCCAGCGTCTTGAACGGCTGATCACGGAATACATACCCCAGTTCTCCGACGGACAGAAACGGTCTGTTCAATATCACAGGCCTCCTCCGGGTCGCCGAGGCAGTGGCGCCTGTGGCTGCTGTATGGAGAAGCATATCGCCTTCCCCGCTATAAGTGGAATCGTAAAATACTTTTTCCTGGGTGGTATTCGTAAAATCGGGCCACCCCGCATCGCCCGGGCGCGTAATTCCATCGGGATCTTTGTAGTAGAAGTTGTATTGCTGATTAGCGCCGTTGTCGTCATGGCTGACCGTCAGATTACGCGCCCAGGAATCAATAAGATAATGTGCAATAGGAGGAGGAGGATAAACGAAGCCGGAAGCAGCGCGCGGCAAGCCGCTAAAGATGTCGGCGCGTCCCGGCCCAACACCAGTTTCAACAAAGGTGCCCGAACTAATCGCCTCGCGAAGGGTGCTGCCTGCCTGCCAGCACGGGTTCTGCCCGGCCCTGATCTGGGAAAATTGGGATGAGAAACGGTCCGTGCGTCCATCCGCATGACCGACATTCGTCGATATACCGACGCTGCCCGTTTTACTGCCGGAACCCCATCCGTTTGCGGGAATGTCGGTAAGGCGGGCTATGCAGGAATAGGGCAGCCAGTTTCCAAATTTGTCCTTGTACTGTAAAACAAATGTCAGATATCCCCCCGTCCCTTGCTGAATCAGCACCTGGCAGGAATGCTGCGGATACGTAGCCGGGTCGCGGCCCGCCTGCCCCAGATAAATGCCCAGGAAATAGTTATGATGTAATCCGCTGTCCCATGATGTGGTTTTCCATGGCGGATAGCGATTCAAAGTTCCGGAGAGGGACGCGTCCGCCGCCGAGTGATCTGCATAATCTACCGATGCACTTCCGAAACCCTCCAACATCAACGGGGCGTCAAAATACGTCGGGGGGGTCGTTTGTCTGGGGGGGGTGTTTACAAAACATAGCACGCCCGCCTGCGCGGGAGTATCCACAGTGCCACCGGAAAAAGTGATGACGCTGGAACTTTGGTTATGATTGCTTCCCTCGGTAACCTGGACAAGCACGGAACCGTAAGTTACCAACCGCAGATACGACGGGGTATCCGGATAATTGACGACATCCGCCGTCGTACGCTCATTCGGATTATAGATTTCAGGCTGCAACCAGAACCCCTCGAAATCAGGACTGGGATAGGTTGGTGAAGTGTGGTCCGGCATGTAATCCGTGATCAGCCCCACCCGGGTCAACACCGGAAGATTCTCAGTACCGAATACGCAATTATAAAGATCGTCCTCGGCGTACTTCGTGTACATATTGTTATAGATAGCCGTCGGATAATTGTCCGAGTCCGCCTGGTCGATCATGTTTGCACCGATCTGGAGAATATGACGGTCCTTCTCCTTGGAATAGAGCTCGAAATCCTCGCCATACACACCTTGATCGTTGGCCGAAGTGTTTGTGATCTCGCCGACCCCTGGATCACCTCCCAGCGAGCCTTGCAGGATTCCCGCCTTCAGCAATTCAAACAAATCCGGCTCCCGGGGCTGGGTCAATTTTGAAATCTGGTCCAGAGTCTGGATGTCGTTCGGGTTCCGGGCGGATGGATCGTCGACGCCGATACCAACCGCGTGGCTGTAGTTCCAGCAATGGTGCGTACTGTCATACTGGAGACCGAAGCAGTCGAGTATGGCCTTCTTCTGCTGCGTCAGCGTTACCGATGGGGCGAATTTCGTGGAATCCGGCCCGGTATGTCCTATCCACAGCAACTTCGCGAGCGAGAAACGCCGCTGGATGAGCGGATCCCCGGCCTTGACACCGTATGTGCTGGAGGTGCCGTCGTCATTATAATGCGTCACCGTGCCGTTGCCGGCACCGGTCATCTGGTAGGTCACCTTGACCAGATTCGGGTTGATTCCCGTTCCGCTGTTCGCGATCGACGTATAGAGGATCGTGGAAGTGCCGGAAGTGGACGCCGCGGGCGTCGTTGGAATCCAGCTCGGCGCGGTCACTGCGCGGCTGAACATGCCCATGTATTGAAGCGCATCCGGACTGATGTTCACGGCCCTGGCAAATTTCAACAGTTGCTGCCTGCTGGCAAACGGCTGGTCCGTCCGGTTATTGTATGTTCCGCCCGCTGTGACGAGAAAGCCGTTTGTCGCGCTCTTGATATATGCGTCGTAATTTGTGCCGGTGGCGAGGATGGCTGCGGTCGTGCCGGAAAGGTTGTAGCTTCCAAAAGTTCCTGTGGGTTTGATGGTGGCGTAATTTCGCCAGGCGACAAGGTTGTCCACCATGTTCTGGGTAATTGTAAAGGAATTGCCGCTCGGAGTAGTACCGCTCAATTGGGTGAGATCCGCGTATGACAGTGCACCTTTTCCACCGATGTTTGTCGTCCCGCTGCTGGCGGGAAACCCCGCCACATTCATGTCCAGCACCATGCTCTCATCATACACTGCATAGGCATACCGGCCGATCACCGTATTGGTCGGGCTGGTAAGCACCTGCGGCCCCTGGTTGGTCACCATGACCCACGTTGGAATCACCGAGGTGACCGAGTCGATGGGCGTGCTGTCGCCCCAACTGGAAGTCACGGTCGGACTGCGCGGCATAAAATAATGGCTGTTCCATCGGTCCAAACCGATGCTTCGCCCGTTTGCCGAGGCCACGGTTGAACTCACGCTCGATGCGCTGCCGCTTGTCGCTATCGGAAAGGGAGGGTTCGCTGTTCCGCTCACCCGCAAAAGATTCGGAATTGCATTCGAGCCGGTCAAGGCCGTCACAGCCGTATCCCGCATGGGACGCACGTAAGTGCCCGATGTCGGAATATAAACCGGATCCGTGGCGGATGGCGGCGTATAGGTTCCCGATCCATTGGCAATCTCCTGTTTGAAGTCCCCGACGATCAAATCCAGTGCGCCGCGGGCGAGGATGTCGGCCTTGGTTTGGTTGGCGCTGCTGTTGGAAACCTGGCGCTCCGTGATTGCACGGGAGAAAAATGCCACCACAAGGCCCATCATCAGCACAACAAAGGCAAGAATAATCACCAGCGCAGCACCGGAGCTTCTGGCTGGTCTCGGATTTTTCACCACCGATATCTTGGTTTTCATAGGGGGGATTTATTTAAGGAGTCGGGGTATCCAAATAAAAATAACGCTGATAAATACGCACCGCTGCGGCTGAAGGCTTCGGTATCCCAACAAGCCCGGCGAAATTTGGGGATTCCACTGCGGCATTCCAAGCCTGCGCCACATCCAGCCCTTCCTGTACATCTGTAAAAATGGAATTATCCGTGAGTTTACTGTAATCCTTGACGATTCTGCGGCTGGTGGTATCAAGCACGCCCAGCGTCACCACGATCGCGGCCACATCCTTGAACCCGTTGATGGCAGTATGCGAGATCGGCGTCGCGGTGGAATCCCACGGCGTGATCGATAACTTTGCCTGCTGTGTTGATGTGGATTTCAACAAGTAATTATACTCGAATCTGAACACCTGGTCACCCACTGTTTTATAATCGGCGTCGGAGCTGCTGCTGGTGGCTTCAAACAGGGTGTGACCCGGATTGATCTGCGTGTACCATGCGGCGAGCGTGTAGGGAAGATATGCCACATTCGCCCAGCCTCCGCTCGTCGAGCTTGGCTCCCAGCCGAGCCCCTTGCCCATCCGTCGCAGTACAGGCTGACCACTGTAGGGATCGTTGGCGATAAAATATGCCACGAGGGATACCGTGGATTTCTGGGTGCCTGAGGGTGTCAAATTCCCGGAAAAATAACCGTCTGATTCCGAGTAAAACGCCATCTGGTCGCTTCCACCGGTCTGGTCGTTTGCCGGCATGGCGGGAGGCACAGTGGTGCCGGTTTGAAGAATGTACGTTCCAACGGGATGCTTGAATGATGAATAATCGAGGTCCGTGCGTTTCACCATCCTCGCGATGTCCACGGACATGCGGTTGAAAATCAGCCTCGCCTGGGTATCCGCATCCATATGCTTGCCGCTGTTTCCCACAGTCGTGCCAGTGCTGTTGGTGAGCTGGGTCACCATGATGATCATCAACACGAGGAGGCCTATGGAGACGAGTAATTCCACGAGTGTGAAACCGCCATTCTTCAAACCCGGCTGGCGGATTGAGCGACTCATACAGCCGGGGGGATGCGAAAATACCCGCTTCATATCAATTCCTATCCAGTGCCACAAATACCGATACATATCCCAAGGAGCCCGCTGCGGGCCACCCTATCTTGATATTTCCAAAGGTCGCGGTCCTTGTAGGAGACGATGGCTGGGACGATGGCTGGATCAAAACGATCGTTGCCCAGTAACGGGCCTTGGGATCGGTCTTGCTCGTGACCAAGCCTCCGCTTTGATCCAAATATATCGTAGTCGGATTCGCAGGCGGAGGCGGACAATTCGTTATATCGATATGATACTGCGGAGATATTGTCGTGAGAGCCCCATTCGCCGCAATCGCCGCCGCACTCGGCACTTGTTTCAAGTCGGCAATAATGCCCGTGGCTATATTCGTCGCTGCCGTCTGCTGGATGGATGCCTGATTGTTATTAATCCCTACGGGGAGCAACCCGAAGATCGCCAGCAGGGCAATCGCAGCCACCCCCAGGGCCAATGTCACTTCTACAAGTGAAAATGCCCCGGCACGAAATCTGGCATTGTTCATGGACGGAAAATCTGGACCTGGCCGGTGATGCCTTCGATCTGGACCACAGACGCAACGTTGGGACCGGTAGTGGTCGAATAGCGGGGATCAACCACATTCCCATGCGTTGTTTGCAACGCGATCTCCATCCGGTCCTGCGGGCCTGCGCCGTTGAATACGTTTTCGTCGATCTTGCTCGCCTCCCCCTGCGAATTGATTTCGATGATTTTTACAAAAGTGTATTGCGCCGCCCCCTTCAAAGGATACGTGAACGTGGTGGGGTTCACCGTCGCATTGGTGTGTCCGTTGAAAAGTGTGTTGCCAACCTGATAGGAGGTGGGGACAGGAGGCCGGACAGGATTATTCCTGCTGCCTGTGGAAAGATTGTCATTGGCAGCAGATGCCAGATGGATATTCCCCATCTTGATAAGCTTGCTGATCTGGATCAATGGCACGTTATTTCCGAGGCCTGTCGACCCAAAGGCCCCCGGCAATGTCGCATTGATTGTATCGTCGCTGTAGCGCTTGCCATTTTGCGATGCCACCACAGACATTACCACCCGACCGGTGCCGGCTGTAGCTGCGGGACTGGTCGATAATTGAGAACCGTCCTCTTCAAAAAAACCGACCCACACATAAGTGTTGTTCGCCATCGCATAGGTACGCGCCTGCTCCAGTGCCCCCGCTACATCATATGCCGCCTTCGTTGCATCGCGCCCTCCCTGGATTCCGGTGAATGCGGGCACCAGGAACGACATCATCACAACAATCACGGCCATAACCGTAATCAGTTCCACGAGTGTGAACGCGCCGGGCCCTTTGGAGTTTATCTTAAAGGGATGCAGGATGCCCGCATTCTGGCTCGATATAAGAAGCTTTTCTGAACTGCGAGTGTAAATTGGGGATTGGGAGGTATTCATTGCGCAATTACATGGTAATCATATTTCACTTTCCCCCTTGCGCAAAGCAAAGCGATAGCAACTATATCGCTTTTGCTTATCACTTTTTAACATATTCCAAATGGAAACGGTTCTTAAAGATGCTCCAATAGCTGTATCAAGGGAATTAATCCGGGTGGAAACTTGCGCAATTTGAAAAATACCCCTCCGGTCTCCAACCCGGAGGGGTATTAAAACAGCTGCGCGTCCGTTCAGGTCCCCACCCGACGTCTGCGCAACCTCTGGATGCCGATGAGCATTCCAAATCCTGAAAGGATCATGCCCCATGTGCTTGGCTCGGGGATTACCGCAAACTCATTCGTTCCATTCTGGAACCCGCCGGACCCATCGCTGATACCTGTGTGGTCGAGTACGGCCCATGCAACGCCGTTGTAGTAACCGTATGCTCCCAACTGCTGGCCCAAC
>Ga0268264_10001721_pt1 | contig 20143 bp, 16 predicted proteins | sample KBSSwiS32_FD_190357 | JGI IMG/M metagenome (GOLD analysis project Ga0268264, IMG submission 190357) | Switchgrass rhizosphere microbial communities from Kellogg Biological Station, Michigan, USA - KBS Switchgrass S3-2 (SPAdes) (version 2) | ecosystem: Host-associated > Plants > Roots >...
AAGCCGCAGCCGATCCCCGACGCCCAGGCCGCGCGAATGCTCGAAACCAAGGAAGAAATCGCCGCCCACGGCGCCAAGCCCAAGATCACCGTCGATTATGAGATCGGCGACAGCGTGAAGGTTCTGGACGGCCCGTTCGCAAGCTTCAACGGCATCGTCGAGGAGCTCGATTTCGACCGCGGGCGTGTGAAGGTATCGGTCTCGATTTTCGGGCGTGCAACTCCGGTCGAGCTGGAGTTCGAGCAGGTGGAAAGAGTGAAGTGACCCTGCTTCCCCTCTCCTTCAGGGGAGGGGATTGAGGGGTGGGGCCAAATCATCCTCCCCTCGATTTCGAGGGGAGGGGGACCATCGAAGATGGTGGAGGGGCCTCTCGCGTGACCCATCCTCACTTGCTACCATCCCATCGAGGGAGGCGAAACCATGGCCAGCGGCGAGAAATTCGAACGCCACCGCCAGCCCTGGCGGCAGGACGAGATCCAGAAGCTTCACCTGCTCGCGCGCAAAGGCATGTCCGTCCGCGCCATCGCCAAGGCGCTCACCCGCAGCGAGGAATCCGTCAAGGACCGCGCGAAGGCGGATCGGTTGACGATAAGTAAGTTGCGTTAAGCCGCGCCGGCGGCCCCCTTTTCGTTTGCGTCGAGATGGTTAGGGTGCGTTCGGACAGGGGGACTCATGTTCGAACAGACCTTCAAGAACATCGATGACGTGCTGCGCAAGGAGGCGGGCTGCGCCACCGAGCTCGACTATGCCGAGCAGACCTCGTGGATGCTCTTCCTCAAATATCTCGACGATCTGGAAGAGCATCGGAAGGTCGATGCGGAGCTGACGAAACGTTCCTATGCGCCATTGCTGGACGAGGCGCATCGTTGGTCGGCTTGGGCGGCTCCGAAGAAGCCCAAGGGGCAGTTCGACCATGACCGTGCACTTACCGGCGACGACTTGATTGAGTTCGTCAACGGCGACCTTTTCCCATACCTCAAGGGCTTCCGGCAGCGAGCCACCGGGCCGAAGACGATCGAATATAAGATCGGGGAAATCTTTTCGGAGATCGTGAACAAATTCCGCAGCGGTTATTCGCTGCGGGATGCGCTGGAGCTGATCGACGGACTGCGCTTCCGTTCGCAGAACGAGCGACATGAGCTGAGCGCTCTCTACGAAACTCGCATCAAGAATATGGGGAACGCTGGTCGCAACGGCGGCGAGTATTACACGCCGCGCCCGCTCATTCGGGCGATGATCAACGTCATCGACCCAAAGATTGGCGAGACGATCTACGACGGTGCGTGCGGATCGGCTGGCTTCCTATGCGAATCGTACGAATACCTCCGCGCACTTCCGAACCTATCGCGCGCCGACATGGAGATACTTCAGCGTGGCACCTTCACCGGCAAGGAGAAGAAAAGCCTCGCCTACGTTATCGCGATTATGAACATGATCCTGCACGGCATCGAGGCGCCCAACGTGCTGCACGTCAACACGCTGGCCGAAAACCTGGCCGACATTCAGGATAAGGACCGCTTCGATATCGTCCTCGCCAATCCTCCATTTGGAGGTAAGGAACGCAAGGAAATCCAGCAGAATTTTCCTATCAGATCGGGCGAGACGGCTTACCTGTTTCTTCAGCACTTCATTAAATCGCTTAAGCCAGGTGGCCGAGCTGCCATGATCATCAAGAACACGTTTCTCTCAAATGGCGATGCGGTGTCGGTGCGTCGGGAACTCATACAGAGTTGTAATCTCCACGCTGTTCTCGATCTGCCCCAGGGTTCGTTCTTTGGTGCCGGCGTGAAAACGGTCGTGCTGTTCTTCGAGAAGGGCGCGCCGACAAGGTCGGTTTTCTACTACCAGTTAGACCCAGGTCGAAGCCTTGGGAAAACCAATGCGCTGAATGACAGCGACTTCGCAGATTTCGTGGAAAAGGCGAAGGCACGCATGCTCAGCGTGCGGAGTTGGATTGTCGATGTAGCTGGAGTTGATCAGCATACGTTCGACCTGGCAGTCAGGAACCCCAACTCGCCACAAGCCGAAGGTCCCAGGAGTCCCGCTGAGATTCTCGATGAGATTGCGGCCTTGGATGAACAAAGCGCCGTTTTACTGGCTCGCGTGAGGGAGTTAGTGTGACTCGGTGGCCTCTCGTTCCTCTGTCTGAGGCAGCGCAAATCGTAAACGGCGGAACACCGAAGACTGGCGTTCGCGAGTACTGGGACGGCGGCGTTCCCTGGATGACACCGGCCGAGATGGGAAGGCGATGGTCGCCATTTGCCGGCGAAACACGACGGACTTTGAGCACTGCGGGACTAAGCAATTGTTCGGCGCGATTAATACCTGCGCAATCTATCATTCTGTCGACAAGAGCACCCATCGGACATTTGGTAATCAATACCGTACCGATGGCCTTCAATCAGGGGTGCCGCGGAATTACGCCGAGACAGGGCTTCGACACGAAGTATCTGTTCTATTTCCTGCAGGCCAACCGAAAGCTGCTTGACGATTTAGGGGTTGGTACCACCTTTAGGGAACTGTCAGCGCGTGCATTGGCGGCCGTGCGCATTCCTGCGGCCCCGCTTGCCGAACAGCGACGCATCGTGGCTATTCTAGATGAGGCGTTCACTGGCATTGTGACCGCCATCGCAAATGCTGAAAAGAACCAGGCCAATGCGCGAGAGCTTCTTCGGGCTGCCACAATGTCTCTGTTGCAAGGCGAAAACTGGCTAGAGCGGCCGCTGGGCAGCTTCTGCGCAATCTATCAACCTGAAACAATTTCCAAAAAGCAGATGAGCGAAGCCGGACAATACGCGGTGTTCGGTGCGAATGGAAAAATTGGCCGTTACGACCGATTCAATCATGAAGAAGAGCAGCTGCTTGTGACGTGTCGAGGAGCCACATGTGGCTCAATCAACATGTCTGAGCCTTTCTCATGGATTACGGGAAATGCGATGGTGATCCGCCCGAAGGACGGCGAATTAAGAATCGGATTGCTTCGCCGCATTTTTCAGAACGGGTTTGACTTTGACAGAGTCATCACAGGTGCCGCGCAGCCTCAGATCACCCGGCAGTCGTTGGCACCAGCCAAGATTAGGTACCCCGTCGATACCGGTGAGCAAGCCAGGTTGGAATCTGTCATGGACAACTTGGAACGACAAGCAGCTGCGTTGCAGCGCTGTCATCAGCGCAAACTCTCGCTCCTCGCGGAGCTCAAGCAATCTATCCTGCATCGCGCGTTCAACGGCGACCTAACGCAGGCTGAAGTGCTGGCGGCGTGAACGAAGCCGAGACACGAGCCGAACTCATCGATCCCGCGCTCAAGGCAGCGGGATGGGGGATCGTGGACGGGTCGCGCGCCCGCCTCGAAATGATTTGTCCTGGCCGTGTGGGAAGTCGCGGCAAGGGTAAGACTGCCGATTACGTCCTGACTTACAAAGGTCACCGGTTGGCGGTCATCGAGGCCAAGGCGGTCATCAAGGGTGACACCGAAGGCGTCGGACAAGCCAAGGATTATGCCGCGCTGCTCCAGGCGCGCTTTGCTTTCTCCACCAACGGCAAACGCATTTATCGCTGCGACATGGCGACGGGTCAGGAAGGCCATGTCGACGCCTATCCGTCGCCGCAAGAGCTTTGGGACGCGACGTTTGCCGAAGCGAACCAATGGCGTGACAGGTTCGCCGAGGTACCAGTCGAGGAAAAGGGCGGTAGTTGGGCCGTTCGCTATTACCAGCACAATGCTATTGATGCCGCGCTGGAGGCGATCGCTAAGGGCAAGAAACGCATCCTGCTCGCGCTGGCTACGGGTACCGGAAAGACGGCCATAGCGTTTCAGATTGCGTGGAAACTCTTCAACGCACGCTGGAATCTCTCAGGTAAGCCGACCCGGCGGCCACGTGTCCTGTTCCTCGCAGACCGTAACATCCTCGCCGACCAGGCTTACAACGCTTTCTCGGCTTTCCCCGACGATGCGCTGGCGCGGATCACGCCCTCGGACATCCGTAAGCGCGGTCGGGTGCCCAAGAACGCGAGCATCTTCTTTACGATCTTCCAAACCTTCATGGTCAAGAAGGAGACCGGCGAGGAAGAATTCTACTTCGGGGATTACCCGCCAGATTTCTTCGACTTCATTGTGATCGATGAATGCCATCGAGGTGGCGCGCAAGATGAGAGCCAGTGGCGCGCCATCATGGACCATTTCGCTCCGGCCGTGCAGCTCGGCCTGACCGCCACTCCGAAGCGCGACGGCAATGTGGATACCTACGCTTATTTTGGCGAGCCGGTTTACACCTACTCGCTGAAGGAAGGCATTGAGGACGGATTTTTGACGCCGTTCAAAGTTCGGCAGATCAAGTCGACCATCGACGATTACACGTACACGCCGGACGACGTGATTCTGTCCGGCGAGGCGGAAGCCGGCGACTATTTCCAAGAGAGCAAATTCAACCGGGCGATCATCATCCCAGAGCGCGAGGCATATCGCGTCCGCACCTTCCTCGACATGATCGACCAGAAGCAGAAGACGCTCGTATTCTGCGCTAGCCAGCCGCACGCAGCCATGGTTCGGGATCTTGTGAATCAGATGAAGATCAGCACCGATCCGAACTATTGCGTCCGGGTAACGGCCGATGAAGGCGGCATCGGCGATACCTGGCTGCGTGCCTTTCAGGATAATGAGAAGACGATCCCCACAATCTTGACGACGAGCCACAAACTGTCGACCGGCGTCGACGCCCGGAACGTCCGCAACATCGTCCTGATGCGACCGATACGTTCCATGATCGAATTCAAGCAGATCATCGGTCGGGGAACACGCCTTTACGAAGGCAAGGACTACTTCACGATCATAGACTTCGTGGACGCATATCAACACTTTAACGACCCCGAATGGGATGGCGAACCGATGGAGCCGCCGAGCACGGGTGAAACCGGGGAGCCGAAGGCCGAGCCTAGGCAACCGCCTGAGCCGCCATCCGAGCCACGCGACCCGCTGATCATCAAGCTCGCCGACGGTAAGGTCAGGACGTTCCAGCACATCAGCGCGACGAGCTTCTGCGGTCCCGATGGCAAGCCCATGTCAGCTGCCCAGTTTGTAGAAACTCTGTTTGGTGTGCTGCCGCAGCTGTTTAAGGACGAGGCGGAACTCAGGAAGCTATGGAGCGACCCCGAAACCCGTAAGCGCCTCCTCGACGGGTTGGCTGAGCGAGGTTTTACGCGTGACCAGCTCAACAGCATTCGCAGCGTAGTCGATGCCGAAGCCAGCGACCTGTTCGACGTGCTGGCCTATGTCGCCTATGTCCGACCGCCCGAGACGCGAGAGGAGCGCGTGGCCACACGCCGCTCTGCCATTCTTGATGGGCTCAGCGACGTTCAGAGGGGATTCCTCGATTTCGTACTCTCGCAATATGTCGCCGAGGGCGAGGATGAGCTGGATCCGGACAAACTCCCGGGATTGTTGAACGTCAAATATGGTAGCTCAGCCGAAGGACTGCACGCGCTCGGAGGAAGCGTGCGAGAGGTCCAAGAGGCATTTCGAGGGTTCCAAGGAAAGCTCTACTCAGAAGAACCCAAGCGCTAGCTACAACCTCCTCACCCTCGGCCCCTTCCCCCGGATCGAGTCCGGGGCGGCCTGAGGGCCGGCTGTGTTCTCGAACGCCTCAATCTCCCGATACTCCAGCTCCCGCTCCATCTCCCCAATCCGCCACCCGCCGAACAGCGCGCGATCCGGGTCGTGCGGCGCCTTCTCCGGATCGGCATTCGACCAGCCCGTGATTTGCGCCAGGTCGGGCAGCATCGCGCTCGGGTTCAGCCCCAACCGAACCGCCTGCCCCGCCGGCCCCCAGGCCGGTAGCCCACGCTCCATCCGCTCGGCCTCGGCCACCTCGAACGCCTCGCGGGCGCGCTCGTCGCGGGCCTCGGCCATCAGCGCGAGCCGCTCGTTGCGCGCGGCGTTGCTCTCACCCTTCCGGCGCCGGATCGGGGTCGGCTCGTCGACCAGCAGGGCCGCTTTCTGGTGGAGGTACATGAGCTGCAGCGCCTGGTTGACGCTCATCGGCGGCATCGCCGGCGGGTCGTTGTGGCGCCAGTCGTCATGCTCGTGGCTGCCCGCCATGCCGCCTTCGCAGAGCGCCATTTCCAGCGCCTCATAGCCGCGCTGAAGCGCCAGCCGCTGCTCGCGCGCGAAGGCGGAGCTCTTCTTCCTGCGGCGGTAGAAGGCATGAGCCGCCGCCCCGACCGCCGCGGCCGCAAGCCTGATGTTGCACGTCGCGCTGAGCGCCGCGAGGAACGCCTGCTCGGCTTCGATGGTCAGCTTGCCCGGCTGCGCCCGGCGCATCTGCAGCTTCCCGTCGTTGCGGCGGCAAATCACCATCTCCCCGCCCTGCGTCCGAAACCCTGCTCTCCTCCCCTGGCTTTCCAGGGGAGGGGGACCGCTTGCGGTGGAGGGGCCTCTCTTCCCAACCGAATTCAACCGCGCCCACGCAAACGCCAGCGCCGCATCCCACCTCAAGGCAAAGCCCGGATGCTTCGCCCGCCGGTTCTGCATCGTCGCGTATTTCAAGCCGGCCTCGCGGCACGCGAGCCGGACGTTGCCGGTCTTCCGAAGCACTTTCAGGAACGCGCGGTTCTGGAGCGCCTGCGCCCGCGTCAACACCCTCGCCACCGGCGATCGTTCGCCAGCGAATTCCTACTAGTCAAGTATTCGAGCCACCGAGCGCAGGTGAGCGCTCTGCGAAGCAGACGGGAGCCAGCGCGCAGAGATGGCGAGAAGCGGCCGGCGGGTCGGCGAAGCCGAACCCGTTCGACGTCACGAATTCACTTCGTGACGGGCTTCTCTTCTTACTTCTTCGCGTTCCGCGGGTCGTCCGCCGGATTCGCATAAGTGATCGCGAACGGCCCCATCGCCGAAACCTCGATCTCCGTTGGCGCCGTGGTGGACGCCCAATGGTTCATGTTCGCCATCATGGTCACATGATAGCCCTTCTCGACGGACGCCGAGCTGGCCTGATCGACCTTGTCGCCCATGCCGACGACCATCGGTCCGCCGGCTTTCACCGACACCTTCTCGTCGGTCGCGTGGTGGTGCGGCGGAACCGTATAATTGGCCGGGAACTTGGCGCGGATGGTGAACATGCCCGCTTTTCCGGGGTCGCCGGAAACGACCATGAAGGTCGAGCCGGCCGGAAGCCCGGGCGGGCCCGCCATCCATTTACCATGGTGAGCCGTCTTGGCCTGGATTCCGGACGCCGATCCGGCGAGCAATGCGGTAAGCGTGATAAAAAGAAGTTTGCGCATGGGATTCTCCCCTGTGAGTCCCGTTCCCCCGGCGCCGCCTTACTACGAGTTGCGGGCCCCCGCCACATGGTGTAGGGGCGCGCCCTTCGTCATCCCGGCCTCCGAGCCGGGATCCGCCTTTTCTCCTCGTGTGGAAGGCAGGCAGGCCCCGGATCGAGTCCGGGGTGACGAAACAGCCGCGGGAGGCGATCTTCGGATCGCCGTTTGCACCGCTAAACTTCGACGTCTTCGTCGAACCCCGGACGTGGGTTCCCGTCAAAGTACCACTTTGATGGGGTTCCTTGATCCGGGGTCCAGCGAGACAAAACGAGAGTGAGACAATGGCAAAGAAAATCACCGGCTATATCAAGCTGCAGGTGCCCGCGGGCATCGCCAATCCGGCGCCGCCGATCGGCCCCGCTTTGGGCCAGCGCGGCGTGAACATCATGGAATTCTGCAAGGCGTTCAACGCCGCCACGCAGGAGATGGAGAAAGGCGCTCCGATCCCGACGGTGATCACCGTCTATGCGGACCGCTCGTTCAGCTTCGTCACCAAGACCCCGACGGCCGCGTTCCTCCTTAAGAAGGCGGCGCGGATCCAGAAGGGCTCGAGCGAGACGGGCAAGGAGAGCGCGGGGACGATCCGCCGCTCGCAGCTGCGCGACATCGCCGAAGCGAAGATGAAGGACCTCAACGCCAACGATCTCGAGGCGGCGACGAAGATCATCGAAGGCAGCGCCCGCGCGATGGGCCTCGAAGTGCGGGAGGGCTAAGCGATGACCAGGCAGAGCAAGCGCCAGAAGGCGCAAACGCAAGTCGACCGCGAGAAATTCTATGGGGTCGATGAAGCGATCGCGGTCGTCAAGGGCAACGCCACCGCCAAGTTCGACGAGACCATCGAGATCGCGCTGAACCTGGGCGTCGACCCGCGCCACGCGGACCAGATGGTGCGCGGCGTCGTCTCGCTCCCCAAAGGCACCGGCAAAACCGTCCGTGTTGCGGTGTTCGCGAAGGGGGACAAGGCGGAGGAAGCGAAGAAGGCGGGCGCGGATGTGGTCGGCGCCGAGGATTTGATGGAAACGGTCCAGAGCGGAACCATCGACTTCGACCGGGTCATCGCCACCCCCGACATGATGGGGGTCGTCGGGCGCCTGGGTAAGGTTCTCGGCCCCAAAGGCCTCATGCCAAACCCGAAGCTCGGCACGGTGACGATGGACGTTGCCAAGGCGGTGACCGACGCCAAGGGCGGCCAGGTCGAATATCGCGTCGAGAAAGCGGGCATCGTCCACGCCGGGATCGGCAAGGCGAGCTTTTCCGAGGCCGACCTCGTCGAGAATTTCCGGGCGTTCATGGACGCGATCTTCCGCGGCAAGCCGTCGGGCGCCAAGGGCAAGTTCGTGAAGAAGGTTTCCGTCAGCTCGACCATGGGCCCGGGGATCAAGATCGCGCTCGAAGAGCTATCGGGCGCCTAATCCGAAGGATTGGTGGAGGGGCGGAGTCCCCTCCCCGTCTGTGACCTCACGGCAACAGTTTCCGGCGGATTTCCGACAGGCCTGAAACCAAGCCCGACCCCAAATGTTGCGCAGTGGAACGCACGACGGAAAAGGGGTTTCTCCATGCGCAAATATCTCCTCGCCGCAGTTGCGACGGCGACGATAGCGAGCCCAGCGGCCGCAAGGGACAATAGCGGCTACATCGGCGTCGACCTTGGCGCCATGATCCCGCAGAAGCAGGACATCAGCGGCGCAATCGATTTCACCGCGCCGCCGGTCGGTGTCACCGACTTCACCACGAGCAACGTCGGCAAGGTCGAGTTCAAGATGGGCTACGACGCCGATCTCGTCGCCGGTTACGACTTCGGCATGTTCCGCGTCGAAGGCGAGCTCGGGTACAAGCGCGCCAAGAACAAGAGCGTGCGCCTCAGCGATGCGTTCGTCACCGCGTTCAACGCTGGCGCCGGAACGACCCTGACGTCCGATGACTTCGACCTTCGTGGGCACACCAGCGTCCTCTCCGGCATGATCAACGGCTTGGTGGACTTCGGCGGCAACGGCGGGGTCGGCGGCTATGCCGGCGGCGGCGTCGGCTATGCCCGAGTCAAGGAATTCGGCGACAGCGACAGCGGTTTTGCCTGGCAGCTGCTCGCCGGCGTCTATGCGCCGATCAGCGACAATATCGATATCGGCCTCAAGTACCGTTATTTCCGAAGCAGCAAGCTGCACCTGGACGACGCCGTCGCCTTCGCGGCGGGCGCCGGACCGTGCGGCCCGGTCGGGGCAGCATCGCCGTGCAGCGGCGGCACCGCCACCTTCGGTATCGACGACCACTTCGCCTCCCATAGCCTGCTTGCGAGCCTCATCTACAATTTCGGCGGCGTGGCCGCGCCTCCGCCTCCACCGCCACCGCCTCCGCCGCCACCTCCGCCCCCGCCTCCGGCGACGCAGACTTGCCCGGACGGCTCGGTGATCCTGGCGACGGATACGTGTCCGGCGCCGCCTCCGCCGCCTCCGCCTCCGCCGCCGGCGCCAGAGCGCGGCAAGTAAGCGTTCCAACCCCATTCACCGGGGAGCAAAGGTCCCGGGCGAGGCGCAAGTCCCGCCCGGGATTTTTGTCGGGTCAGCAACGGCCTGGGCAATGAACTTGATTGCGGCGGGGATTTCGCTATAGGCGCCGCTCCGCATCGGGCCTTAGGGTTCGATGCACCGTCCGAGACAGCTGCTGGGGCTTGCTCCTTAATCTGCAGCCTAGACGGGGATAGGAATCATTCGGAGCGGCCTGCCGCTTCGTTGTGCGTTGCATGTGCGCGGCGCCACCGATCCAATGCCCCACGGACACAGTGCTCAGGCTTCCGGCCTGAGTTTTGTTGAAGCTCGTTCGGAGCGATCCGGACGAATTTTTGGAGTTGGCATGGATCGTTCGCAAAAAGCCGATCTGGTCGCCGAGCTGAAGCACGTCTTCACCGATACGAGCGTGGTGGTGGTAGCCCGCAACCACGGTCTTTCGGTGGCGCAGTCCACGGACCTGCGCTTGAAGATGCGCGACGCCGGAGCTCAGTACAAAGTTGCGAAGAACCGCCTTGCCCTGATTGCGCTCGAGGACACGCGTTACAAGCCGATCGGCGACCTTCTGAAAGGCCCGACCGCGCTTGCGACCTCGGACGATCCCGTTGCGGCCGCCAAGGTCGCGGTGGACTTCGCCAAGACGAACGACAAGTTCGAAATCGTCGGCGGAGCAATGGGCGACACCGTGCTCGACGTGGACGGGATCAAGGCCTTGGCCGCGCTTCCGTCGCTCGACGAGCTGCGCGCCAAGATCGTGGGCCTCATCCAGGCGCCCGCGACCAAGATCGCGCGGACCGTCAGCGAGCCGGGTGCCCAGTTGGCACGGATCTTCGCGGCGTACGGGGCCAAGGAAGCGGCCTGACGCAACAATTTTTCATCAACGCACGACAATTTGGGGCGATGCCCCGCAAAGGAGTATCAAAATGGCTGACATCACCAAGCTGGTCGACCAGCTTTCCGAACTGACCGTCCTCGAGGCCGCGGATCTCGCCAAGGCGCTCGAAGAGAAATGGGGCGTTTCGGCCGCTGCTGCGGTCGCGGTCGCGGGCCCGGCTGCCGCCGGCCCCGCCGCTCCGGCTGCCGAAGAGAAGACCGAGTTCGACGTCATTCTCACCGGCGACGGCGGCAAGAAGATCAACGTGATCAAGGAAGTCCGCGCGATCACCGGCCTTGGCCTCGGCGAGGCGAAGGCGCTGGTCGAAGGCGCTCCGAAGCCCGTCAAGGAAGGCGTCAACAAGGACGAGGCCGAGAAGATCAAGAAGCAGATCGAGGATGCCGGCGGCACCGTCGAGCTGAAGTAAGCTTCGCGCTCTTCACCCAAATAGGAAAAGGGCGGCTCCGCGGGGCCGCCCTTTTTTTGGCTAGGCCAACTTGATCGCGGGCCTAGTCTTCGTAGCCGAGCCGGTCGGCCCACTTCAGCAGAATGGGCAGCACGGGCTCGAGCTGCTTTTCATAGCGCCGCCAACGGCCGACAGCCGCAGGGCTTAAGGGCTCGGTAATCTGATCATAGCTGGTGTTCGTGAGCGCTCCGCGAGCCTTGGCGGTCGCGCGATGATCCATGACTCGCTCGTCCCAGTCTAAGCCGAGAAAATCGACCAAAGTGCGCACCTGATGTGCGGGATTCTCGATCAGATCTTCGTAAGCGACCGTATGTACATTGAGTGGGAGCAGTTCGGTTGAGGCGACCCAGACGGTCATGGCAGCGTCGTAGAGGTCGGCGGCATCTGACAAGTTCAGGAAGCTCGCAAACCCGATATTTGGGTTATAACTTTGCATGAAATTGCTGAGAACGACGTCGCAGGGATGCCGTTTTGCGAAGATGATTGGAGTCTCCCGGAAAAGGGAGTCAATGAACGGCGCCAAAAGCAGGTTGAACGGATTTTTGTCGATCACCATTCCATCAAAGCCAGGGTCCACGTAACTGCCAAGCTCATTGAGATAAGCCTGCCGAGCCCGCTCAAGCGTGAATCTCTGACTGTCCTGGAGACTCAACGCCGGTCCCACGATCTGGCCCGCCCGCCGCAAAATCTCCTTTTCTTCGAGAACGTCGATTGAAGGATGCCCCATCAGGAACGTGTCGAGCAGGGTGGTACCCGATCGTGGCAAGCCGACGAGGAAGACGGGCGCTTGTCTAGGGATTGGTCCAAGTCGGGGAATTCGGCTGGCCCACTCCGGAGTCATGGCGCAAGCAAGAGCACGCAGATCTTGCCGGAGCGCCGCCCCACGCCTGCGCCACTGCTCAAAATGGGGCATCGCGCGGTTCATGCTGGTGGACGCCTCGAACGCGGCAGCCGAATCTTCCTCCTTGTCCGCGATTTTTGCGCGCAGGCGATGCCAGCGCACAGGATCTTCGGCCGGATCGGACTTCAACAGTAGCTCGCGAGCCGCGTGCAAATTGCCGGCGCGTTGCTCCCGAGCGGCCCACAGATAGCCGAGCTGCGCCTTGCTGATGCCATCCCGGAGCGCATTGTCGAGCAGCTGATCAAGCTCCTCGAGCCGATTTGTTCGTTCATGGATCAGGCCAAGAGTTGAGAGCGCCGTGAGATTTTGCGGCGACACGGCAAGCGCCTGACGGCACGCCGCAGCGGCCTCGTCGGATCTGCCCAGCGAAAAAAGGCTGCGAGCGAGACTGGTCCACGCACTGGGATCGCCCTGGGTGTGGGCTGCGATGATCGTCCAGGCTTCTGCAGCAGCTTCGTCGCTACCGGTTACGTCAGCCGCTTCCGCCCGCGCGTGCCACAGAGCGAGCTCTGCCGGAGTGGGCGCTGGCGATGGCCGCTCCATTCTCAGGACATCGCCCGGTCTACCGGAATCGATCAGTGCGCGCGCCAGCATCACCTTAAACCCAGCGTTAGAAGGTTCGGCTTCGGCGGCCAGGCGCAAATGCTTCACGCCGGGGGTGGGCTCACCCTGCCGGCAATGAATGAGCCCGACGAGATGGTGCCAAGCCGGTGTTCCCGCGGCGGAAATGTCCTGGCTTGCGAGCTTGAGCGCTAGACCGAGGTCGCCGCGTTTGAAGGCCTCGACGGCTCGGGAAAATTGGCCCTCCGTAGGCATGCGCGAGGGGTATCGGAACGTAGGCCTGGCCAGTCAACATGGCTGGAAAGATGACCTTCAAGAACGAACGGTGGAAACGAGACGCTTCCTCAGGCATTCTTGCGATGAAAGCGAATCAGGAGGTGGAGATGACTGGCATCCTCGATAAGTTCCATGTCGAGCACAGCATCCATGGACCCGGCACCAGAGTGGTGGCGCGCTCGCTTCAGCTTACGGGCGATTACACCGAGGACGATGCAATCGATGCCGCGATCAGGATGCTCAAGGACGACCTCGACGCCTGCGCTAAAGAGATGAAACGCCTCAATGCGCTCGATCGTCGGGGCTCTTTGTTCGAGGGCTGGCCGTCGGCCAAGGATGACATCACCGCCTAGCCCGGTCACCCTTTTGCTCCGCCGCTGAATCCGCCAATAGGGGTTCATGCGGCTCGACCGGCCATTCCTGAAGCTGCCTGTTCTCTTCGACGCGGAAACGCTCGAAGCGGAAGTTCGTGCGCTGCCACCGTCCGCCTGGGTGCCACATGCCACCGGTTTTCCCGGCAACGAAGCTGTGCGCCTGGTGACGGTGGGCGGCCAGCCGACCGACGCTTTCGATGGGGCGATGCGCCCGACCCCCAATCTCACCGCCTGCCCTTACATCCAACAGGTGATGGCCGAGCTGGGCGGCGTGTGGGGCCGCAGCCGCCTGATGGGCCTTGGGGTCGGCGCCGAAGTGCCCGAGCATGTCGACGCTCACTATCACTGGCGGACGCACCTACGGATCCACGTACCGGTGATCACAAACCCGAACGTCGAATTCACCTGCGGCGGCGAGACGATCCATATGGCGCCCGGCGAATGCTGGGTGTTCGACAGCTTCCGCTGGCACGAGGTCCACAACCGAGGCGAAGAGCGGCGGGTTCATTTGGTGCTCGACACGGTTGTCACGCCGCATTTGTGGGACCTGATCGACTCCGCTCAAGGAGGCGCGACTGACGCCAAGCTCCTCAGGCCGGGTGAACGCACCGCAGAGCCGCTGCTGTTCGAACAGGTCAACGCGCCCAAGGTAATGTCACCGTGGGAGGTGCGCTGTCACTTCGCCTTTGTCACCGGTGAGGCTGAGGCCAATCCCAGGCTCGAACCGGTGCTGAAGCGGCTCGATCGCTTCGCGGACAGCTGGGCAGCGCTATGGGCGCAATTCGGAACCAGCGACGAGGGTTTCGCCGATTACCGGCGGCTGATTGGTGACACCCGCGCCGAGATCGAGCAGCTCGGAGCCAAGGAAATACGGCTGAAAAACGAACTCGATCTGCCCTTCGTGCTCGACCAGCTGATCTTCTCCATGGCTGTGCCCGACCAGCCGGCGAAGGTCCAGGCGCGCATGACCTCGTGAGCGAACCGACCGCTCGGTCGAGCGTTGCGAACAGAGATAGCCGGTTTGACCGGCCGATCATGATCGTCAGCCCGCCACGATCCGGATCGACGCTGCTGTTCGAGACGATGGAAAAGGCGCCGGGCCTCTACAGCATCGGATCCGAGAGCCATATGATCATCGAGAGCCTGCCCGGATTCCATCCGCGCGATCGCGAGTGGCACTCGAACCGCCTGACAACCGAAGATGCGCGAACAGAATCGGCACGACGTTTTGCGGACGATTTCTATGGCGAATTGCGGGATCGAGACGGCCGCCGCGCCGCCGGAACCGTCCGGATCCTCGAGAAGACGCCTAAGAACTCCTTGCGAATCCCGTTTTTCGACACCCTGTGGCCGGATACGCTGCTCGTCTATTTGTATCGAGACGTACGGCAGACGCTCGCCAGTATGATGGAGGCCTGGGCATCGGGATATTTTCGAACGTACCCGCGGCTGCCTCAATGGCCGGGCTACCAATGGTCGCTCCTCCTCGTTCCGGGATGGCAGGAGCTTCGCGGCCAGCCGCTACCGGTCGTGGTCGCGCATCAATGGTCGATCGCGACCAATATTCTCCTCGACGACCTCGGCGCCCTGCCACGGGAGCGGATTAGATCGATCCGCCAGGCGGACTTTCTCGCGGAACCCGAAAGTCGAGTGTCGGCGCTGGTGCGTTCCCTGGACCTCGAATGGGATCAGCACCTCGGAGAGCGCCTGCCGCTGTCCAAGAGCACGGTGTCCCACCCGCACCCCGAGAAATGGCGACGCCTTGAACGCGAGATCGAGGAGGTCCTACCGATCGTCGCCGACGCCGATAACCGTGCACGGGACTTTGTTGCGCAATTCGAAGGCTAGTTCACTCTTGCGTCGCCTTCGCAAATGACTATATCGGCCAAATCCAACAAATAACGGCTCCGCCGCACGGTGACGTGCGCCCGGGGCTTTTCCCGTCCTCTCCGGGACAGGGTCCGAACGGCGCACGGACCGAACGCATTGGAGAGGGGCACCGGGAACAGCGCTCCAGACAAATCCGGCTGAGGCCGGGAAACAATTGCGGGGCGCCACAAGCGCGTCCCCGCGCAGCGCAGGGAAGCACATGGCCACCAAAGCGATCGACGCACCTCGAAAGACCTCAGTCGGGGCGAAGAACAAGCAGCGGCGCATCCGCAAGATTTTCGGAAACATCCACGAAATCTCCGAGATGCCGAACCTCATCGAGGTTCAGCGCGAAAGCTACGAGCAGTTCCTCCGTTCCGACCCCAAGACGGGATATGTGTCGGGCCTGGAGAAGACCCTGCGCTCGGTCTTCCCGATCGTCGATTTCGCCGGAACCGCGCACCTCGACTTCGACCGCTATGAGCTTGAAGAGCCCAAGTACGACACCGACGAGTGCCGCCAGCGCGGCCTCACCTACGCCGCGCCGATGCGCGTCACCCTGCGCCTGACGACCTTCGAGATCGATCCCGAGACCGAGGCCAAGTCGGTCATCGATATCAAGGAGCAGGACGTTTACATGGGCGACATGCCGCTCATGACCATGAACGGCACCTTCATCATCAACGGCACGGAGCGGGTCATCGTTTCCCAGATGCACCGTTCGCCGGGCGTGCTGTTCGACCACGACCGCGGCAAGACCCATGCCAGCGGCAAATATCTGTTCGCCGCGCGCGTGATCCCCTACCGCGGCAGCTGGCTCGACTTCGAGTTCGACGCCAAGGACATCGTCAACGTCCGCATCGACCGCAAGCGCAAGCTGCCCGTGACCGCGCTGCTCCATGCGCTTGGCATGACCAGCGAGGAAATCCTCAACACCTTCTACAACCGCGTTAGCTACAAGCGGGGCAAGAACGGCTGGCAGATCCCTTATTCGCCCGACCAATGGCGCGGCCAGAAGCCGAACCACGAAGTCGTCGACGCCGACAGCGGCGAGATCATCTTCAAAGCCAATGAGAAGATCACCCCGCGCCGCGCCAACCAGGCGCAAAAGGACGGCCTCAAGAATGTCATCATCCCGACCGAGGAGATCTACGGCCGCTATTCGGCATACGACCTCATCAACGAGAAGACCGGTGAGATCTTCATCGAAGCCGGCGACGAAGTCAGCCCGGAGAATCTGGCCAAGCTCGACGAAGTGAAGGTCGACCATCTCGAGCTGCTCGACATCGATTACATCAATACCGGTCCGTGGATGCGCAACACGCTCAAGGTCGACAAGGCCGAGGACGGTGACCAGGCGCTCAGCGACATCTACCGGGTGATGCGCCCCGGCGAGCCGCCGACCCGCGAGACCGCCGACGCCCTATTCTACGGCCTGTTCTTCGATTCCGAGCGCTATGACCTTTCGGCGGTCGGCCGAGTGAAGCTCAACATGCGCCTCGGCCTCGACGCCGAGGACACGGTCACGACCCTGCGCAAGGAGGACATTCTCGCGGTCGTCCAGGAGCTGGTGAACCTCAAGGACGGCAAGGGCGAGATCGACGACATCGACAACCTCGCCAACCGGCGCGTCCGTTCCGTCGGCGAATTGCTCGAGAACCAGTATCGCGTCGGGCTGTTGCGCATGGAGCGCGCAGTCAAGGAGCGCATGTCGAGCGTTGACGTGTCGACGGTCATGCCGAACGACCTTATCAACGCCAAGCCCGCGGTTGCCGCGGTCCGCGAGTTCTTCGGCTCCTCGCAGCTGTCGCAGTTCATGGACCAGACCAACCCGTTGTCGGAGGTTACCCACAAGCGCCGCGTGTCGGCGCTCGGCCCGGGCGGCCTCACCCGCGAGCGCGCGGGCTTCGAGGTTCGCGACGTTCACCCGACCCACTACGGCCGGATCTGCCCGATCGAGACCCCGGAAGGCCCGAACATCGGCCTCATCAATTCACTCGCCAGCTTCAGCCGGGTGAACAAGTACGGCTTCATCGAAACCCCGTACCGCAAGGTCGTCGACCGCAAGGTGACGAACGAGGTGGTCTACCTCTCCGCGATGGAAGAGGCGAAGCATACCATCGCCCAGGCGAACGCCGAGCTCGATCCGAAGGGCGGTTTCGCCGAGGAGATCATTTCGGCACGCCGCAACGGCGAGTTCCTGATCGCCCCGCGCGACCAGATCACTTTGATGGACGTGTCGCCCAAGCAGCTCGTATCGGTCGCGGCCTCGCTCATTCCGTTCCTCGAAAATGACGACGCCAACCGCGCGCTCATGGGATCGAACATGCAGCGCCAGGCAGTGCCGCTGATCCAGGCCGAGGCGCCGCTCGTCGGCACCGGCATGGAGGAGACGGTCGCTCGCGATTCGGGCGCTGCGATCGCCGCCCGCCGATCGGGCATCGTCGACCAGGTCGACGCTGCGCGCATCGTCGTGCGCGTGACCGGCGACCTCAAGCCCGGCGAGTCCGGCGTCGACATCTACACCTTGATGAAGTTCCAGCGGTCGAACCAGAACACCTGCATCAACCAGCGCCCGCTGGTGAAGGTCGGTGACACGGTCGAGGCGGGCGAGATCATCGCCGACGGCCCGTCGACCGAATATGGCGAGCTCGCGCTCGGACGGAACGTGCTCGTCGCGTTCATGCCCTGGAACGGCTACAATTATGAGGACTCGATCCTGATTTCCGAGCGGATCGTGAAGGACGACGTCTTCACCTCGATCCATATCGAGGAGTTCGAGGTCATGGCCCGCGACACCAAGCTCGGGCCGGAGGACATCACCCGCGACATCCCGAACGTCGGCGAGGAAGCGCTGCGCAACCTCGACGAGGCGGGGATCGTCTACATCGGCGCCGAGGTCGAGCCGGGCGACATCCTGGTCGGCAAGATCACGCCGAAAGGCGAAAGCCCGATGACCCCGGAAGAGAAGCTCCTTCGCGCGATCTTCGGTGAGAAAGCGTCGGACGTGCGCGACACCTCGCTGCGCCTGCCACCGGGCGTCCAGGGCACGGTGGTCGAAGTGCGCGTGTTCAATCGCCACGGTATCGACATCGACGACCGGACGCGGGCCATCCAGACCGAGGAGAAGGAGCGGCTCAAGAAGGACGCCGACGACGAGCGTGCGATCCTCAACCGTGCGACCTTCTCGCGCCTCAAGGAAATGCTTCTGAAGCAGGTCGCGACCGCGGCCCCGAAGGGCGTCAAGAAGGGCTCAACCCTCGACGATTCGACGCTTGAAGACGTCGATCGGCACGAGTGGTGGAAGATCGCCGTCAAGGACGACAAGCGCCAGGCCAATATCGAGGCGCTGAAGGGCCAGTATGACGCGGCCCTCGGCACCATCAACCGGCGCTTCGAGGACCGCGTCGAGAAGCTCGAGCGCGGCGACGAATTGCCGCCAGGGGTGCTGAAGATGGTCAAGGTGTTCGTCGCGGTGAAGCGCAAGCTTCAGCCGGGCGACAAGATGGCCGGCCGCCACGGAAACAAGGGCGTCATCAGCCGCATCCTGCCGCAGGAGGACATGCCGTTCCTCGAGGACGGGACCGCGGTCGATATCGTCTTGAACCCGCTCGGCGTGCCGAGCCGAATGAACGTCGGCCAGATTTTCGAGACCCATCTCGGCTGGGCGGCACGCGGCCTTGGCAAGCAGATCCAGGCGATGCTCGATGAGATTCATGAGCGCGGCAAGGAGCTGACCGGCAAGGACGTCAAGGCGGTCCGCGCGAAGCTCAAGGACATCTACGGCGATGCCTACGCCAAGGAGATCGATGCGCGCGACGACGATGCCCTGATGGACCTCGCGTCGAACCTCACGGCCGGTATTCCGATGGGAACGCCGGTGTTCGACGGCGCTCGCGAGCCGGACGTTACCGCGATGCTGGACAAGGCAGGACTCGACGCGTCGGGCCAGGTCACCCTGTTCGACGGCCGCAGCGGAGATCCGTTCGACCGCAAGGTGACGGTGGGCTACATCTACATGCTGAAGCTCCACCACCTCGTGGACGACAAGATCCACGCGCGCTCGATCGGACCGTACAGCCTCGTCACCCAGCAGCCGCTGGGCGGCAAGGCCCAGTTCGGCGGACAGCGCTTCGGCGAAATGGAAGTGTGGGCGCTCCAGGCTTACGGCGCCGCCTACACGCTCCAGGAGATGCTGACGGTCAAGTCGGACGACGTCATCGGCCGGACCAAGGTCTACGAGGCAATCGTGAAGGGCGACGACACGTTCGAAGCCGGAATTCCGGAAAGCTTCAACGTGCTCGTCAAGGAGATGCGTTCCCTCGGCCTGTCGGTCGAGCTGGAAAGCGTCGAGTCCGAAGAAGACGCCCCGACCGCCCTCGCCGCCGAGTAATCGAGATACCCACCCCAACCCCTCCCCGAAAGGGAGGGGCCAGGAGTTGAAAAGAATGAACGAACTGACCCCCTTCGCCAATCCGATCGCCAAGCCGGAGACCTTCGACGAGATCCGGATCGGGATCGCATCCCCCGACAAGATCCGCAGCTGGTCGTTCGGCGAAATCAAGAAGCCGGAGACGATCAACTACCGCACGTTCAAGCCCGAGCGTGACGGCCTGTTCTGCGCCCGCATCTTCGGCCCGATCAAGGATTACGAATGCTTGTGCGGCAAGTACAAGCGCATGAAATACAAGGGAATCGTCTGCGAAAAGTGCGGCGTTGAGGTCACCGTCTCGAAGGTCCGGCGCGAGCGCATGGGCCATATCGAGCTCGCCGCTCCGGTCGCACACATCTGGTTCCTGAAGAGCTTGCCGAGCCGCATCGGCCTGCTGCTCGACATGCAGCTGAAGCAACTCGAGCGGATTCTCTATTTCGAGAGCTACGTGGTGATCGAGCCGGGCCTCACCGCGCTCGAGAAGTACCAGCTGCTGACCGAGGACGAGCTCCTGTCGGCGCAGGACGAGTATGGCGAAGACGCCTTCTCGGCCGGGATCGGCGCCGAGGCCGTCA
>Ga0268264_10001724_pt1 | contig 20126 bp, 13 predicted proteins | sample KBSSwiS32_FD_190357 | JGI IMG/M metagenome (GOLD analysis project Ga0268264, IMG submission 190357) | Switchgrass rhizosphere microbial communities from Kellogg Biological Station, Michigan, USA - KBS Switchgrass S3-2 (SPAdes) (version 2) | ecosystem: Host-associated > Plants > Roots >...
CCATCACCCGGGATTTAATTCTTCCAGGGAACATTTTGAACAACAGCAGATGCGTTTGCTTTCACCTGTATTTGAAGCAGGCCGGGTTGACATTGTATTCAATGGTCATGTGCACAATTACCAGCGTTCGTTTCCCATGCAGTTTACTCCCGATAAAAAAGGTGTGTTACTGGTAGGCGGCAAAGAAAATAAAATTGTACGCGGCCGGGTAATAACAGGCAAATGGGTGCTGGATAAAACATTTGATGGAAAAACCGATACAAGTCCGCACGGCGTTATCTATATCGTAACGGGAGCCGGCGGGCAGGACCTCTACAATCCCGAACAACAGGAAGATCCCGATAGCTGGCAGAAGTTTACCGATAAATTTATCTCCACCGTACATACATTTACGGTAGTGGATATTAATGGCAATAAACTAACACTGCGGCAGCAGGATGCAGCCGGCAAAACACTGGATGAAATCCAAATTGCGCGATAATACGATCAGCGACAAATCCTGATCTAAGATCCTTTGCAAAAGGATAAAGGTCAACTGCACCCGTGACCGGGACGGTTGACCTTTATTTTTTTATCCCCATCATTATGAAGAAAGCAAAAAACTTTTTACTTTTCAGTAGTAATATTCATGTAAATCAGTATTAGACCATATCCCCCGGCTTATTAACAGTTCAACACGCAGCAAGCCTTTTAACAATAACTGCTGTGTCAACAAAACTGTTTTCATTATTTCCATCTATGTAAATCCGCGCTTTTGCAGTTAGTATACTGCAGGCAAACTCCAATATCCATAGTACAGGCCCCTTAGCCTAATCCGCTACATTGTAGAAGACTGAAGAAATGACTGCTGTTATGAATACCTGCCTGCTTACCGCTTATCGCTTTTTTGCGAAATCCCTCGGATTCATTGTATGCTGTTGCCTGTTGGGAACTAAAGAAAAACTGTGCGCCCAAAGTCTTGAATTTTCAAACAGCAATAGCGCCGTTATCATCGGAGACCTGGATGTGCCCGGCAACCAGCTTACCGTGGAAGCACTGGTTTATATGGAAAAAAATACCGGCAGCGGCGATATTGTCAGCAAGCATTTAAATCCCTCTTCTGTAAATTATCTGCTCAGGCCATTATCATTCGAACTCACGGCCTACAATTCAGGATACAGCGGACCCACGCATTTTATCCAGGTAATCAACCCCTCTAAATTATCCTTAAACAGGTGGTATCATATTGCCGGCACTTACGACGGAAAACGGGTAAAATATTATGTAAACGGATGCCTGGTCATTGACAGTGCGTTTACCGGCAACCTGTGTCAAAGCAATTTTTTAACCGCCATTGGCAATAAAAATTCATGTCTGTGCGAGCCTTTTTCCGGAAAAATTGATGAGGTAAGAATATGGAACGTAGCAAGGAGCCAAAAGGATATTGCAGAAAATATGCTGGCTTTGCCCAACCCCGGCAATCAACCCGGCTTGCAGGCCTGCTATGAATTTAATGGCAATTATGAGAACAGCAGCGGTAATATGGCCTGGAACGGAACGCAACTTGGCAGCCCCGTTTTTTCAACCGGGGGCGCGGCCATTCAATCGTTTGAGGTGACGGGCATTCAAACCGGCAATGCGGATTGTGAAAAAGTAACCAATGGCAGCCTTGTTGTTTCGGCCAATCGTTCAGATGCTATTTTTTCTATCGATGGTATCCACTATCAAACCAGTAATCAATTTCCGGCATTAAAAACCGGCGATTACACTGTATATACAAAGAATCCCGAAGGTTGCCTGGCTAAAAACGACATAACCGTTGGAAACAATCATGATCTTGTGCCACTCAGTCTTACCGGATCATTGTGCCGGGGCGGATCTTTCCTGGGACATTCTGCCGCAGGAACCTATACGGATACGGTAGCAGCCACCAGCGGTTGTGATACCCTGCGCACTTTGGTACTGACCGACAATGCGCGATCAATAGTGACCAACGACGTTAGTATCTGTGAAGGCAGCTCATACCTCGGCCACCAGGCTTCAGGAAAGTATACAGATACATTGGTTGGGTCAAACGGTTGTGACAGTATTCGCGTCTTACAATTAACTGTAATTCCCCGGCCGCGGCCCGATCTGGGCGGCAGCCGCTCTATTTGCAAGGGAGACAGCATTAACTTATCTCCTGGCCAGTATAATTCATACCTGTGGCAGGATGGCACTTCAACTGATCACCTGTTGGTTACCCAGGCCGGCCTCTATTCTGTGCAGGTGGGCAATGCCTGTGGCTCCAAACAGGAGCAGGTGCTGATTACTGATGGATATTGCGGTGTGTTTTTCCCCAATGCGTTTACGCCTAACGGTGATGGCCTCAACGATCAGTTTAAACCGGTGGTCTACAGCCTGTCGGATTTTCATTGGAAGATTTTTAACCGGATTGGCCAGGTGGTCTTTGAAACAAACGAACATAACAAAGGCTGGGATGGACGCGTAAATGGTCAGCAGCCGGTTTCGGGCGCGTACGTCTGGATCTGCAGTTACACCAGAAACAATAAGGTTCAGATGAAAAAAGGAACACTGCTGTTGATCCGGTAGCCTGCAGAAAAATAATGGGTGAAATAAAGGGCAGTACTTCCCCCCATACCTGGCTTTTGTTATTATCTTCAATGACAGTTTCAATCCGCTTCTGCCCTGCTGACGGAGATCCTCTGCAAATCTTTATCCACCTGCTTTATCCGAATGGTGGTTGCAGACAATACTATAATTTGCTGAAGCATGAGGTACCAGGTATATGTTATAGAGCTCTCAAAACGGGTCTTTACAGAAAATACAAAATTCCGGGCTGCCAATCCGCAGTTTAATGGGGTGCTTCAGTGTTTGTATGTTGGCATGACCAGTAAGACGCCATTAGAGCGATTCAGGCAACACAAAACCGGATATGTAAACAACAAAGGCCACAAACTATCCGCGAGTATTGTTCAGAAATATGGAACCTATTTGCGCCCCAGCCTGTATGATCATATTAACCTGAAGCCGATGACCAGGCAGGAAGCGTTGATAATGGAAGAAAAGCTTGCCCTGGATTTAAGAAGACAGGGATATGCAGTTTGGTTCAACTGATACGGGAAACCGTACGATATAGCAGCTAATTATGCCCCGTACTGCACTCAACGGGCTAAAAGATTCCCGCAAAACAGCAAGTTTCGGATTGTACAACCGCAAAATCATGCTGAGATTTGCTTCAGGCATTTATGGGGGTTATACCCGGAAAACAGCCATGCTTGCATGCAAATGCAAAACAATTTCATCCAATTAAACAAGTTCAATGCAAAACACCGTATCCAAAATAGCCACCGTTAATTGGAAAGCGTTTACCGAAGCATTGCACGATAATGGTTTTGCTATCATCGAAGATTTTTTAACCCATGAGCAATGCGAAGAATTGAAAGGCGAATATGCCAAACCCGATTTGTATCGCAAAACAGTGGTAATGGAGCGTTACCGATTTGGTTCAGGTGAGTATAAATATTTTAATTACCCTTTGCCAAACCTTATTCAGCGTATCCGAACCGGCATTTACCCAAAATTAGCACCCATTGCCAATGCCTGGTTTAAGGCATTGAACATTGAAAAAGTATTTCCGGATACCCACCAGGAACTTTTACAGCAATGCAACCAAAACAACCAGCTTAAAGCAACTGTTTTGATATTGAAATATGGCAAGGGCGGACACAATACTTTGCACCAGGATTTATATGGTGACATTTATTTCCCTATACAAACCGTATTGTTTTTAAGCGAACCCGGTGAAGATTTTACAGGCGGCGAATTTGTGCTGACACAACAAACGCCAAGAGCCCAATCGAAAGCCATTGTATTAAAACCAGGCAAAGGTGATTTGCTTGCGTTCACCACCAATTTTCGCCCGGTAAAAGGAACAAAAGGCTATTACCGGGCAAATATGAAACACGGGGTAAGCGAAATTCATGAGGGCGAAAGATATACCCTGGGCATTATTTTTCACGATGCTTTGTCTTAAAAAAATTACTGCCAATGAAAAATATTGTAATTATCTCCTGAAATGATAAGACATACAGAAATAGCACAACCCGATTTACATAAACGCATAAGGCGGTACGAGATTCGTTTGGGCGGAAACCGGAAATTAAAAATATACGGAACACTGCGGTGCAATTCGGGCAAAAAAATGAAAAGCGATAACAGGGTCTTTTTCAGCACAGAAAATGAGGCGATACAAAACGGGTTCCGACCTTGCGGACATTGCATGAAACAACAATATCAAACCTGGAAAAATGGACTTATTTAACACCCAAGCAGGGAGTTCCCTAAACTTATTACCCAAAGACGGAACGGTAAACTATTATGGAAAATTGTTTTCTGCCGAACAGTCAAATAAATATCTAAGCAGTTTGTTGAACACTATTGAATGGAAAAACGACGAGGCAATTATATTCGGGAAATTGCTGATAACAAAAAGAGAAGTGGCATGGTATGGCGACAAAGATTTTGAATACAGCTATTCTAAAATCACCAAACGAGCATTACCGTGGACAAAGGAATTATCAGAACTGAAACGAATAATTGAAAAGCAAACCGGGGAACAATTTAACAGTTGCCTGCTGAATCTTTATCACAACGGCGATGAAGGAATGGCCTGGCATAGCGATGGAGAAACCGATCTCAAAAAGGACGGCGCTATCGCTTCTTTAAGTTTTGGAGCGGCGCGAAAATTTTCATTCAAACATAAACAAACAAAAGAAACCGTTTCCATTATTTTAGAGCACGGCAGTTTGCTGGTAATGAAAGACAGCACGCAAACTTACTGGCTGCACCGGCTTCCACCCACAAAAACCACCCGCAAACCACGGGTAAACTTAACTTTCAGGACAATTGTATGAATAAGGGCCGATCCGCGCTGAAGCCCTGCTGTCAGCCCTTGTAGAGGTTTACAGCTTAATATTTGGCGATATTCCAGTCATCAGGCTTTTATTTATAAGTTTATCCTCCGATTAAAGCTTCAGCAGGCAAATTATCCTAACCGGTTAGTTAGCCCGTTATCATCAGTAACGATATTTTTTTATGAAAATCAAACCACCGGCAACGGGTTCGCTGCTACATATTCATGCAGGGATTTATCTGGTAGCAGCGGCCCCATCAGGAAAATTAAAATAAAAACACCTATAACAGCCAGCACACCAAAACCCACAAACAGCACATTGTATGCAATGGCGTATCCATAAGCAGCCGAAACATATTTAAGCGTGATGCCGGAAGCAGTTTGAAAAATAGCCCCGCCTATTCCATTGCCGATGCAGCTTAAACCCCATACAGAAGCCGCCGCCGTTTTTGGAACCACATCGGCAGGCAATGCCAGCGCATTGGCGGTATAAGACGTATAGCCAAAGCCGGCAAGCCCAAAAATAATCAGGGCAGACATCGCTGTTGTAACCATTAGCGGGGCAAATAATAATGGAACAATTATAATAATACCGGAAATACCCAATGCAATTTTTCTTGCTTTTGGTATAGGTATCCCTTTTTTAATGATGAACTGTGTAAAATATCCACCTGTTATATTTCCCAGGTCTGCTATCAGGAAAGGTATTACAGCATACCAGCCAATCTTTTTCAGATCCCAGTGATGCACGTCTACCAGATAACGGCCAATCCAGAAAGTGACAAAATACCAAACAGGTTCAATAAATATCTTTGCCAGCAATAACATAGAAACAAAACGTGTCCTCAGCAATTTCATCGTTGGTATGGCACCTGCCTTGCGTTCGTTGGAAGCTTGTTTTGGTGTATAGTACACAAACCAGAATACAGCCAGCCACAGGTAGCCAAACAACGCAAGTATTATAAAAGTGGATTGCCATCCGAAATTTGCACTCATTACGGCTATTAGCGGCGGAACAATAATGGCACCCAATGCGGAGCCACTATTGAAAATACCGGATGCTGTTGACCGTTCATGTGGCGGAAACCATTCACTGGTAAGTTTTATGGCTGCCGGCCAGTTGCCGGCTTCGCCAATGCCCAGCATAAACCGGCAGGCAGCAAACTGCAAGGGTGAACCGGCAAACGCATGTACCAGGCCGGCCGTTGTCCATACCGCCATACACAGTGCATAGCCAAGTTTTGTTCCCAGCCTGTCAATCACCAGGCCGGAGAAGGCATTTGATATCATATAAGCAACAAAAAAAGCAGCCCCTATATAACCAAATGCATCATCCGGTATCAGTTTGCGCAGATTTCCATCTGCACTTAAATAATTAAAAGAAAGCCGGTGAACATAATTCAGCACCGTTGCCAAAAATGCCAAACTCACCATTGTCCAACGCATTTTTAGCGGCTTACCAGTAGTGAGGTTAGGCAAAATGTCCATAAATATTTACAGTATGTTTATTTGTTCCGCAATCGTTAGAAGGCCGTTAGAGTGTCTTCACCCTTATCAATGAGGCAGCACTTGTTGCTATTGATATTTTATTTTGCAGCGGCCTTCCCAGTCCTGTCCAAAACACACGCATGGTATCGCCATTTTGCAATGCTATACCTTTTCCAAAACTGAAGGCATCGGCACCCAAAAAATGCACGTGTGCCTGTAATGGTATACGGTGTGCGGCATATTTGAAATGATGATGTTCAAGATTCTCCAGGGAATGCGCCATATTGTTTTGCCCGGTTTTTATATCCTGCCGCCAAATGGATGTTTCCCGCCTTATCACTTCAACCCTTCCTTCAATATCTTTAAATTCACCACCAATCAATACTTCAGGTCCTATTGCGCACTGGCGTAGTTTGGAAGGTGCCAGGTATAAATAATTTTTCTTTTCCATCACGTGATCAGAAAATTCGTTGCCGGTTGTAAAACCAACAAGAAATGGTTGGCCGTTTGGATCAATAACATAAAGACCCGCCACTTCCGGTTCTTCGCCCCCATCATCTGCGTAAGCCGGGCATTCCAATGTTTCATTATGCGCTTTCAAAATGAAACCCGGGCCTTTATAAAACCATTCCGGTTGCACGCCGATGGTACCGGTTTCCGGCCGGCCGCCTTCAAGTCCCCATTGGTAGATTTTCATACTGTCAGTAAGCGCATCAGTACCGGCTTTGTGCATCATCTGCCGGTTAAGCGCACTGTTTTTATGGGTGAGCCCTGTGCCTGAAACCAGGCATGCAAATGGATTTGAAGGATGATCAAAAGACGGGAGCAATTTCCAGTCACTGATTCCATCGTACACCGCATCGTAATCAATTTTTTCTTCGGTCATGCGTGACAGGGCAAGTTCCTGTATTGATGTATTCAGGTTGATGGCATCAAGTGCCAGTTCATACACAGAATTTGTATCGGCTAATGCAGCCAACAAAGGTTCCTGCACAATAGCCACCCGTCTTCCCGATAATGGATGCTGCAATTGCACGAGTCTTAATGTTTCATTCATGGTAACTTGTGTTTTTAGGTAGCCACCCAACCACCATCTATTAAGAAGCCGGCACCGGTAGTATAGCTGCTGGCCGGGCTGGCCAGGTACAACGCAATGCCGCCTATTTCATGCAGTTCTCCCCAGCGGCCCATGGGTACCCTTGAAACAAATGCTTTGTATTTTTCCGGATCCGCCATCAATGGAAGATTAATATCTGTTCCGAACGGCCCTGGCAAAATTGCATTAACGGTAATTTTTTCCTGAGCCAGTTCAATAGCCAGCGAACGGGTTAATTGCAGGATGGCGCCTTTGCTGCTGGCATAGGGAGTGCGTTCTGGTATGGCCGTTAGTGACAACATAGAACCGATATTAATAATTTTCCCATATTCATTTTTTTTCATGATGGGTACTACTTCCCGGCAGGCTATCCAGGTTCCGGTAACATTCACCTGCTGCACCTTGTTAAAATCCGCTACCGATAAACTTTCGATTGGACCACGAATATTAATGCCTGCCGAATTAATGAGGATATCAATCCTTCCAAATTTATCAAATGTCTGGCGCACCGTGTTTTTTATCTCCTGCTCTATGGTCACATCACAACGGCAGCTGATGCAATCCCTGTCATACATGTCACGAATCTCATTAGCGGCTTTGTTGTTTTCAGCTTCGTCTCTTGCTGCAATGGCAATCCTGGCACCTGCCTCCGCCAATGCTTTTGCCATGGCCAGGCCAAGGCCCCGGTTGCCGCCCACTATTAATGCAACCTGCCCGTTCAACTTAAAAAGATCCAGGATACTTGTGTTGTTCATACCTCAATACGGTTTATCAATGATGTTAAATTGATCCAGGTAATCATCTTTTAATGTCAGTCCCATGCCCGGTTTTTTATCATCCAGTTGCAGGTGCCCATTCTCTGCAATGGCTTCTCCGTTAAAGATGTACCAGAACATTTCATTGCCTACTTCAATTTCTGTTTGGGGGAAATATTCAGCCATGGGCGATGCCATTGAACTCATCACCACGTGCAGGTTATGCATCTGCCCTCCATGCGGAATCACTTCCACGCCATGCATCAATGCCATGGTGCATATTTTCTGTGCTTCCGTAAATCCACCCACGCGGTTGGTATCAAACTGAAAAATATCAAGTGCTTTCGACTGGATAAGATCATGAAACCCATACCTTGTGTATTCATGCTCGCCTCCCGAAATAGGTATCGTTGTTTCTGCTTTCAATTTGGCGAAATTGTGTATTTCATCGGGCAATAATAATTCTTCTGCCCAACGCAGGTTATAAGGTTCCAGTTCTCTTAGCAATTGCCTGGCATACGGATAATTGAAACCCATATAGGCCTCCAGCATAATATCCACATCATCGCCTACCGTTTCCCTTACCACTTTTACCATTTCAACATTTTTTTTCATGCCGGCAATACCCTCCGTAAGCGGATACCCACAACGCAATTTCATACCGGGAAATCCTTCCGCCTTGTAGTGTGCTGCTTCTGCCTGCAGGTTATCCAGGTTGCGTGTATATAAACGACTATAATAAGTAGGTATCGACACCTTGGTTCTTCCTCCCAGCAACATAAAAACCGGTTGCTGCATTACCAGTCCTTTAATATCCCACAGGGCAATATCAATAGCGCTGATAGCGGCTATCACTGCGCCTTTGCGGCCATAGGCTATGGTAGAACGGTACATTTTCTCATACAAATATTCCGTATTCAGCGGGTTCTCATTCAATAAAAGAGCCGTTAATTTTGAATCAATGATATGCTTGGTAATATCGGGGCATAAACCCGCGTTGCCGTATCCCGTATGGCCTTCATCTGTTGTAACCTCTACTACCAGCCAACTAAAAAAACGAAAAGGCGCCTGTGCATCGTCCTGGAACGGTAAAGCACTCAATGGTGTTGCAAAAATAGTGTCCGTTGTTTTTACCGGACCCTTCCATTGATATAATTTCGTTTTAACGGATTGTATTTTCATCGGTTTTTATCATTTGTTTTTATAAGATTTGTTTACCATGTAAAACGTAGTAACGAAACGCCTTGCCTGGGCAAATCAATATTTAAATGTACTTCCCCGTTAATACTTGGTATCCATACCGGCGATTGAAGCATTTCCAGTTGCCCGGCTTTTTCCAGGATGGCAAATTGTTGCTCATCGGGGTTTTTGGGTGAACCCATTTTTTTCCATGCCGTATAGGCGTTACTGTGTTCCTGGTCAATCCTGTAATGCGTGAGCAGGAGCTTCTTTGCAACCAACCCCTTCAATTTTAAAGATACGGGAGATGATGGCATATCCAGTTTATTGTCGTCGTGATAATTCCAAATCATAACCGTTGCCGCATGATCGCTTTTTGCCGCCAGCGCATTTACATCCGGCTGATTGCCTCTCACCCCTGAATCACACACTTGTTTATAATTGTAGGCCAGGTTTTCATTTACATACACCCGGTCACCCTCCATCATACCAAACATTCTAAAAACATTCAACACAGGTTTGTCAACGCCATTGGTGGCCATATCCCTGAAACCGCGGAACCAGGGTTGATCTTCAAATTCAAATGCCCAGGTAACCGCGCCGCGCAAATTGACACCATGCTTTTGCGCCAAATCATATTTACGTGCAAAGGAAGCAGCCGTATAACTGGAATACATGGTTCCGTTTCTATAAGCATTTTGCGGATACACATCTTCCGAACAGGCCGCGCAGCCTTCAGGATCTGATTCTCCGATGATGATTGGTAATTTTTTAAGCGCAGGGTAAGATGCAACGATTTCAAATCCCTTGTCAATATGCCTGAGTTGTTTGCCGATATCCATACGAACAACTCCATTCACCAGTTTAGGATCCCCTTTAGCATGAAATGTAATAAAATCAAGCGGCGTTCCTATTTTGCCGGATAGGTAATTCTTTCCGCTGACAATATGCGTAAGGAATGTTTTCAGAAACAGCGCTGCCGATGCGCTACCGGGATTGGTGGTTTCCGGTCCGCCAATTTTTGCTGTGGGTAATGCGCGTTTCACCGCATCGGCTGAATAATCGTACAACTTAATATATTCCTCTGTGCTGCCTTTCCAGTAGCTGATGTCCGGTTCATTCCATACCTCCCAGTACCACTGCTCTACCTCCTTTATACCATAACGGGCAACGCTGTGTTTCACCCATTCAAAAACAAGGCCCGCAAATTTTTCATAGCTGGAAGGTGGATAGGACCAACCTGTATAATGATATACCTTTTTGTGATCGGGCGTCTCCTGAAATTTGTCTGACTCTGGTTTTATGGAGAGCGCTTCGGGCATAAACCCTATCTGCGCAATCGGATGCATGCCCCTTTTGATAAAAGTATCAAATATGCTATCTATGATCGTCCAGCTATAAACTGGCTTGCCATTGGCATCTTCGGTATAGGCGTTTGTAGAACCCCATTTTAATGACGGTTCGCCATGACCGGTAGTTAGCAAATTGTGTACGCGCACATACACGGGCACCGGGCTTAGTTCCGCAAATTCGGACAACAGCTTTCTGCCGTCTTTCATATAGGTATAGTTAGGTTCGTCATAGCCCCAGAATGCCCAGAAAGGCTTTAGCGGGCCATTCAGTTTTTTGTCGAGCTGGACCTGTATGTAAGCAGTATCTTTTGCCAATTGGCCAGTTGCGCTTATGTATGTTAAGGAAAATGCGAAAACCAGCAATACGATAAAAGATGATTTTAAGGTGACAAGGATCAACCTCATGCAAGCAGGAAGGCAGTTAATGGTATTTTTCATAATGGCATTCTCGTTAAAATGTAATGAAGCAAATAAAAACAATGTTTACTTATATTCAACATTGTTGAATCAAATATATAAACAATTTTTCGCCGCCCAATTTTTTTTCCAGAATTGTCCCTGAAAAGAGAAGCATAGCAGCAATAGAAGAATAAATGGATACGCTCCCGAACCGGTTAGGTAAATTACTGACCGGTGGCCGGCTTAAACAAAAATATCGAGGTAGGTAACTTCGTTTGAAACGGGCATAACTCCATGTTTCTGCAGAGAATTAAAATACATACTGTCTCCCGGTTTTAGAAGATACTCCACTTCTCCTACCTGCATTTTCATCTGGCCACTGATAATATAGATAAATTCTTCACCCTCGTGCGAAACTTCATGAGGTTTTACCTCCCCTTTCCTTGCAACAAACAAAAAGGGCTGCATTTTCTTCTCATGGTATTCTGACCCATAAGGATATATATAGTAGCCTTTGTCGGTGACAGTAAGATTGTCTTCGGCCTTTTTCCTGGTGGTAAGAATGGCATTCAGAAATGCATCATGCTCCAGTAAACTTGAAATAGTTGTGCCCAACGCCTTTGCAATTTTTACCAGCGCGGCCACAGATGGTACTGCTTTGTTATTTTCAATTTTGGAGATCATGCTCCTGGAGAGGTCGCTTGCATCTGCAATCTCCTGTAATGTTCTCTTTTGGTTGGAACGCAAAACCCGTAACCTGTCGCCTATCTTTATATTATTGATTTGTTCCCCCTGTACTGTTTCAGACAACATTGCTTTATTTTTTACTGGTAGTTCTATTCAACAAAGTTTACCAAATATACCATTCGCGTGGATATTTTAGTGATTGGCAATTATGCTGCTGTTCCATTGGTAACTGTATTTGGTTATAATGTTCCCATCTTCTTTGGCGACTGAAGAAAAATCAAACAGTTGACTGATTGGCGCTGTCTTAATAAAAAGCACCTGCATAACATTCATTGAAAAATTGCGGGGATATTGTAGTTTCCGGTAACTAAACGAGCCATCCAAATGGACTTGTTCCGGCGACGGATCAATCCAGCCCGCCCTTCCTGATGGCCTTTACCTGCGCCGGCCATTTGGTCTGCTCGCCCGTTCTTGGATTGATGGGCAGCACCGCCTTCTCTGTCGAAGTTCTGTTTGGATCTTCACTCGCCATATAGGCCAGTATAGCGACCAACATTACATTTTTGCTGAGATCGTCAAACACCACTTTATCATAAGTATCCCGGTTGGTATGCCAGGTATAATTGAAATAGGACCAATTCAAAGCGCCAAGGGAGAAGCCAGGAGCGCCCACTGCATCGAAGGACGCAAAGTCGGAACCGCCGCCACCCGGTGATCCCGGGAAAGTTGTCTTCACAGAATCGCGGATATCCGATGGAACTTTATTTAACCAACGGGTAAGATATTCATATGCATGTAGATAACCCTGGCCCGACATATTGATGACCCGTCCCGTACCATTGTCCTGGTTAAATAGCGCCTGCAGGTGGCCTACAGTATCCGGATGATCTTCCACGAATGCCCTTGAGCCATTGAGGCCCTGTTCTTCGCTTCCCCAGTGTCCCACTAATAGTGTACGTTTCGGGTGCGGATAGACTTTCTGCAGAATGCGCATCGCTTCCATCATCATCAGGGTTCCAGTCCCGTTATCTGTAGCACCTGAACCACCATCCCAGGAATCGAAGTGAGCGGATAGCATCACGTACTCATTCGGTTTTTCACTACCCCTGATACCCGCGACGACGTTGAAAGTGGGAACCGGGCCCCGCTCTTTAGATTCGGTGTGGACGCTGATTTTCGGGTCGGCCCCAGATTCCACCAGTCGATACAGCAAACCATAATCTTCCTGCATAATATCTACAGAAGGTATCTTCTTTGTATACGCACCAAAAATCTTGTCTACTCCAAAGCCGGCGGACCAATAAGAGCTGACGATGCCTGCCGCGCCGGCTTTTTCAAGTGCTACGGGCAGCGTGCGTGTTGTATACCCTGATTTTTTGATCCGCGTGTTCCAGTTATCCGTTGCTTTTGTACGCTGGTCTTTTATTTTTTGAACCGATTCTGTTGTACCAAACTGTTCCAGGTTATCGTCCGGGCGACCAGTAGGCTGCAGCATGGATATCATGACAAACCTGCCTTTAACAGATGGCATCCATGCGGCATAGGCTACCGAATCTACCAGGTCCGGCAGTATCACGAGGCCAGCGGTAATAGTTTTATTTCCCATCGACGGGCACCAGGCAAGCTGGGTGGCTTCCAGTGTGCGCACACGGGGAGCTACCATATCGATATGCGAGATACCTCTTTCCCACCCTCTCCAGACGCCCCAATTCTGCGATTCTGCAGCAATCCCCCAATTTTTATACTTCGCCAATGCCCAATCGCGTGCGGCTTCCATCTGCGGCGTGCCTACCAGCCTTGGCCCGATACTATCGAACAACTGGTGAGCCAGCTGCTGTAACTGCGAATTGTTTTTCTCTTCGCGAATGATGTTTTCTACGATGGAATCTTTCGGTGCCTGATCAGGCCCTGCTTCACGACGCCCCTGCGCAAAGGAGCCAGATAAAGTAAGTGACAGTAATATGGATGTAATAGTAAGTTTTCTCATAATACCGAATTTAATACATCATACGTATATCACCGTCGTAAAATGACGAGCGGAATGCAACATGGGGCGATCCTTCCTGAAAAGAATTAATAAACGGTCGCACAACTGGCATCCAATAATCATTTGACGATGATTGTGCTTCCCGTTGATTCATTTCGCTTGTATTCATTTGACTACCCTGTAAATGGATGGATAGCACAATAAGCCCTTCACAAGTATTTTACTGAAGACCCGTTAGCAGAAATTGAATATTAATATGCATTAGCTATATCCTGTTTAATGCCATAATCCGCCCCAATGAAGTTTCCGGTAAAGCACTCTTCAGCTTATTTACTCTTAGATCCAGGCATTCTTTTATAATAACTTCTTCTTTTCTTCTCTATTAATTGGAATAATCTCCCAAAATGGAAGGATTTGAAAATACCGATGATCATAATGTGGTAATTACTATAAGATTAGAACCTGGCCGGTATATCGCTACATATAAAGCGTATCAAAAAACCTGCACCATGAAACCTAATCCTATAAATTTAATCTGCACTTTATCTATTTCGTTTGCACCGTTTATGAGTTTTTCACAATACAATCCGGGTTTACCTGCGGCTTTTGGTATTGATGGCGACGTAGTTTCCGGTCAGTCTTTAAATATTTCCGGTAGCCTTCCGCTGGGCAGCTTCGACTGGTTTCGAAGTGCTGGTTCAGGCACAAATATCGGTATCGGAGTCATTGACACCAGCGGAGCCGCTTTGTACCGTGCCCAGATTGCTGCGGGCAATAATGTGACATTCAGCCGTGGCATGTCTTTTCCCAGGTATTCCACGCAAAACGGATATCTATTGCTGGACTCCCGGTACAACAGGGATAATTTTGCATTATCCAATTCAGGCGGTAATAACGACCTTACAACATATACAAATGGGTCTAAAAACACAGATAACCCTTCAGGTTGGTCTACCACACCAAGTGGAAGCACTGTTGCAGATAAAGTTGATATCATTGACACGTATATACACATGCGCAGGGACGGCACAGTGATTAACAACACCAATCCAAGTCATCTTATCCTTGCTATGGGTGTAAGTACCCTCGGTAACACAGGTAATCGTTATGTTGACTTTGAACTATTCCGCTCCAGGATAGCCTATGATAAGACCACAGGCTTATTCAGTAATTCAGGACCATCGGCCACGGGCGGGCATAGTGAATGGAGATTTAATGCTAATGGTACCATAAGCGCAATGGGAGATTTGGCAGTCGCCTTTTCATACAGTACTTCGGGTGTTTCAGATATCTCCGTATATATATGGACTTCAATCATTACATATAGCAGCATCAGTCCGTCAACATTTAAATTTGTTGCAGGTGAGTTTTATGGTGCTGCTTATGGATATGCAAAAATTTCGCCTTTAGCTGCCAGTCCTATCCTGGCATGGGGCAGTGCTTCAACCGCTATTACAATTTCAACGCCATGGGGTACAAATTCCAAAAGTATCGGTAATTCACCCAACAATTACTATTCTGCCAACTACGACGCCTATAATTTTGGCGAGACAGCTGTAGATTTAACAAGTCTTGGAATTGACCCAGCATTATCGGTAGGTATGGACGCCTGTTCTCCGCCTTTTACCCGTGTGATGACAAAGAGCCGATCTTCTGCAGCGTTTACTTCAGCCTTGCAGGATTTCACAGAGCCCCAGGTTTTCCTGGATGCCCCGCAGATTTCATCACAAATTGCGACACCTACTGCTTTGAAGTGTAATCTTACATCAACTATTTTATCACCGGCTACAACAATAAGCGGTGCGTATTATCAATGGTCTACCAACACAGGAAACATTGTCTCCGATCCCAATGCTGCCGATATTACGGTGAATAAGGCAGGAACCTATTATTTGACATCTTCTATAGTGGTTGGTTGCTCTGCCCAAACAGATAGTGTCATTGTAAATGCTGATTACTACAAGCCGATAGCCTCTGCTTTCACAACCGGAATACTTATCGCCGGAGATACCAGCACTACAGCCAACCTGGTAGGCGGAGATGTGGCCCAGAGTAATTATAATACTCCTTATGGAGGTTCTATTGGGCTCGGCTGGAATTGGACTGGCCCTAACGGGTATACTGCCAACATACAAAGCCCGTCAATTAAGGACACTGGTACTTATACCCTGGTGCTGACAGAGCAACGTAATGGTTGTTCAGATACAGCGCAGACACAGGTAACCTATAGCAATTTATTGTCTTCGGAATTTTCAGCATTTTCAGCAGTAAAAAAAGATAACCAAGAAGTACTGCTTAAATGGAATGTAGCGAATAATACACCTGGCCAGCTGCAATTGATGCGAAGCTATAATGGAATAGACTTTACCGTTGTTGGCCAGTTCACAACTATGACTGCAGGCTCAAAACAAAACTATACGGATATAGTGAATGACAGGCCAGGCAAATACGTATATTATAAACTGAAGAAAATAAATACCAATAGCAATGTGCAGTATTCTAAAACCATTGTTGTTTTGTTTAATGATGCAATAACTATCAATGACATCAGCACTGCACCGAACCCGGCAATTAACTACACGGTTCTGAACATCAAAAGCAAAGTCCGTACCCCGTCCACCATTCAACTGGTTGATTTAAGTGGCAGGCTCCTGCAACAAAAAATTGTAATACTTGAGATTGGCAGCAATCATGTATTGTTCAATGGTCTTGAAAAACTGCAAGCAGGCATTTACATGCTGCTTCTGTCCGATAATAATTCAATGATAGTTGAAAAGTTTTTGAAATCGAATTAAAGAAACTGATTTTTAAGACTTAAGCGTAAACCTCACCTGGCCCGGAAGTATACATCCCAGGATAACGGCTCTAAAGTCAATATCTCAGCAACCACATTAAACCGTGCTTTTAAAAAGAATTACAGGGTTTGAATACCAGAAAAAACATGAATTACAAATAAGGGCGGCGCTGAGGAAACAGATTGAAGAAAGACCGGGAGATCAGCTTATTCAGTCAACCACTAACAAGAAGAATATTGCAGAACTGGCCATCAAGGTTGACCTTTTAGAAGAATGGTTTGTAAATGATGAAATCTCCGGGAAACAGTGTTTGAAGAAACGAGTCGGCTGCCACAATGAGTTCGAACCTTGAAAAAAACGCCTTGCTTCGGACAATAAGATTAGATATAATAACTGTAATAGCCGCTATTTAATCTGCAAATGCCCAACGCTGCCGAGTTGACCTGCACCAACATCAATGCTTCTTGAATATATTTCTGTATTGTCTGCCATACTCGTGACTTTTATCTGGTAGCTGCCGATCGAAAGCCAGACTTTCATCTTGCCATGCGCTTTAATCTCACCATAGTTAAACGAATTAATCTTAACGATACAATCCAACGAAGCTTTTAATTCGAGCAGATAAGTATCCGCCCCAATTTTTTCGCGCTTTGCACTATTTTTAACAGGAACAGGCTCTTCTTTCTTTTTCTTTTTTTCAACAATATTGTCAGTTCCTTTACTGCCATTAATTGCAGTTGCGGGGACGGCTTTTTTAATGCTATCATTTACCGGGGCTCCTTTTGACAGGCTATCGGTTGCCAAGGGTGGCGGCACAGTAGCCACCGTATCTGCAAGAACATCATGATTTTCTTTGGCAGGCAGCACGTTCACGGGTTGACTGCTGTTTCTTTTAATAAAAAAAGCGGCTGTTGTTGCTGCTAATAGCAATACAAGAATCAAACCCGGTACCAGATACCGTTTGCGGAAAGTTGAGGTTGGCTTAATGGCTTTCACATCATCTTCCAGCACATAAAACCCGCTTCTGGATCCTTTACTGCTCGTTTTTTCTGCAATGGGCTCTGGTGCTACCGGCTGTTCGGCAGGTTTTTCTGTGTTGACAACTGCTTTCGGAGCAGGTGTTGCCTGGTGGGTGGCGATAACCGACTGCAGTATGCCAGTATTTGCGTTGCGCTGCAATATTGCCAGCAGTTCTTCCACTCTTTGCGCGCGGTCCGACGCTTTTTTTACAATACACCTGGCAACAATTTCGGCAAAAGGCGCTTCCAGGTCCCGGATTTTATCCGGCAATTCTGCCGCCATGATATTGGTCATGATCTGTTCAGAATTGTCTGCTTCACTGTTTTTAAACAATACCTTACCGGTCAGTACTTCATAAATTGTCACCCCCAATGACCACAAATCAAGGTTAAATGAAATTCTTCCATCGATGCCGTACTTTTTTACATTCAGTTGCTCCGGTGCCATATATGGAATGGAGACCACGAGCGCTGAAGAGCTATTATTATTTATAGCATCCGATTTTTTGCTAATGCCAAAATCTGTAATTTTTGCGATCGGCCCGTCTATGGTTTGTTTAATCAGAATGTTGGCCGGTTTGATATCCCGGTGTATGATGCCATTCTTATGCAAATAAGAGAGGCCCATAAAAACATCGCGCAACAGTTTTGCAAAAATTTTTGGATCGGGATTTTCTTCGAAATATTGCAAAAGGTTACCGCTGTCCAGCAATTCCATTACGCAGATCTGTATGGTCTCTTTTTCGCCGAACGGATTAACTTTTTCAATTTCTTCAATATCCAGGTAACGGCATATATTTGAATGATCAAGATTGACAACCCGCTGAATTTCGGCAATAGGACTATACCTGTCAGAAAAATTACCTGTTTTATAAATTTTCAAAGCCACCCAACGCTGCAATTTTTTGTCGAATGCTTTGTACACCCGGGAAAATCCGCCCTTGCCAATCAGGTTTTTATTGGGGTAGTATTCATACCGTTTAAACAATAGTATCTTGTTTTCGGGTTCTTCCTGCCCATGTGTACCAGTTTGAAAACTGTTTGCTTTACCGGCTTCATTGTCTCCCGCTGCAAATGGTTTGCCGCTGCCACCTGGTTTCAATAATTGCGTAGCTTCATTATCTTCCTCAATAGGTTTGGGGCCAACAGCCAGTACCGCGGTAGCGTCCTGATCAGCCTGGTCTTCCTGATTCTCTTTTATGGAGGACGGCAGCGATTGCAGCACTTGGGTAGCATCATCATCTTCTGCCGTAGCCTTTGAATCAAAAGCCGGGACCGTGGTGGCGTCATCGCCTTCCTGATTTTCTTTTACTGATGCCGGAAGCGATTCCAGTATTTGCGTAGCATCATCATCTTCTGCCCCGGCCTTTGCATCAAAAGCAAATACCCCTGTTGCATCTTCATCCCCCTGATTTTCTTTTATAGAACCGGGAAGCAATGGCAATATTTGCGTGGCATCAGTATCTTCTGCCACAGCCTTAAAATCAAAGGCGGGTGCTGTTGTATCAGTCGGCTCCTCCAGGCTTTCTTTTATTGAGGGTGGAAGCGATTGAAGTATCTGCGTAGCATCATTATCTTCTGTCGGGGCCTGTTCATCGAAAGCTGTTACTCTTGTAGCATCATGGTCTTCCTGGTTTTCTTTTATAGAAGATGGGAGGGATTGCAGCATTTGAGCAGCATCATTTTCTTCTGCCGCGGCATTTGTGCCAAACACTGGTGTTGCTGTATCATCCTGATCTTCCTTTACAGACACTTGCGACAATTCCCTTATCCGGGTCTCATCACTATCCGCTGCTGTAGCTTCGGTACCCAAAACAGGTTCTGCCGCAGCATCCTGATCATTCAGCAGTGCCTGCCTATCCTCACCTGCATCGTCTTCATTTATTGAGGTGGGCCCCGGTCGTAGCATCTGCATACCAACTGCCGGATCTTCATCTTTCAGAACCTTTGAGTCGGGTGCAGGTATTCCCGCTGCGCCCTGCGCATTGGGCAAATCTCTGCCATCCCGATAAACTTTCTTCTCATTCATAGCAGGTTTGCTTTCCAATAATGCAATCAACCCGCCCACATCTTCCGGCCTTTCCCGTGCATCTTTTATAACACATTTAGCTACAAAAGAACGAAAGGGTTCAGGCAGCGTTTCTATTTTTGCAGGAATACCCGGCGCCATAATATTCAACATGACCTGTTCTGCTGAATCCTCGGGATTATTCTTAAACAGAACATCCCCGGTCACAATTTCATAAACGGCTACTCCCAAAGACCATAGATCAATATTAAAAGACACCTTACCATTAATCCCAAATTTCTTTGCATTCAGTTGCTCCGGTGCCATGTATGGAATAGAAACAATTAACGCAGAAGATGAATCAGCAGCAGAAATGGTTCCGGCAATCTTGCTGATGCCAAAATCAGTAATCTTAGCTACTGGTCCGGCTTTTGTGTTTTTTATTAATATATTCCCCGGTTTAATAT
>Ga0268264_10001725_pt1 | contig 20125 bp, 20 predicted proteins | sample KBSSwiS32_FD_190357 | JGI IMG/M metagenome (GOLD analysis project Ga0268264, IMG submission 190357) | Switchgrass rhizosphere microbial communities from Kellogg Biological Station, Michigan, USA - KBS Switchgrass S3-2 (SPAdes) (version 2) | ecosystem: Host-associated > Plants > Roots >...
CGCTCCTCGGCGAGGCCGCGACGCATGAGATCGGTGATCGCCTTGCGAATGCGTTCGCTGAGTTCGCCGCCCAGAGCAGCGGACGGTGGCAGCAGGCTGCCGTCGGGCCGGTTGATGGCTGCGGACAACAGCAAAAGCTGAACATCAGCACTCCGTGGGATCCCATCGTCCGAATAGGGAGATGGAGATTCCAGCGGTCTGGGAAGGAATGATCACAAGCGAGAGATTCTTCTGCCGGTCCTCCCCGGGGGCCGGTTCGCACCAACGTATACATGTAGTCGCAAATGGCCGCGCTAGTAATAAAGCGCTTTCTGCCATTGATAACGATCTTGTCGCCGCGACGTTCGGCGCGCGTGGTCACGCTCGCGAGATCGCCGCCAACATCCGGTTCGGTCATTGCGAACGAGAAAAGCGTCTCGCCAGCCAGAAGGCCTGGAAGCAATTTCTGTTTCTGAGCATCAGTGCCCGTCTCCGCTATCAGCAAGGCGCCCCATAGTGACCCCATGCACAAAATCGTGCTGAGCACCATCGAGCACTTCACCAGCTCGACTTCTGCCATGCCCAGAGCGCGGACATGCCAGCCGGACCCGCCATACTCTTCCGGAATACACAATCCGAAGAGGCCGAGATCCGCCAGCATTTTGCTGATGCGATGACCTTCTTCCCTCGTAATGCTGCCTTGCGCATCCCATGCTTGGATTCGCTCGCGAGGAACCTCGCGCTGGATCATTTGGTGGATCGACCGTCTCAGGGCGGTAATCTCTTCAGGTTCTGCCGGGTCCAACAATTATCTCCATGCTAGACATTGATTTGCGACCGCCAGCGTTGTCGGGAATGGACTGATGCCGTCTGAGCAGCCGGGCCCTCCTTGATCAGGCGCCTTTTGCGGAAGGCCACTGGCTGAAGCGGCGCCCCGCCAGCCAGCCGGCTACCATCACGCGATGAATGTCGAGCGGACCTCCCGCAATCGAATATCCGCGTGCGATGCGGAAGAAGCGTTCTATTCCCGTCTCACAAAGATAGCCGGCCGCGCCGAACAACTGGATGGCCTGATCCGTCACCATGCGGGCAGTATCATTGACGAATATCTTGGTCATGGACGCATCGAGCGCGGTCGGCATGCCATCCGGCGTATTGTTCAAAGCCCTGTAGACCATAAGTCTCGCCGCTTCGAGCTGGATGGCCATATCGCTGATCTTGAGTTGGACAGCCTGAAAGTCGATGAGCGGCCGGCCGAATTGCTCACGCATTTTGACATAGTCCAGCGCGCGTTGATGAACGCCCGTTGCAAGTCCGACCAATGCCGCACAAGCACCAACCCGCTCGAGGTTATAGCAGTGCGTGAGCTTGGCAAACGCCCCGGCTCCAACGAGGAGTTGGTCGGCGGGCACCTCGCAATTGTCGAACGTCAAATCCGCCTGCAAACCGCCTCCCATGTTGCGGCTCAGGCGCGCGATCTTGAATCCCGGCGCGTTCCGTTCAACGAGAACCGCGCCGATTCCTCCCGCGCCTTTCGTTTCGTTCAACCTGACGTAGACAATGAAAACCGAGGAGGTGGTCGCAAGGGACACATAATGCTTGTGACCGTTGATCACGATCTTGTCCCCTCTTTGCTCGCCAACTGTCGTCATCGCCGTAGCCGCAGTCCCTGCACCAGGCTCCGAAATCGCGATGGACACCGTCGCTTCCCCGGCGCAGACGCCGGGCAAAAACCGTTGACGCAGTTCTTCCCGCGCGAAGTGCTCGATGTAGTACGCCTGACCAATGCTGTTGCAGGCCATGAACATCGCCGCTGGCGGACTGACCTTCGCCATCTCCTCGATGCAGAGCGCACTGTCGAACGGCGTGAGCCCAATACCTCCATAGGTCGGACTGATGTTGAGACCAAGTAGGTCGTTCTCGCCCAGTTTTTTCAGCGCCTCGACCGAATAGCTCGGATCGGATTCCCAGCGATGCTCCTCGGGAGCGAAGATATTCTCTGCAATGTTCCTTACACTGCTCTGCAGATCGCGCTGAGAGCCACTTAAAGAGAAGTCCATTCAGCCCCCGGCAAGGTTAATACAGAATATGCTGTTGATCGCTTTACGGCTAGCAGTCTTGGCATGGTTGCCTTCTAACAGTGCCAGAATGGCCGTGCTGTCAACTGCTTGACAGGCTGCCTTCGCGAACCATCGCGATAGGCAAAATGAGCTGTCCCGAGATTGCCGGTGGCCTCCCGTCATTGCCTTCTTGGGATGCGCCCCGGCGGCCCATCTCGTACGGCAAATCCTTCCCTCTGGGCCGGCCACGGCGGACAGGAAGTCGGATCATCGATCCCAGAAATTGGGCCTCAGTCCGGGAATGGGCCACCGTGCCATGTAGAGGTAGCCTGTCCCCGAGCAGGTGATCCAGGCCGTTCGCATATCATCTCCACCAAAGCAGATATTAGTCGTCAGATGGTCGGGCAAGCGAAGCCAGCCTTTGATCTTGTCGCCATCGATATGGGCAATGCCGCCCTTCTCCACCGTCGCCACACAGACGCTTCCGTCCGCCATGACGGCAAGGCTGTCCAAGCCGACATTGCCCGGGAGAGTGGCGACAACCTCGCCTGGCACCTGGTTCGATCTCACGGCCCTGCCGGGGCCTGCGAGAGGACATCGGTAGAGCCGTGCCGAACGGGTATCGGCGAAATAGACTGTGGTCTCGTCGGGGGAAAGGCCGACGCCGTTGGGAGACAGTATGCTCTTGCGAACGCATCGGATCTCTTGGCCGTCGATGGAGGCGTAATAGAGAGCGCCAAGCTGGAGCGACATATCGCGGCGGAACCCGTGATCCGTGAACCATAGGCCGCCGGCTTTGTCGAACACGAGATCGTTGGGTGCCAGAAGCGGTTTGCCGTTGAAATGCGAGTGGATCGTGGTGATGTCGCCCGAACGCAGATCGACCCTTTGTATCGATCCGCCAGTGTATTGCGAGCTCAAGGAGCCTGTTGGCCCGCGGATTTCACCGTCTGTCGCAAAGTCCATCGCGTGGCCATTGTTGCAGATGTATAGTGCCCCGTCAGGACCGATCGCGGCGCCGTTTGGCCCGCCCGGCACCCGGCAAATGACAGTCTTTGCCCCATCCGGGCTGATCTGCGTTATTTGCTGGCCTTCGATTTCTACGACGATCACGGACCCGTCCGGCCTCGACACCGGGCCTTCGGGAAATTTCAGTCCCGTGGCCACCAGGACCAGTTCGACGGTATCAATCTCATTCTCATTCATCAATGGCTGTGCCCCTGTTCGCGAACCGGATCGTTTCGCCATCTACGACAGGAGAGGTGGCCGCGCTGTCCATGCGGCGACATCCTTATGTTCGCTTGCGGTCACCCCTGGAAGCTGCCCGAAGGATCATGATCGAACGTGCTCCAAGGCCGGCTAGGCGTCGTCGAACGCGAAAATAGCCGTTTGCGCTGTCCTGGCATGTCTAACTATAAAGACTCCGCTTCATTGCAGTGGTCAACGATCTGCCAGTCAATACTTCTGCCAAAATGGCAGACGCTAAATACGCGACCATTACAACCCGGATATGGCCGAATTAATATAAGCGATAAAAGCGCTGCGAAGGCGGGTTTACGGCGATTCTATCGCCTTTGAAGAACGTTGTGTTAAAATGTACTAATAATATGCCATCTGTTTGATGGCTTCCCGGTTGAGGATTACGAGCTTGCCATTCTCCAGCGCTATCAATCCATCTGATTTTAGCCGTCCCAGTTCTTTGTTGACAGTTTGGCGGGTCAGCCCAGCCATTGCGGCCCAATTGTCTTGCGACAAGCGAAGATCCAGCACGTAGCGGCCGTTGGCATGGCGGCCAAAAGACGTCATTACCATCAAAAGCTTACGCGCAAGTCGGCGCCGCGGATTGACCGCATATTGCTCGACGAACGAGTAGCTTTGCCGCACCCTGTCGCAAAGGACATGGGCGACGTGGAGTGCAAAATCCTTGTCTTCAGCGAAAAGCCGCTTCACCGTCGCTCGAGGTATCGTGAGCAGCTCGCACCGCCCTTCCGAATAGTACTCGTGGATCGGAGGCAGCCCGTCGATTGCGGCCAGGAATCCGATAACATTACCCGGACGCATCAACGCGATAATATTCTCATGCTCATCGTCCGGCCGCATTACGCAGCGTATGCAGCCGCTCAGGATGAGAAATACCGACGTCGTAAGTATCGAGTCATCGACCCGTGTGCCGTGAAGCAGCGTGACCCGCCGGGCATCTTGTGCGCTGAGAAGGGACTTGAACGGCCACTCGTTTGGGCCCGTCCTGCTTCCGCAGGAAACGGAATCGGGCAAATCGACCTGGGGGTTCGCGCGCATCTGCATCACCACTCCTTGCAGAATCCCGCACCCCTACGCGGACTTCCGTCTCTCCTGCTTGCTTTGTCATGAACCTGTCGAGATAGCGCAGCCCTGTCAAGGCATTGACAGATCAACCTTGGGTTCTTTGGTATGGTCTTGCGGCAACCAGCCCGATGGTCTGGGTAGCCACTCGACATTGCGACTGATGAGCCACGAAGTATAGGAATGGGTCTGAAACAAGCCTCGGAACACCGCTGCGCAGCCTCTCGCTTGAATGATGCTTGGGCCATGGACTTCCTCCATGGCCAGCAGGCCGCGAGATTCGCGTGCTAATGGCTGTCACTCTCTCACGGTTCTCGCCGGTGTTGAATCCACGCTTCGGCTATCTCGGTGAGGACGACGTACAGACCCTTAGATATGTCGCATTTCTAAAAAGTCGTGTGACACGTTTCCAGAATTGTAAAACTCAAGAAATGTTGAAGAGGATGGACGATGAGCACAGGCGCGACACTGAGCACGGGCGAAGTAATTCGGCCGATTTCTGCCGACTCCCACATTGTGGAGCCTGCCAATTGCTATATCGATAACATCGAAAGCCGGTTCCGGGACGTGGCTCCGCGCATAGTGCGCCGTGAAAACGAAGGCCTGCCGACCGACATGTATCTCATTGATGGTATGCCTTCGCCAATCCCTGTAATGGGCGTCTCGTCCGCAGGACGTGATCCGAGAGAGTCGTTCTCAACCGGCACGGTCGAAGATGCCCATCAGGGCGGTTGGGATGCGAACCACAGAATCGCGGCTCAAGATCGTGATGGTGTCGCTGGAGAAGTCCTTTACCCCAGCGTTGGCATGGTGCTGTGCTCGCATCCGGATGGTGAATACAAGCAGGCTTGCATGTCGGCTTACAACCGGTGGCTGGAAAGCTTTTGTTCAGAGTACCCTGACCGTCTATTCGGCTTGGGCCAGACAGCTGTTCGGAGTGTCGAAGAGGCGGTATCCGATTTGCGGCGCTTCAAGGAGATGGGCTTCAAGGGTGTTATGTTGCCGGGTTATCCGGACACCGAGTTCGATTATTGCGACCCGCGTTTCGATGCGCTTTGGGAAGCCGCAATCGGCCTGGATATGCCCGTCACCTTTCATATCCTGACGACCAATAACCCGAAATCCGGCAAGGATTGGACAAAGAACGAGTTTCGGGGGAATAGCAAGCTCAACTCGTTCCATGGCATAATTCGTGGCGTTCAGGACATCATGGGCATGTTCATTTTCGATGGCATCCTTGATCGTTTCCCCCGGCTCAAGCTCGTCTGCACCGAGGCGGATGCGGGTTGGGTACCGCACTTCCTTCACCGGATGGATCATGTCTACAAACGTTTCTATGGCACCGTGAAGGGCGTGAAGCTCTCGCGCCTGCCGAGCGAGTTCTTTCTCGAGAACATTTACGTCACTTTTCAGGATGACTGGTCGGCGTTCCAGGTAACCCATTTGATGAACCCGAAGCGCATGTTGTGGGCAAACGACTATCCGCACAGCGATTCCACCTGGCCGAACAGCCAGACGCTGCTGGCGAAGCACACCGCTCATCTGACGGACGAAGATAAAGCGGCGATTCTGCGGGACAATGTCCGACAGCTGTACAAGCTGGCTGCATAGATTCGGTTGGCGGTCGTTTTACAGCGACCGCCAACTTCTGTCGTTAACTGGCTTGACCCGTGAAATCCCGGCTTCAGCGTAAAGTTCCAATACGACCGGGACCAGATGGGCATCGGTATATGCATCGTTCCGAACACGTATGTCGTGGTGCTAGCCGTAGAAATTGGCCCGACGCAAGTCTGCCCGCCGTTGCTTATCGTATTGGATGCAAGTCGCACTGGTAGATGCGCATCGATATGCGGATTGCGCAACGGGTAGTTCGAGCGGTGAGATTGTTCCGGAAATGTCGGGTGTACGATGCAACCCGCGCCGGTGAAGGGACTGGAGGAAAGGGTACATGAGGGCTCTTGTCGTCGGTGGCACAGGACCGACCGGACCGCATATCGTCGGTGGCCTGCGGGAACGTGGCTATGAGGTGGTAATTCTGCATCGTGGCACGCACGAGCTGCCCGAGCTTGATGATTATGAGCACATTCATGCCGACCCCCATTTCCAGCAAACCCTGGAGCAGGGTCTTCAGGGACGCACCTTCGATCTTGCAATCGCCACATATGGGCGCATCCGCCACGTAGCCCAGGCTCTGGCCGGCAAGGTCGACCGCTTCATGTCCATGAGTTCCTTCTCGGTTTACCGTGGCTTTGAATATCGCAACAGCGAAAATCCATCCAGCTGGCAGGTGCCTACGGGCGAAGATCGGGAGGTCGTGAAGGACGAGTCAGAACATAAGTTCTCTTATCTCATATCTTCGACTGAAGCGTCCGTTTTTGAGCTTCACCCCAATGCCACCATCTTCCGCTACCCGGCCATTTACGGCCCGAGACAACCAATGCCCAGCGCCTGGTCACTGGTCGGCCGCATTCTCGATAAGAGGCGGCATATCATCCTGTTAAACGGCGGGTTGGCAATAAACAGTGCGATGCATGCTGAAAATGCTGCTCACGGGGTTCTGCTGGCGGTGGACCACAAGGAGGCAAGCGCCGGTCAGGCATACAATATGGCCGATACGCGCCAGCTGACATATCGCGAGATATTGGAAATCGTCTGCCAGGAACTTGATTACAGCTTTGATGTCTGTTCCTTGCCTGACGTGGGCGACGTCAGGAAAGTGGCCTACGGCGGACTTCGGCATCATCACTATCTCGATACATTCCGAATTCGCTCCGAGCTGGGTTACCGGGATGTCGTCGATCCGGTGGAAGGTGTCAGGGAAACAGCCCGTTGGCTCGCCGATAATCCGCCCGAGCGCGGATCGGCGCAAGAACGTTCAGTAGACGCGTTTGATTATGCGACAGAAGATGACCTGATCAACCTGTGGCAACCCATGCGCGCCCGTCTGGAGCAGGTGGCCGCCACCGGCAAGGAACTGGTGATGCACGCTTATGCGCATCCCAAAGCGCCGGGAGCGGTCGATCAGCAGGGGCGCTAAAGCCAGATATTCTAGAAAGTTAGGGATGTTTTCATGAAGGCTGACCAAATTCCTCAGTTTGGTGTAATGCAGGGGGTCAAGGTTCTCTCCTCGGGCGCCGGCTATGCTGGTCCGTTCGCGGCCACCCTGATGGGGGAACAAGGGGCGGACGTGATCAGCCTCGAGCCACCTAACCGGCCTGAAAATTCGCGGTCCGATGATTTGGCCTGGGCCGTCGAACATCGCAACCAGCGAGCAATGACCTTGGACATACCCAGCGCGGAAGGACGTGAGGTGTTCAAACGCCTGATCCGCTGGGCGGACATTTTGATCGAATCCTCGAAAGGTGGGACCTTCGCGAAGTGGGGCCTGACCGACGAAGTGCTTTGGTCATACAATCCGAAATTGGTCATCGTTCATGTGTCCGGATATGGTCAGGCGGGTGTGAGCGAATACGTCACACGTCCGGGATACGATGGCATTGCCCAAGCTTTCAGCGGGTATATGCACTGGAACGGAGAGGACGACGGGGAGCCGCTGAGGACCAAGCCCTACGCTGCCGACTTCGTGCCACCGCTTCATGCTGCATTCATTGCCGTCGCAGCCCTCCGTCGTGCGGAGCAGACCGGAGTTGGAGAAAGCATCGACCTTGCTCAATTTGAGACAATGGTGAGAATCCAATACTCCTATCTGGTAAACGCCCTGAACGGCGGCCGCGTATTCACGCGAACGGGCAATCGAGAGTCCACGATGTCGGTGTATGGGCTCTTTCGTTGTGCCGATGGTGGCCATATCGTCGCGATGATCGCAGGACGGCCGATGTGGGCCAAGGCGCTTCCGCTACTGGGTCTATCGGATGATCCTGATTTTGCCGAAGTCCCGGTCAGTTTCTTGCCGGGCACGCCGCAGGCGAGAAAGGCGGACGCCGCCGTCACCGAACTTTGTTCGAAGCATAGCGCTTTGGAGGTCGAAAAGATGTTCAACGCTGCCGGTGTGTCCTGTTCGAGGGTATTTTCTCCCGAGGAAATGGAAAGCGACCCACATTACCAGCTGCGCGAGACGCTCAGGTTGTGGACCGACCCCGATACCGGAAAGGAAATCAAGGTCCCCAACATCGTCCCTCCCATGGCTGTGAACCCAACCCAGATCTGGCGCGGTGGCCCGGCATTCAATGCTGATACCGACGATATCCTGGATGAACTCGGCTACAGCGGGACCGAACGGAAGGCCTTGTATTCAGCGGGAGCCTGCAAGCAGCCTTGAGACAGCTGTGAACGGGAGGCGATGCGGGTTGCGTATCGCTGAGATGAAACGCCTCCCGCCCCTAACTGTTTTGTGAATACGGGCGCATCATTTTTGGCGCCATGCGCCAATCGATATCTGTATCGCTCGAGCTAAAAATTGCAGAGACTAACTCAGGGATCACAGATTTCGACTCTCGGGAACGTATTGATGCATATATGCTTCACCGATGACCAGGCTATTCTTCAAGAATCAGTCGTGCAAGTGTTCAGGCGATTGGAAGGCAGGCTCCCGGCATGGTCGTTGTTCGCTCAGATGAGCTGGCTTGGGCTGACGCTGGACGAGGTTCTGGGTGGCTCCGGTCAAGGCGTGGTGGAAGCCTGCATTGTGGCGGAGCAGATGGGACGGGCCGGCCCCAGCGTTATCTGTTCGAGCGCAGTTGCGCGTCAGCCTATGCTCCCTTTCAGCACCCCATGGGGCTGCGGCTGATTGGCCCAGTGATCATGGAGTTTGGATCGCCAGAGCAGAAGGAAAAGTATCTCCCGCGTATCCTCACCGGAGAAGATTACTGGTGTCAGGGCTTTTCGGAACCGTCGGGGGGTTCCGACCTGAGAGCCTTGAAGTCTCATCTCAAGCGCGTTGGCGACACTTACGTACTCAACGGAACCAAGATATGGACCACGCACGGGCATTTCGCGAACCTCATGTTTGCCCTGGTCCGGAGCGAACACGATCAGACTGACGGAAAGAAGTTCAGCTTCATCATCGTCGAAATGAATGCGCCTGGCGTCACGATCCAGCCCATCGTCACGATCGGCGGCGAACATGAGCTCAATCAGGTCTTCTTCGATGAGGTTGTGATCCCCCGGGAAAACATTGTCGGCCTTTCGGGTGACGGCTGGGCCAAGGCGCTGTTTCTGTTGAAGAATGAGCGCGCCGGTTCATTCTATTCGACCCGCCTGAAGGCTTGGTTCCAGGAGGTCGCCGCACTTGCCAAGGCACTGTCGCTGGAAACGCCCGAAGACGAAGTGCGCGACATTCGCAAGCGTCTGTCGATGCTCGAACTCGACCTTGACGCTCTGGAGTTTCTGGAAATGAAGTCTGTGCTCCCGCTGAAGCCAGGTGAAGTCGCGAGCGAATTCACCTCGTCGATGATCAAGCTGCGCACAGCCAAATGTCGCCAGGCCATCTCGACGCTGTGGGTCGATGTGGCCGGAGCGGACGCCAGGCGCTGGGAAATAGAGCGGCCTCTGAAGATCGCGGGGGAAGGAGTGAGCCGGGATATGATCCGCCTTGCCACAGTCCGTTACCTGAACGACCGGGCGCAGAGCATTTTCGGCGGGTCATCCGAGATCCAGCACGACATCATGGCACGCACCCTGTTCCAGGAGCAACGCTGAGTAAATCGGCCTTCTGTTTGCTGATTGCCACCGCGAAGTGACCAAGGATTTCCATCGAGAATTGACCCGGATGACTATGATCGGCCCACACCGAGTGGTCCGGTCTGATTGTCAGTGCATTGTCGCCTCCGGCGTCACGGCCGGTCGCCAGTGGAGCGAAGCGGAACCGGAGGGCGGCCATGGCGGCGTCGCCGTTTCCGGGGCCGGCGGCCGATAACCTAGCAGTCTTCGCCCGCATTTATCGCAGGGCGACCAAGATGGTGGCAGCCGGCTTCCTCAAGTCGCTGATCCGAACAGTGCCCTACAAATCCACATCGTGCTGACTGACAATGGCGTGCAGTTCGCCCATTTCGAGCGTGGCTCTGGCCTGATCTTCCCGCACATCTTCGGTCGTGTCGCCCAGGAGAATGGTATCGAGCATCGGCTGACCAAGCCCTACCATCCCTGGACCCACGGCCAGCCGAACGCATGGTGCGCACCATCAAGGAAGCGACCGGATTAAATATCTAGTATAAGGACTTTCTAGTATAAGGACTTGCGTGGGCACGACGCCGAGTTGTAGATCATGGAGTAGGCCTATCGTTGGCGCTTGAGCGAACTGCGGTCATCGCTTTCAGCTTTCCAGCTTCACAATGCGCGGAATTTTATGCGGCGGCCCTAATTTTAGCAGGTCATCGTTTGGTACAAGCTCCAGTTGTGATTCGACATCCAACATCTGCTTGATTGCAATCTTCAGGCGGTGCTCCAGTGAAGCAAGCTCCGGTTCACCGGCGTAGCCGACGCGCAGTCGGAGGAAGTCTTCCTGAACCTTTGGGCGAACGATTTGGAAAAGGCCTGCCTTCGACTCCGGCTGCGACTCGATTGCAGGCCAGATGCTGATCGGCAGCAGTTGCTTGCCGGCGACCATGACCTGATCACCTGTGCGCCCTTTGACTCGGAAACGTGCGTGCGTGCGGCCGGAAGGACATTGCTCACGTGTCAGCCATATCAAATCTTCACTTCGGAACCGGATGAGCGGATCAACCATGTTTTGAAGTGGTGTGGCGACGAGCTCTCCAATGGCACCATCCGCGGCTGGCGTCCCCGTCACCGGATTCAGGTGCTCGACGAACACTTCATCCTCCCAGGCATATGCTCCGGTGTGGTTCGCGGCTTCCATCGTCACCGTCGAGTCGCCAAGCGAGTAGATCTCGAAGATGTTCATTTTCCAACGTTCTGTAAGCATGCGGCCACGAGGGCCGAGCGGCTCACCGCCCCAAATCATTGCTTTGTAGCTTGAAAAAACTTCGACAAAGTCGATGCCGGTGTCGATCTCAAACTGTTCGAGCGCCATCAGCAGCGCGGTGGACAAAGAGACCAGGATCGTTGGGCGGAAAGTCCGGCTCAACTCGACCAGGCGACCGATCTCGTTCGGATTATGATCAAAGCATACGGAAATGGCGCCGAAGTGAAGAAACAGGGTAGGAGTCGCTCCCCGGATGGTCGGCGTACAAACAACGACATGATCATCCGGACGAACGCCGAGGTCCCAAAGGGAGCGATCGAATCGTGTTCTGGCTTGCGGCGCTTCCAGGTCGCGCCTCGCGAGCAGCGTGGGATCGCCCGTAGTTCCTGAGCTGCCAGTGATCGAGCGCAATTCCGAGGTTGGCACGCATAAAATCCCGCCGAACGGGTCGCCCGTTTCGGCGCGATAATCGCGGATGTCGTCCTTGGTGATGAAAGGGACAAGCCGTGTGAAGTCGCTGAGCGAATTTATGTCGGACGGCTTGACGCCCGCCGCGTCCCACTTTTTGCGCACCAGCCCGGCGCTGGCATAGGCGTTTTCAATGACTTTCTTAAGAGCAGGGAATTGCCGTGCCTCGATCTCGTCGCGCGGCATGGTCTCGATCTCAGGTTCAAAATAAGGATTTTCATCAACCATACCTGACTCCTGGTTCCATTTCGATCTCGACCGACAGCGCCCAAGTGGCTGACTCATAAGCCAGTGACCTAATTACAGGCATCTTGCGCTTCGGCCTGTAATTTGGTTGACAGAGGCGATGAAGCGACGCTGTCGCGGAGCGCCTCGGCCGCCAGCGTCCTCGCCGGGCATTCTCTTCCTCAATCGTCCGAAAGCGCGGGGTGCCGGCCCCTTCCAGCCGGCCATACTTTGCTTTCCACTTGTAGAGCGTCGCCTAGCTGATACCATGGCAGCCGCGTATGACCGCCGTTGCCACCCCGCCTTCTCGCTCCTTCGAGATCGCGATGATCAGCTCTTCGCTGAACCTGCTGCCCTTCACTCGCCACGCCTTCGCGATCGGGCAAGCAATGGGGCTGTATACGAGCAAAGGCCATGGCTGGGGGAATTGACTGAAATGTCGTTGTGACGCAGGCTGCGCCTCGGCGTTTGGGAAGAAATAACATGAACGAGGATATTGTCGAACCGAAGATTGTCGATATCGTTTACGAGACCGATGAACCTATTATCTATGAAGTCCAGCATGGCGTTGCCTGGGTCACCATGAACCGACCGCAGTTCAACAACGCTCAAAATGGTCAAATGACTTACGCACTCGATGATGCTTTCAGTCGCGCCGTAGCAGATGACGACGTTCGTTGCATCGTTCTGGCGGGCTCGGGCAAACATTTTTCCGCCGGACACGACATCGGCACGCCCGGACGGGACCTCCACAAGCAATTCGAGAACCGCCTGCTGATTGCCCCGCACGTGAACAAGCCGGCGGCGGAACTGCTCTATACCCGCGAGCAGGAGCAATACATCGGCATGTGTCGCCGCTGGCGCGATGCCCCAAAGCCAACCATCGCAATGGTCCACGGCGCATGCATCGCGGGAGGCCTGATGCTGGCGTGGGTATGCGATCTCATCGTTGCGTCGGACGATGCATTTTTTCAGGATCCAGTTGTCCGAATGGGTATTCCGGGTGTTGAATACTTTGCCCATGCGTTTGAACTGCCGCCGCGCGTGGCGAAGGAATTCTTGCTCCTCGGGGAGCGCATGACGGCAGAACGCGCCTACGGGTTTGGCATGGTGAACAAGGTGGTCCCGCGCGAGGATCTGCGGTCTACCGTGGAATCGTGGGCGGCCAAAATCGTGAAGCAGCCGCGTCTAGGCAATTGGCTCACCAAGCAGGCCGTCAACCATGTCGAGGAGTTGCGCGGCAAGCGGGCAGCGACGGACGCCGTATTCCACATGCACCACTTTGCCCACGCGCAGAACGATCTTACTTTGGGCAATTCCATAGCCGGTCTTGATGGGAAGGCCATGGCTGCGGAAAACAAGAAGCGCGCCGACAAGGCCTGATTGTGGCGCGCAGGTCGTCCGGAATCGGTCTGACCTGATGCAACAAGCAGCCTGCTGGAGTGGCTGGCGACGCTACGGTCGCCATCTCTCAAACCGCATTTGCTCAGGCGGACATGCGATAGGCGCCCACGGTGAGCGGCAGGTCCATGAAAGTCTGAATTCCGGGAGCAGATTCGCAGACGCTCACAATCGAGTTTGTGAGATTTCCGGCAACTGCCCATCCCGCGTCAGCCATGGGATTGCGTCCGAAGGCACCGAGTTCAACCTCGACCATCATGGCGGGCGCACCGTGGATTTCGATCTGATAGCCCTCCATGCCGCCTTGGCCGAACTGGGGCCATTCCGGCGCAGCGAAATCGGAAACGCGCGTGACGTGCTCGGCGACGATACGCGGCTTACCCTGCACCATGCCACTGGCGGTTATCCGCAGCGCTCCTATCGTCCCCTTGGCCAGGGAGCCGGTGCGCATTTGCTCATCGCGGTCAGCCCGCTCGAACTGTATGTTCATTTGTATGTTGTCCAATTTCACTTTGACCGCGTCCGCAATCATCGCGACCGAACCCCCGAGGCCTCTCGAAAAACTATCCATGACAGTTTCGAGATCTACCGATTCAGGTTCGCGGCCAAAGCCGAAGAACCCTACTATGGTGTCGTAGTCCGAGTAGTCGGCATAATTCATGATCTCTCGTACGGCGATAGAGTCTATGCGGGCGGAGATCTGGGTCAGGGCGAGCACCAGTCGATCCGGCATGAAGCCTGGTGACACGCCTGTATATAGAAAGCTGGAATTACCCCTCCGGCAAGCCTCTTCCAGCTTGGCTACCGCCTCTGGCGCAAGACTGGGAGGATAGACTAGAGAATTGGGTGCGGATGCGACTACATTCTTGCCGGTCGCCAGGAATTGACAGAGCAGAGAGAACATCCGGCCCGACTGGGTATCCTCTTGCATCACGTCGCCAGCGTACGGATCCCAAGGCAAAAACGCAACGCAATCGGCCTCTTGGGCGAGCAAAGCTGATAAGTCGCGAGTTGCCAGAACACCGGTATCCGGCATGCGGCAGATCGACCCCGCGTCGCGGCCTTCGTTACGTTCGCTATGCACTCCAAGACCGGTAAGTTCGAGCATCGGATGAGTCAAAATAGCACGCAGTGCGAACTTTCCCGTGGCGCCTGCTCCATATTGGATAACCCTGTATTTTTTCATTCTTGCTCTCCTGATATGTTCTGAATTTAAGTCGTCCGCCTTTTGATAAGCGCCGGGCCTAGTCGGAAGTCGGCCACCCAAGCTCGCATTCGGCTCAAGCGGTGCTGCCGAACATCGCTGCGAACCGCGGGCCAAATCGATTTGATCAGGAAGATACTGTCCGGCGCCAGATATTCACCCCGCGTTCGATCTGAAGGTTTTCGACATTGCGCAGGGAAAAGGGTATTTGATGTGGACCGTGACCTTCATGCGGATCACTGTTGACGACGAGTTCAAGCCGCGCAAGGGGTTTGCGTTCCAGGCAGGGCGCTGGCTCTTCTCGGCGGGCTACGCTGCCCGCCGGCCAACATCCACATTGCCCTGACAGGACCTGTTCCCAGGTTCGTCGCAACGAAGTTCTCCGAAGCTAATCCTTTCCCACGACCCGGTCGGAGAATTCGCGCGGCGGGATCAGACGACCCTCCTCGCGCAAAATCCGGAAGGAATTCATCAACGCCCCGCGCGCGATGGAACTGGCCGGCTTCACCCCGGCCGAGGGCGCGCCGATTCTCAACGGCGAGATCTTCTACACGCTGGCCGAAGCCCGTATCCTGATCGAAGCCTGGCGCCGGCATTACAACACCGTCAGGCCGCATAGCTCGCTGGGCTATCGGCCGCCGGCCCCGGAAACGGAGACGCCGCCACGGCGCCGGAGGCGACAATGCACTGACAATCAAACCGGACCACTCGGTGGGAGCCGATCAGGTCTGGCAGTATTCACCGAAGCGGCGCAGCTCTTGCCCATCAGCTGCTGACCGGTGAGTCAGTTATTCAACTCAGCGCGGCTTGCGATCGATGCGCTTTACGATATCCTAAAGCCAGATATCCGATTGGGAGACAAGCCATGAAGCCTTTTGTGTTCAGCGCGGACAGCCACCTTATGGAACCGAACAACCTGTTCCTGGACGGCCTCCCCGCCAGCATGCAGCGCCACGCGATGCACACCTGGGTGGAGGGTGACTACCGGCTCAGCGGCACCGCGGAAAAGGTCGTCTATCGCCTGCGGGTCGGCAAGAACCGCGAAACGGACCTGGGCGATGTCGAGCGCAAGGGCAACCGGGAAATTCCCGGACGGCTCGAAGACATGGAGCTGGAGGGGATCGACGCCGAGATCTGTTTCCCCTCGCTCGGCCTGTGGCTCTACGGCATCGAGGACGCGGAGGCAGAAGCGGCCTCGGCCCGTATCTACAACGACTGGAACAACGGCATCCTCGGCGGCCATCCCAACCGCTTCGTGCGTTGCGGCATGCTCCCCGTAAACGACTTTTCCAACACCATGGCGGAGCTCGAATACCTCGCGAGCAAGGGCTTCACGTCCGCGATGCTTCCTGCGGTGCCACCCGCAAGGCTGCCGCAGTACAACGACGAGAAGTGGGACCCGATTTTCGCCAAGGCCGCCGAGCTGGACATCGTTTTCGTGCTCCACACCGGAACCGGGCTCGACAACGTCGTGGTCGAGCGTGGCCCCGGCGCGGGGATCATCAACTACACGAGACAGTCAATGGACGCGCAGTATGCGGCGATGTATCTGGTCACCGGCGGGGTGCTGGACCGCAATCCCGGCGCGAAGGTGGCGTTCATCGAAAGTGGCGCGAGCTGGCTGATCGCGCTCGCCGAGCGGATGGACGAGGTGCAGGTGGCACACCACAACTTTGTCCGGCCGAAGCTTTCGCGGCCCTGCAGCCAGATCATCGACGAGCAGGTCTTTTCCAGTTTCCAGCATGACCGTGCCTGCATCCTGGCAGCCGACAAGGGCCTTCCCGGCTCGCGCAACATCATGTGGGGATCGGACTATCCGCACGCGGAAGGGACATTCCCGATCAGCCGCCGGATCGTCGAGGAGCTTTTCGAGGGCCTGGACGTGAAGGAGCAGACCCGCCGCGACGCGCTCGGACTGAACGCCGCGCGCCTGTTCCGGATCGAGCCGACTGTCGCCACCAGCGAAACCCTGCCGGCCTGACCGGCTTCGGTTCGTAGCATCGTGCGGAAGTGCGCCGGCCATATTTCCGCACGATGCAGCGACAATACCAGGCTCGGGGTGAGGTTTCACGCATCTGCCTTTATCAAGAACCTCTGCGACAACACCGTGATCTCGACAGCTCGTCGCGATAACGCACTCACCGGAGCGGATCGGGTTCTGCGTGCCGCCGCGTACGTTCGGAGGGGCACAGCATTATGCGTGGCGGCTTTCCTGCAACGACGCTGGATGGCCCCTAGGCTATGGCCTTTGGAACCGTGCCGCAAGCACGGCTCGCCATTTTTTGGCTGGGCGCCCTGCCATGGACCTACGTGGATATGGAATAGATCATGAGCGGTGACACCGCGCATTCCTCCGAGGTCAACAGGATCCGTCAGTCCCTCGATCTGGTCCGGCTCGAAGCCTGGATGAACGACCATGTTCCTGGATTTCGGGGACCGGTGTCCGCTGAGCAGTTCAGCGGCGGCCAGTCGAACCCAACTTATCGGCTGCTGACGCCTTCGGCGACTTACGTCCTGCGATCAAAGCCGCCGGGGCAACTCCTCAAGTCGGCGCATGCCGTCGATCGCGAATTCCGGGTCACTTCGGCGCTCGCCCAAGCAGATTATCCCGTTGCGCACCCGCTCGCGCTATGCACCGACGAGAGCGTGATTGGGCGGTGGTTTTACGTGATGAACCTGGTCGAGGGGCGCATTTTCTGGAATTCAACCTTTCCAGGGATCTCCGCGGAGGACAAACCCGCATATTTCGCAGCCATGAACGAGGCGATCGCAGGGCTGCATGCGTTCGATTACTTGGGCGGCGGGCTGGCCAATTACGGCAGGGCATCCGGCTTCATCGAGCGGCAAATCGCGCTGTGGACGCGACAGTACTGTAGCGATTCCGACGCCGGGCGGGTCGACGCAATCGACCAGCTCATCGACTGGCTGCCCCGCCACGTTCCACAAAACGAAGATATTAGCCTCGTCCATGGCGATTTCCGCGTCGACAACATGATCTTCCATCCCAGCGAACCGGTCGTGCTAGCCGTGCTGGACTGGGAGCTGTCGACGCTGGGCAATCCACTCGCGGATTTCGCCTATCACCTGATGATGTACCATTTGCCGCCGCAATGCCCCGGCGGAATGCTGGGCGAGAACCTCGCCTCGATGCACATACCGTCGGCCGATGATTACGTGGTTAGCTATTGTCGCAGGACGGAGCGACTGGGTATCGAAAACCTCAATTTCTACCTTGCGTTCAGTATGTTTCGGTTCGCGGCGATCGTTCACGGTATCAAGGGCAGGCTGGTGCGTGGCAATGCCGTCTCGCCCGATGCCGGACGGCTGGTCGACCAGCTCGAGGCGATAGCCAACCTCGCCGCAGGGCAGATGGATCAGAAGGTCGCACGTCCATGATGCTTTTCAACCCCGCCCCCACCGTCCGTGCCGCCACGCTGGTTCGCCAGATCGAGGCGTTCGTGCACAATACAGTGGTCGCTTATGAAAAGGATCCCCGGCTAGGGGGCCACGGTCCTTCCGACGATCTGGTCCAGGAGCTACGTGACAAGGCTCGGGCCGCCGGTCTGATGACGCCGCATATTCTCGCCGATGGTTCCCATTTGACGCAGCGTGAAACCGCAGCGGTGCTGCGAGCCAGCGGGCATTCGCCGCTTGGCCCTGTGGCACTTAACACGATGGCCCCCGACGAGGGCAATATGTTCCTGATCGGCAAGGTCGCGAACGGCGCGCAGAAGCGGCAATTTCTCGAGCCGCTGGTGGCCGGCCGTGCACGCTCCGCCTTCTTGATGACCGAGCCGGCGGAGGATGGCGGCGCCGGATCCGACCCAGGCATGCTGCGAACCACCGCGACGCCGGTGGGTGGAGGCTGGACTGTCAATGGTCGCAAGGCCTTCATTACCGGTTTCCAGGGAGCCAGCGTCGGCATTATCATGGCCCGAACCGAGAATGCGGCGACCATGTTTCTCGTGGGATTGCCCAATCCCGCGATCCGGATCGAACGGGTGCTCGACACAATCGATGCTTCGATGCCCGGCGGACATTCGGTGATCACCATCGATGATCTTCACGTCGGGCCGGCGGCGGTGATTGGTGAGGTTGACCAAGGGTTCCAATATGCGCAGGTGCGGCTTGCACCCGCCCGCCTTTCGCATTGCATGCGCTGGCTGGGCCTGGCCGCGCGCGCGCACGAGATCGCCGCGCACTATGCTCGTACCCGCACGGCCTTCGGAAAAGCCCTGATCGACCACGAAGGTGTCGGCTTCATGCTTGCCGACAATCTCGTAGATCTGAAGCAATCCGAGCTGATGATCGACTGGACGGCTGATGCGCTCGACGCCGGTGAGGGCGGCGCGGTCGAATCCTCGATGACTAAGGTCGCCGTCGCCGACGCGCTGTTTCGGGTGGCGGATCGTTGCGTGCAGGTCATGGGCGGCACCGGCGTGACCACGGATACGATCGTCGAACAGGCATTCCGCGAATTTCGGGCGTTCCGAATTTACGATGGTCCGACAGAAGTGCACAAATGGTCGCTGGCTAAGCGGATCAAGCGCCACACAATCGGATTGCATAACCTATGCTGACAGCGGACCTTTCATCCAAGCGGATATTGGTGACGGGCGCCTCGAGCGGACTGGGCCGGCATTTTTCCACGGTGCTTGCCGCAGCTGGTGCGCACGTCATCGTTGCGGCGCGCAGACCCGAGGCCCTCGCCTGCCTATGCGACGAGATCGCGGCATCGGGGGGCAGCGCTTCTTCCGTGCTGCTCGATGTAACCGATGCCGCATGGGTCAGACGTGCAATGGCGCAGGCGGGGCCCTTGGATGTGCTTGTCAACAACGCCGGCATCACGGTGTCGCGTCCCTTTCTGGAGATCACCGAGGACGATTACGACATGGTGGTCGATACGGACCAGAAGGGGGCATTCCTTGTTGCGCAGGAAGCCGCACGTACTATGCGCGGGCGGGGTGGGTCGATCATCAACATCGCCTCGATCCTCGGGTTGAGGCAGGCCGGAACGGCAACGCCTTACGCGATGGCCAAGGCAGCGCTGCTGCAGATGACCCAGCAACTGGGGCTCGAATTGGCGCGGTTCGGCATCCGCTGCAACGCTATCGCACCGGGCTATGTCGAGACCGACCTCAACCGAGACTTCTTCGCCACTGAGGCTGGTCGCAATCTGGTCAATCGAATTCCAATGCGCAGGCTCGGACAGCTATCCGATCTCGACGGTGCGCTTCTGCTCCTGGCGTCGGATTCGTCATCATTCATGAGCGGCAGCATCATTACCGTTGACGGAGGGCATCTGGTTTCCAGCCTTTAGCAGGCTGTTGAAGAAGTCCATTTTCGAGCGATGAAGGAATATTCGTCGCCGTTGTGGTAGCGGATTTCGCCGTGGAGGGCGCCGTCTGGCTGGAGTTCGGCGGAACCGTCCTGTTCACTTGGTCCATTTCATCACTGCCGTCTTGCCCCATTTCTTCAAAATCTGCTGATTATAAGTATAGAACCCAAAACGGACATGGTTAATATTGACTAAAATGAACTGAGGTGCCGCCGATTGAATCAGCATTAATTGTTTCTCACCAG
>Ga0268264_10001726_pt1 | contig 20100 bp, 20 predicted proteins | sample KBSSwiS32_FD_190357 | JGI IMG/M metagenome (GOLD analysis project Ga0268264, IMG submission 190357) | Switchgrass rhizosphere microbial communities from Kellogg Biological Station, Michigan, USA - KBS Switchgrass S3-2 (SPAdes) (version 2) | ecosystem: Host-associated > Plants > Roots >...
GGCGGCGCGGATCCGGTCGCTCGGGAAACCTTGGTCGAGGACCAGATAGTCGGCCACGGTGGCGGCGCGGTCGGCCGAGAGGCCGCGATTGGACTTGTAGCGGCCCCCGGGAGCGATCGGCTCGGAGTCGGTATGACCTTCCACTTCGACCGTGTTGTCGAGGCCCCGCAGGGCGGGAGCGAAGGCGGCCAAGAGGTTGGCGCCCTCGGGTCGCAGATCGGCGGAGCCACTTTCGAACAGCACGGCGTCGATCGGGAGCACCATCTGGAGCCCGCGATCGGTGGTCTCGAACTGCACCTTGTCACCGAAACCGAGGCTGGTCACCTTGTCGCGCAGCTGAGCCTCCACGCCTTGCAGCTGCTGCTTTTCCGCGGCCGCCTTGGCCGCGCTGTCCTCGGCCCGTTTGAGGATGTCTTGGGCCTTGACCACTTGGGCCTCGGTCACCAGCTTGGTGATGGACGACGTCCACCCACCGTCGAGCACGCCGAGGCCGCCAATGGTGAGGAGATCCTGGCTCGGCGATCCCTGATTGATCTGGGGATCCACCACCTTGGTCTGCGGCGTACCGATCTGGCTGTGGAACGCGTTGGCCAACTCACGGAACTTGTCGGCGTCGACCCGACCGGTGGCCCACAGGGCCAGGAACATCGCCAGCAACAAGGTCAGGAGGTCGGCGTAGGGAATGACCCACGCCTCGTGGTTCATCTCCTCTTCGACGTGGCGCTTACGGCTACGCAACCTTTCGCTCCTCCTTGACGGCCAACCGCTCGGCTGGCGAAAGGAACGACAACAACATCTCCTGCACGACGCGGGGGTTGGCTCCGGCCTGGATGGCCAGCACGCCCTCGATGACCATGGCCTTGTGCTCGGCCTCGGTGGCGCTGAACCGCTTGAGCTTGTTGCCGAACGGCAGGAACAAACCGTTGGCGGCGAACACACCCCAGAAGGTGGCCACGAAGGCGGCCGAGATGCCGTGGGCCAGCTCGGCCGGATTGTCCATGTGGCCGAGCGAGGCGATGAGGCCGACGACGGCGCCGATGATTCCGAAGGTGGGTGAGTACACCCCGATCTGGATCAGCAGGTTGGCGCCCTCGGCGTGACGCTCACGCATGGCCTCGACCTCGAGCTCCAACACCTCACGAACTTGTTCGGGATCGGTGCCGTCGATGGCCATCTGCAGGCCTTTGCGCAGAAAGGGATCCTCGATGCGCTGGCACTCGTCTTCGAGGGAGAGCATTCCTTCGCGCCGGGCCCGATCCGAGAAGCTCACGACCTGGTTGATGGTCTCCTCAGAGGCCGCGATGTCGGGGCCCTTGAACGCCATGGCGATCAGCTTGAAGAGTCGCTTGTTGGTGCTCATCGGATTGCCGATGAACGCCGCCCCGATCGCGCCTCCCAACACAATGAGGAACGCGGCGGGAACGCTCACCAGGAACGCCGGCGACACCCCTTTCATCATGGTGCCGACGAACACGCCGACCAGCACCATGACAATGCCGATGATGCTTCCCTGTTCCATGTCTCAACGCTCCTTCGAGTCGGTAACGAGGCGTAGATGGGGGGTCTCAGGAGGCAAGCGACGCTGAAGTTGATCAGCCGTCACCATCACTGAGGCTCGAAATGCCACCATCGCATCGACCACCGCGCTGGGTGTTTCGCGGACTGCGTACTGGTGCCCGTCGAGCAACGTCACGACCGTGTCGGAGAGGGGCTCTACCCGCTCGATCAGGTCGGCGTTGAGCACGAAGGGTGCACCGTCGATTCGTGTTAGCTGGATCATTGCAGTCCGTTTCGATCCGCCGCGAGGATCCGTCCTCCGACGAATTGGTGATCGGAGCAGACCTAGTCGCCGTGAGGGATTCGTTCCTCAAGATCCGACCGGACCCGCCTGGCCTGTGTGTTGTACTGACGCGGGTTACGCCGGGTTTTCCCGGCGTAACCCGCGTCAGTACGGGATCAGTGGGGTCAGCGCTTCAGGTTCACGAGCTCTTGGAGGAGCTCATCCGAAGTGGTGATGACCCGGGAATTGGCTTGGAACCCGCGCTGGCCCACGATGAGGTTGGTGAACTCTTGCGCCAGGTCCACGTTGGACATCTCCAACTGGCCGGCGCCCATGAGCCCACGACCGCCCTGACCGGCCACGCCGATCTCGGGCAGACCCGAGTTGACGGTGGCGGAGAGGTTGTTCCCGCCGGCTTTCTCCAACCCTTCGGGGTTGGTGAACAGCGCCATGGCCAACTGACCGATGTTCTGCGTCTTGCCGTTGGAGAACGAACCGGTAATGGTGCCGTCCTGCGCAATAGAGAAGCGCTCGAGGGAGCCTTCCGGCGAGCCATCCTGCTGGAGGGTGGCCAGCGACTGCGTCGAGTTGAACTGGGTGACCCGGTTGGGGTTGTTGAGGTCGCCCAGGTCGACGTTGTAGCTGGTGATGCTGGGCACGCCACCGATCGAGAGGGTGCGGTTCGTCGGACCGACGGCGCCACCGTTTATCTTTTCGAGCTCGCCGGCCGGCTGCGTATCGGGGGCGACGCCGCTCGAGAACTGGATCGCTACACCGTCGGCGCGAGGCGCCGGGGGCGCACCGGCTGAACCGCCGCCCACCGAGATGGAGGTGGCGACGCCGCCGTTCAGGTAGGTGCCGCTCACTCGCCAGGTGTTGGCACCGGTGTGCAGCCAGGTAAGCGTCACCGGGATCGCGGTACCGACGGCGTCGTACACGTTGACCGTCGTGGTCTTGACCGCACCGGCGGGGATGGCACCGGCGCCCGGATCGATCGGCGCCGAACCGGGAAGGTTGCCGCCCATCGTGACGGTGGTCGTCATGGCGGGGCTCATCAACTGACCCACCGGGATCTTCACCGGGGTCGGAGTGGTGTTGGTGTTGATGACGCCGGTCTGGGCATTGCCCTGCCAGCCCATCACGAAGGCACCTTCCTGGCTGACCAACATGCCGTTGCCGTCGGCCGAGAACGCACCGTTGCGGGTGAACAGCTGTTGACCGTTGTTGTCGAGCATGAAGTAGCCATCGCCTTCGATGGCGACGTCAGTGGGTCGGTTGGTGCGCTCCATCGCTCCTTGCGACAGGTTGGTCACGACGGAGCTGATGGTCACCCCCAGGCCCACCTGCGCCGGGTTCGTGCCGCCGACGGCGGTGGCCGGCGCGCCGGCCCCCCGCATGGTCTGCGACAGGATGTCCTGGAACACCACTGCGCCCGACTTGAAGCCGGCGGTGTTCACGTTGGCAATGTTGTTGCCGGTGACATCGATCATTTGTTGGTGTGCACGCAAGCCAGAGATGGCTGTGAACATCGAACGGATCACGGGTGCTTCCTTTCAACAGTGCGTTGAGGGTGGCCCGCATCCGTGCGGAACTGTGTGACGTAGTGGCGATCCTTCGTCATTACGTAAGGCGGTTTGAGTGCTGCGCTCTCAAGAAGTGGCAGCGGGGGCTGAGTCTTGAACATCGGTGTTTTGATTGGCCGTGGAATCGGTGGTGGAGTCGGTCGCGGGATCCGTGGCGGCCGGATCCGTGGTGGTCGGATCTTCCGGAATCGAGGTGGTCGCCGCCGGCGCCGGAGCGATCTCCTGCACCGCTTCGATGGGAACCTCGGTGGTGCCGATCACGAGCATGGTCGAGCCGTTGGAAATCTTGGCCGACGTCACTACGCCGGTCTGTGATTGGTCGTTGGTGTCGAGATAGGTCACCTGCTTGCCAACGATCGAGCTGGCGGTCGACAGCTGTTGCGACAGCGCCGAGGCCTTCTGATCCTTGGCCATGTTCTGGAGCTCCTCCACCATCGTGAACTGGGCGGTCTGGGCCATGAACTGTGTGGGATCGGCCGGGCTCAACGGATTTTGATACTTGAGCTGGGCCACGAGCAGCTTCAGGAAGGCGTCCTTGTCGAGCGTGGTTCCGTTGGTGGCCGCAGGGGTCTGGGTCGTGGTGGTTGTACTGCCGTACCCCGGAGGGAGTACTCCTTCAACAGGCATAAGTGCTCCTCAGGTCAGATTCGAACGTCGAGCCGGCCATCTACCACCGCTGGCGCTTCTGAAAGCGAATCGGTGACGTCGATGGCGTCGGCCGCTGCGGGAAGGGAACCGGACCGGGTGCTGTCTCCCGGTCTCGGCTGGTTCTGTTGCTGTCCGTGCTGGCCAACCTCCATCGAGCCGGTGCGTACCCCGCTGGCCTCTAGGTCGGCCCGCAACAGATGCAATGACTCGGTGAGCGCGGCGGTGGCGGAAGGGTTGTCGGCCACCAGGTGGAGGTGAAGGTCTCCCCGATGCAAGGACAGCTCGATGTTCACGGTGCCGAAGTCCTCGGGGGACAATCGGATCGAAAGCCGGTGGCTGCCGTCGCTGAACTGTCGCAACGGGCGCAGCACCTCCACCACCTGTTGCCAGGGATCGACAGCGGGTGCGGGCGGGGCCGCCGGAGGCGTGGGGGCGACGCGCGCGGCCTCGGTCACCGGCGCGGGCCCGGGAGCCGCGTTCGAAGGCAGTGGCGGCGCCACCGTCGGCGCATCGTGCTGGGTCGCCGTTGATCCGCCGGCCTTGGCGGCCGCCACCGGAGCCGTCGTCGCGCCCACCGACGCGGCGTCGGCCGTCGTGGCACCCGACGCGGCCTCGAGGGCGATCGCCGGCTTGGCCCCACCCCCAGAGTGCGCCAGCGGGTCCTGCGATCCCGATGCGGAGCCTCCGGCCGCGATCGTGGTGATGGCCGCCGGCGCGATCGGGGCTTCCGAAACGGCGGAGTCGGTCGACCCGGTCGACTGGGTGGATGCCTTCCCGGTCTTGGCCGAACTCGCCGGCTGGGCGGCTTGGAGCGCGGTGGCCGCTTCGGGGGTCGCGGTGGCCGCTTTCGGGGTCGCGGTGGCCGTCAAAGCGGTGGTCGCCGCCTGGGCGGTCGTCGGGCCGTCGGCCGGCTTCACCTCGCCAGCGGCGGTCTTGCCGCCGGCCACGCTGGCCTCCGCGGTGGTGACGGACGGGGTCACGGCGGCCTCGGCGGTACCGGCCGGAGCAGATCCCGGCGCCGCGATGGAGTCGCCCTGAGTCGAGCCGGCCTGAATCGAACCGGTCTGGGCCGCGGCGGCCGCCGCCTGGGTCTCCGGGGTTACGGCAACCGTCGGCGCGCTGTTTTTCGAAGCGTCGGCGACCGCGGCCGCCTCATGCGTCTCACCGTTGTCGGTCGCCTGGTCGGCGTGATCCGGCTGGTCGGACCGTTCGCGCCGTTGGTCGCTGGCGTCGCTCGATCGTTGATCCGCCTTGGCCGGATGGTCGTCGCGACCCTTGACCGCGTCGCGATGGTGGTGCTCGGTTCCCTGGGCCAGGCGCCGCAGGCGCTCGGACACCGAGCGCTCCCGTTCGCTGACGCGGGCCGGCTGTTCGGGCGCCTCGTCGTCGCTCGCCCGGTCGACGTCGTCGTGGTCTCGCTCGGAGCGCTCGGCCCGATCGCGTTCCGCGGCCACGCGCCGGTCGATCGCCTGGTCGCGCGCTTGAGCATCGTCGTCGACGCGCTGGCGATAGGCGCTGATCAGGTCGTCGAACGACTGATCCGGACGAGCCCGCTCCGACGAGTCGACGCTCGGTCGCTCCGGCAGCCGGCTGGTTCCGTTGACGAGGTCGATGAATCGCGATCCGATCACGATGCCCTTCCGTGTGCTCGAGTGAGAATCTGGTCGACGTAGTTACGGGCACTGGCCGGCACCACGCCGCCCGCCCGGGCCACGGTGCCGGCACCCACGTTGTAGGCGGCCAGCGCGGCGTCGACGGTGCCAAAGCGGCCGATGAGATCTCGCAGGTAACGGGCGGCACCGTCGATCGCCGAGGCTGGGTTGAGCGGGTCGACGCCGCGGCCACGCGCCGTCTCGGGCATGAACTGCATGATGCCCTGGGCTCCGACGGGGCTCACCGCATCGGTACGAAAGCGCGATTCGACGTCGGCCTGGGCCGCCAGCAGCTTGGGAGAGATGCCGTAGCGACGACCCGCCGCTTCGAATTCAGCCGCGTAAGGGGTTCCCGTCGGCAGCTGGTTCGGTCCGCCGCTCCAATCGAGCTCGGAGCTGATCGGCACCGAGCTGGAACCCGGCGTGGGAGGGGCGCCGGCGGCCACGGGGGTATCGGCACGAGCCAACGAGTACACGGCCGCGAACTTCGACGTCGAGGACGAATTGGCGGTGGACCCGAGCGGAGTTCCCATCGGTGCGGCGGGACCTTGGTTCACCAGCGTCATGATCTGCATCATGCGGTCGAGACCGCCGTGACCTTCGAGGGGCTCGATCATCACTCGCTCCTCCGGGACCGGCGGCCCGAGACCATCTCGTCCACGGTGCGGTCTTCGTCGCGCCGTTCGTCCACCGAGTACTCGTCGCGGCGTCGCCCATCGAGCCGCTCCAGGGCCTCCACCCGTTGGGCGGTGTGGGACCAGTCGGCCAGGCGATCGCGGTGCACCACGCGGGCGGCGACAGCCTCGTCGCGGGAACGCTCCACGGCCATCGCCCGTAGCTCCACCAAGGTGCGCTGCGCCAGAAAGTGTTGCTGGGAACCGGACACCGCCGAGTTGCCGTTGTGGTACGACTCCAGCCGCTGATCGACCACTTCGTCGGCCCGGATCACGTCACGCTGAGCGGCATGAACCCGGTGTCGGGCCTGCTCCTCCTGGACGCGGCGAACCCGTAGCACCTGCTCGAGCCGAAATCGGTAGCGCTTCATCCCACGTACCCGATGCCACAGATCGACGCCATCGTGCGCCAGTTGTCCTCGCCGTCGCTGTGCTCCTCGATGGTCTGGCACAAGAACTTGTCCATGGCGCCGCGCCGTTCGATCGCCCGGTCCACGAGCGGGTTGGTACCGGGCACATAGGCACCGATCTCGATGAGATCCTTGGCCTCGCGATAGGCGGCCAACAAGCGTCGAAACTCGGTGGCCACGGCCCGCTGTTCTTGCGTGGTGATCGCCGGCATCACGCGCGACAGCGACTCCAACACCTCAATGGCCGGATAGTGGCCTTGCGAGGCCAGCGAACGGGACAAAACCACATGGCCATCGAGAATCGACCGGGACGCGTCTCCGATGGGCTCGTTCATATCGTCGCCCTCTACCAGCACGGTGTAGAGGCCGGTGATCGAGCCCACGTCCGACGAGCCCGCTCGTTCCAGCAAGCGAGGCAACATAGCGAAGACGCTGGGTGGATAGCCGCGGGTGGCCGGAGGCTCGCCGGCCGACAGACCGACCTCGCGCTGGGCCATGCAGAAGCGGGTGATCGAGTCCATCATCAGCACCACGTGATCGCCCCGGTCGCGAAACCATTCGGCGATGCGGGTGGCGGCGAAGGCGGCCTTGATGCGAATGAGGGCCGGCTGATCGCTGGTGGCCACCACGACCACCGAACGAGCCAAGCCTTCGGGCCCGAGATCGTTCTCGATGAACTCGCGCACCTCACGGCCTCGTTCGCCGATCAGCGCGATCACGTTCACGTCGGCCTCGCTCCCGCGAGCGATCATCGACAGCAGGGTCGACTTCCCCACGCCGGAGCCGGCGAAGATTCCGAGACGCTGGCCTCGACCGCAGGGAACCAGGGTGTCGAGCGATCGAACCCCCATGTGCAACGGAAGCTCGATTCGGCTCCGCGTGAGCGGATGCGGCGGCTCACCTTCCACGGTGGCGCGAGGGGCGGTGGTCAGCGGTCCTAGTCCGTCGATGGGATTGCCCAGGCCGTCGAGCACCCGCCCGAGCAACGCCTCTCCGACCGGCACGGTCAGGGCGCGGCCGGTGGGCTCGCACCAATCGCCGGCCCGGAGGCCGCGCAGTTGACCGAGCGGCATGCACACCAGGGACGAGCCGGACAGGGCCACCACTTCGCCGACGAGACGGCCGACGGTGGTTTGCACCTCCACCGCGTCCCCGATGGCCGCTTCCACGCCGTCCACCTCGAAGTTGAGGCCCACCACTCGCCGCACCCGACCGAGCCGGCGGGGGCCGGCCAGTTCGACCGCTTGCCGGGCCCGGGCGCGCAACAGCTCGGTGCTCACGACTCCGCCCGAATGGGGGTGGCCGTTGCCAGCACCGAACGCACCCGAGCCAATGCCGGTCCGATCTGCCCGTCGATGCGGCAGGCTCCAACCTCGACGACCGAACCGCCACGTTCGACGGACGGGTCGGCCACCAACTCCACTCGCCGACCGACGGCGATGTGTGAGAGATCACCCACGTTGGCCAGATCCTCAGGGTGGACTCGGGCGACGACCTCGCCCCGATCGGGAGCCAGATTCAGGCACCGCCGCAGCGACTCTCGAACCGCCGACGTCGAGAGCTCGAGCTCGCGACCCAGCAGGGCTTCGACCACCGAGAAGGCCAGATCCACGATCTCCGCCTCGATGTCGTGCAGCGACACTGCGTCGACGGCGTCGAGCTGCGCCACCGCCTCGTCGAGGGCCCGCAGCGTGGGTTGAAGGTCGGCCGCGAACGCCGCCTCGGCCGCGGCGCGCGCCCCGGCATCCAGCTCGGTGCGGGCCAGGTCGCGACCTTCGACCGCACCCGTGCGCACGCCTTCGGCCCGGCCGGCCTCGAAGCCCTCGCGAAAGCCGGCGTTGATGGCCGCCTCGACCGAGGCCGCCATGTCGACCACCATGTCCTGGTCGACCACCGTCACGGGTTCGGGCAACGACTCGAGGGCGAAGAAGGACTCGATCGGTTCGTAGTCGAGCCGTTGCACCCGGGTCCGACGGCCGGGTCGCAGGACGCGGGGCTCAGGTGATGAATTCATCGACACCCGCCCGCATCACGACGATCTGGCCGGCCTCTTCGAGCGCCCGGATCACCCGAACCACACCGCCTTGGGCCTCTTCGACAGTCTTGAGCCGTACTGCGCCCAGCATGTCGATCTCCTCCTGCAGGTTGGCCGAAGCGCGCTGGGAGATGTTCACGAAGATCTTCTGCCGTACCTCGTCGCGCACGCCCTTGAGCGCCACCGCCAGTTGCTTGGAGTCGACCTGACGCAGAATGAGCTGCACCGACCGATCGTCGAGCCCCACGATGTCTTCGAACACGAACATCTGGCTGCGAACCTCGTCGGCCAGCTCCGAGTCGAAGTCTTCCAGACCTTCGAAGATCAGTCGCTCGGTGGCGCGGTCGGAGCGGTTGAGGATCTCGACCAACGCTCCTACCCCACCGGCGGTCGAGAACTCGGATTCCTGGAGCACGGAAGCCAGCCGTTTCTGCAGTGACTCTTCCACCGAGGCGATGACTTCGGGAGATGTGCGGTCCATCACCGCCAGCCGCACGGCCACGTCGCGTTGCAACTCCTCGTCGAGACCGGAGAGCACCATCGAGGCTCCTTCGGCCGGCATATGGGCCAGCACCAAGGCGATCGTCTGCGGGTGCTCGTCTTTCAGGAAGCCCAAGACCTGGCGGGGATCGGCCTTGCGAAGAAATTCGAACGGCGCGTTGTACAGCGACACGTGGAGTCGCTCCAGGATGTCCCTGGCCTTCTCCTCGCCCACCGCGTCTTCGAGGAGGTCCCGGGCGATGTCGACACCGCCGAGCGCCACGTGTTGCGAGGCCGCCTTGACCATGCGGAATTCCTGCATCACCGCCGCCACCACATGGGGAGGCACGTTCTGAAGGCGAGCCACCTCGCTCATCACCGCCGCCACCTCGGTGTCGCGCATGTGGCGCAGCAGCTTCGACGAGCGCTCCTTGCCCAGCTTCATGAGCAAGATGGCGATCTTGGCCGGACCCGACAGCTCGGAGATGTCGGCCATGAGCTCTTCCGACTGCTCACTCGAACCGCCTCGGTAGAGGTTGTCGACGGCCGAGAAGTTGACCTTCTCAAGTTCGGTACCCGCCGGATCGCGTAGCCGGCTCTCGTTGCGGAGCTTGGACAACCCTGATTCGGTCATCGGGTCACCCCCCTACGATCGCCCATCCAATTTCGCAGCAGGAGGGCAACGTCTTCGGATTGCGAATCAACCAGATTGCTGATCTCGGCCTCCATCGACTCCACCAGCGCCGCCGCCGGCGGCGGGGCGTAGGCCGAGGTCCACGGATCGGCGAACTCGTCGTCCTCGGCGTTTCCGGCTGCCCCCAGTGCCAGCGGCGAGGACATGAAGTCGGGCTCCTCGGCGGTGGTCAGCTGCATCGTCCGCTCGGCGGCCGAGAGCTCATGCGGTGCACCGATGCCCGCCTCCAACTCGGCGGCTCGCATCATCTCGAGTTCACGAAGATCGATGACCTCCACCTGGGGGTTGCGGCTGCGCCGGAGCGCCCACAGCGCCATGGCGACCACCGCCAAGATGGCGGCGAGCAGCAACACGCCCTGGAACAACCCGGTAGAGCTCTTGTGGTCGGACGTGGCGCTGGCCAGTTCCTTCTTGGCCGCGTTGGCGGCACTGGTGTCGAAGGCAATGGCTTGCACACCGCTGAACACATCCCGAGTGGGTTGGAACCCACTGGCGTCCTTCACGAGGTTGTTCAACTTCTCGGTGTCGGCGGCGCTGAAGCTGTTCTGGTTCACTGCCACGGCGATGGTGAGGCGTTGCACCGTGCCGGGGGCATCCTTCTCCACCGAGTTCACCTGGTTGATGGCGTACTTGGTGCTGTCGGTTCGTTCCTCGTACTTCTGCCCGGTGGTACCGGCGGCGCCACCGGTCGTCGTGTTCGGGACGAGCGGCTGACCGTCGGCCCCCAACACACCCACCACGCCGGCGGCGGGGGTGTTGTAGATCGTGCTGGCCCGCTCGGTCTGGTTGATGAGCGGGTCCTGGCCGGGGTTGGAGTTCGAGTACTGGACCTGGTTGCGTTCCTTCTGGGTGAAGTCGAGCTCCGCCGCCACCGTGGCCCGCACGTTGTTGGGTCCCACCACCTTGGCCAACATGTCCTCGATGGCCTGGGCCTTGCGTTGCTCGAAGGCCGCGGTTTGGGTGGCCTGCTCGGCCGTCATCGGGCCGGTGTCGGCGGTGTCGGTCCCCATCCACAACGAGCGCCCGCTGGCGTCGGTGATGGTCACGTTGTCCACCAGCAGCTCCGGCACGCTCGAGGCCACCAGATGGGCCACCGACTTCGCCTGATCTCGACTCATCTGGTCGGTTCCGGTGGTCTTCAAGAACACCGACGCGCTGGCCTTCTGGGAGTCGGCGCTGAACACGTCGTCGGTGGGGATCACCAGGTTCACCTTGGCGGTCTCCACGTTGTCCATCGCCTCGATGGTGCGAGCGATCTCGCCCGCCAACGCCCGTTGGTAGTCGGTGCGTTGCTTGAACGTGCTGGTGGTGATGCCCTCCTTGTCGAGCAGCGCGAAGCTGTCACTCCCGCCAGAGGGAAGACCGTCGGCATTGAGCGACAACCGCAAGCGATACACGTCATCGGTCGGCACCAGGATGGCCTTGCCCTGATCGGCCAGCTTGTAGTGGACGCGCTGGGCGTCGAGCTTGGAGGTGATGGCCGAGGCGTCGCTGGCCTCCAGGTTGGTGAACAACGGCGACATCTTCTCGCCGCCCTGGCTGCGGGTGAACACGAACATTCCCACCACGACCGCGGCGACGGCCAACGCCATCATGGCCTTCTGGCCCCGGGTGAAACCCTGAAACGCGCCATCGACGCGGCCTCGGATCTTTTGAAAATCGAAGCGCTCCATCAGATCCCCATCTTCATGATGTCGTTGTAGGCATCGATGGCCTTGTTACGAACGGCCACGGTGAGCTGAGTCATCAGCTGGGCCTCGTTGGAGGCCACCATGTAGTCCTGCACGCTCTTGAGCTTTCCGGTGGCCGCCTGATTGGCATACATGTCCGCGGTGTTCTGCGTCTGGTTGAGCTTTTCGAAGGCCTGCATGATCTGGTTGCTGAAGGAGGAAGCGCCATCACCGGCGGCCGCCGATGTGGTGGCCACAGAGCCGGCCGCGGGGCCGGTCTTCCCGATGAGGTCGAGGCGCAGGGGCGTGATGGATGAGACGATCGGTGAGATGGCCATGATCACTTCCCGATCTGCAGCGCTTGTTGGTAAGCGTCACGGGCCCGCTCCAACACACTGATGTTGAGCTGGTAGGCCCGCTGCGCCACCAGGAGGTTGGACATCTGCGTCGACAGATCGATGTCGGGATAGCGCACGTAGCCGTCGGCACCGGCCAACGGGTTCTGCGGTTCGTAGACCAAGCGACCCTTCGGGTCGCCGTAGGCCACACCGGCTACCTTCACGCCGGTGCCCACACCCTCGCCGTATTCGGCGCTCTGGGCCACGACAAAGCGCTCCTGGAACGCCGGGCCGTTCATCGGTCGGGCCACGTTGATGTTGGCGATGTTGTCGCTGATGGCGTCGATCCACGTCTTGTACGTGGTCATTCCCGACGCCGGGATGGCGAGCTGATCGAAAGGACCACTCATCGGGCGTTCTCTCCCCTTGACTCGGATGTCGGCATTGCTCGGATCGCGCTCACGACATCGCCGTGCGCAGCAGCGTGTACTTGGCCGTCAGCGCTTGCGTGAGCAGCTGGTTGGTCAGGGCGTTCTCGGTGAAGCCCACCATCTCGGAGTCGGCACTCACGTTGTTGCCGTTCATGTTGGTGGCGGCCGCCGACCGCGCCGTGGTGATCTCGGCCGTCTCGGGCGAGCCGTCACCGAGCGCCTTGGACAATGCGTCTTGAAACGAGACGGTCTGGGCGAGATAGCCCGGCGTCTCCATGTTGGCGATGTTGTCCTGATGAGCCTGCCGGGCCTCATCCACACCGTGGAGGGCTACCTGCAGCGTTTTTGTCGTCAGGTCAGAGATCGGGGTAATGACCACTGGGATCGGACCTCGTGCGTCGAGAAGACACCCGCCGGGTCCGTGGCGGTGATCAGCGTTCCTCGCTGCACCTGTCGTCGGTCGTATCCGGGGCGAGTTGAGCGGCCCCGCGGCGGTCTTGACACTCTGGCGAACCGCCTGTCGACGGGCGCGCCAAACTGGGCGCAACCGGCGCGCCCGGCGGTCGTGGTGCGATGCCGTACCGCCTAGCGGCGCAGCGCGACAACCGCCAGCAGGCCATCGGTGTGAGTGCTGATTCGCACGTCGCCGTGGTCCTCCAGCAAGGCCTCGAGGGACTGCGTGGAGAAGAAGTTCAGGTGACCGATGTAGTCGTCGTACCGGCCGTCCGGCACCGATATAACCAGGGTTCCCCCCGGCCGGCAGACACGAATCAACTCGGCCAACACCAGCCATGGACGGCGAACATGCTCGAGTACGTCGGAGCAGACCACGCAATCGAACACCGAGTCTTCGTGGGGAATGCTCTCCAACTTGCACACTCGAAAGTCGAGGTCCGGCATGAGACGGCGCGCGATCACGCCCGCGCCGTCAGCCAGGTCGACGCCGAACGGTCGCACGTTGAACAGGTCGACGAGATAGGCCAGCACGTCGCCGGTGCCGCATCCGGCATCCAGCACTGCGGCGCCCGACGCCAGCTCCACCTCACGGGCGATCAGCGGGCCGATCCGATTCATGCGGCCCATGTTGTTGGCCTCGTAGCGGGCGAAGTCGGCGTAGAACCGCTCCATCGACCTCAGCCCATTGTGGGCATAGGGCAGATGCTGGTACAGCAGTTCGTAGCCACGCCGGGCGGGGAACAGCGGCCAGCTGAACTGGCATCCGTCCACGTCGAACGGGAGTCCGACCGTCTCGTCGGTGGGCCGGCACAACAGGAAGCGAAGACCGTTCGCCACCGGCACCTCGGAATGGAAGTCGGTGGCCACCAACTCTTCGATCTCGGACAGATCGTCCACCGAATTGGCCTGAGCCCCGATCTCCAAGATGAGAACCATGCGGGCGAACTGCGACGCCGGAAACCGTCGCACCGCCTCGCCCAGGATCTGCAAGGTGGTAGTCGGATCGCCCGCCATATGAGTCACCAGCGCCATCAGACACCACGCCGTTGGATCGCCGGGCATCTGGTTCATCCGCTCACTGGCCATCTCGAACGCTTGGTCGAACCGGTGAGCGCCCAACGCGCGCTGGATGGCCGCAGCCGAGATGTCGAGCGTGACGTTCATGGGTGCATCCTTCCGGCCGCGCCGCGACTCACGTGAGTGGTAGCGCAAAGGTGTTCAGGTTCGACTCTGTCGGCCACGGCCAAGTGCCCATGAGGGTTCAGGGCGCGGCGCCGGCCACGACGGCCGGATGCTGCCACTGGCTCAGCACGGTGGCCAGCGCTGAGGGCAGCAGCGCTACCACGGCCAGCCAATCGCGCTCGGCCGCATGGACTGACAATCGAGCGATGGAATCTTCGTCGACCCCGCTGCGACGAAGCCCGACCACGTTCACCCCGCGGCGACGGGCTGGCACACCGGCGACCACGGCGAAGGGATCCACGTCGGCCACTACCGCGGCCTGAAGACCCACCATGGCCAGCGGACCGATGCGACGATGCTGATGGACACAAGCGCGCAGGCCGATGTTGGCTCCCCACCCGACCTCGATGTGTCCGCCCAGCGCGGCCTGTGAAATCGTGACCCGATCAGCGATGGTGCAATCGTGGGCCACATAGGAGTGCCCCATGATGTAGGACTCGCTGCCGATCACGGTGGGTTGCCGAGTGCCCTCGTTGATCAGACTGAATTCGCGGATCACGTTGGAATTACCGATGCGAACCCCGAAGTGCCCTTCGCTCCCCTCGGGATCGAAGCCGCGGTGTTCTCCGGGCGTGCCGATCACCACGTGCGGGCCAATCCAGTTGTGGTCACCCACCACCGTCGATCCCTCGATGACGCAGTAGGGCCCCACCACGTTGCCGACCCCGAGCTTCACGTCATCACCGATGCAGGCCGTCGGATGAATCCGGTTGGCCTGATCCCTACGGCCCGCGATCATGTTCTGTCCACCGCGGCGCGAGCGCCAAAGCTGCTCAGTGCGCCCGCCACCCGATGGAGTTCCGACGAGGTGAGTTGGTCGTGCACCGGAACGCTCAGGCATCGTCCGGCGAAATCCTCCGCCCGGCGACAACGATCCACCACCACGCGATCGTGGCTTCCGAACGCTTCGTAGTCGTAGATGACCTTCGGGTAATAACGCCCGCTGGCGATCGTCCGCTCCTGGAGGTGAGTTTCCAGCGCTTCGCACTCCGACGGTGACTTAGCCAACACGGTGTACTGGTGCCACACGTGGCGTCGCTCGAAGGGCTCGGTAGGCAGCGCCAGTCGGTCCTGCGACATCAACTCCTCACTGAGATAAGCCGCGTTTGCTCGGCGAACCCGGATGATCTCTCCGAGCCGATCCATGCCGGGCAGGCCCACCGCCGCTTGCAGTTCGGTCATCCGCAGGTTCGAGCCCACTTGTTCATAGACGTAGCGATCCACCATGCCCTGATTGCGCAGAAGCCGCAGCCGGCGAGCCAACTGGTCGTCGTCGGTGGTCACCGCGCCTCCCTCACCGCAGCTCACGTTCTTGGTGGCATAGAACGAGAACGAGCCCACGCCGAAGCTGCCGACGCGGCGATCGCGGATCTCGGCGCCGTGAGCCTGTGCCGCATCTTCTACTATCGCCAACCCGTAGCGAGCGGCGATGGCCTGGATGGCGAACATGTCCGCGGGCAGTCCGTAGAGGTGAACCGGCACGATGGCGGCGGTTCGCCGATTCACCAATTCGGCGACGGAGTCGGGGTCGATGGTGAAGTCGCTGCGGATGTCGGCAAACCTCACCGTGGCCCCCACCGACAACGCGGCGTTGACGGTGGCCACAAAGGTGAACGCAGTGGTGATCACCTCGTCGCCGGGACCGATTCCGAGCGCCCTGAGCGAAGCCTCCAGCGTTACGGTGCCATTGGACATCGCCACGGCGTGACGAGTGCCAGCCATGGCGGCCACCTGATGCTCGAAGCGCTCGACCATCGGCCCTTGGGCCAGCCGGCCGGAGCGGAGCACATCAAGGACGTTCAGCTCCACGTCCACGCCCGTGGCCGGACGAGAGATGGGGACGAGCGTGTCGGTCATCGAATGGTCCTTTCCAGCTCGGGGCTCTTCTGACGAACCGCGGTCAGCGAAGCCATCTCCTCGAAGCGAAAGGCCAGCTCGTGAGCGGGCACCAATTCCGCTCGTTCCGTCTCCGGATCGGCCTCGCCTATTACCAGATCGAGGAAATGGTCGAACTGTGCCGCCAGCGGCTCGGCCTGCACCCGCACGAACGGAATCTCCACCACGGTCTCCGACCGGTACCCGGCGGAACCGGGCATGGTGGAGTGTTCCTTGTGCCGGTACAAGGTGATGTTCTGGCGGAGCAGATCAAGCTCGTAGAGGCAGGTGTCGGTGATGATCGACATGGAGCGAACCTTGCGATGGCCGATGCGCCCGGCGGACAAGGTCGCGATAGACCCATTGCGAAACCTCACCGTACAGTCGGCCAGATCGGAGAACTCGGTACGGGTAGGAGCAGCGATGGATCCGCTCACCACTGCGCCGCGCTCCGGTTGATCCAGGCCCACGAACCGACTGGCCACATCCAGATCATGGATCAGGAGGTCGTTGACGACCGACGAGCGAATTCGATCGGCCGGCGGCGAGTGACGCTGAGCCAGTAGGTGCCGGATCGGGCCGTCGAGCATCGAGTACACCGACCGGACCACCGGGTTGAACCGCTCGACGAAGCCGCACATCACCGCCACCTGCTCGACGCGCGACGTGGCGATGATCTCGGTGACCGAATCGCGAGTAGACGCCAGCGGCTTCTCGATCAGCAAGGGGATTCCCCGCCGTAGCAGCGGTAGGGCCACGTCGGCGTGTGCCGTGGTGGGCACCGCCACGATGGCGGCGTCGCAGTCGATCTCTTCCACGGAGTGTCGGGCGACGGCCCCATGCGTTGCGGCCAACTCGCGGGCCACCAACTCGCACGGGTCGATCACCTGCACCAGATGGGCGCGGGGACTCTCCCACACCACCCGAGCGTGGATGCTTCCCATCGAACCGACGCCGATCACCGCGATACGCGTCGGGGACGTCATTGGGAAAACCTCCTCGAGGGGTTGCCGTAGGGCATAGTCATGAAACGAGCAGCGACGTCAGGTCGTCGAGTCGGTCGAGAGGCCAAGGCCATGCGCGGTTGAACCCGGCCGGCGGCAATCCGTCGCCCAACCACGCGATGGAGCGGGTATCAAGCGCGGTGATGAACCGATCGTCGTCAAAGGCGGTCAACACCACGTCGGGACCGTCGGGCCCGTCCAGGCCCAAGGCGGCCAGGGCATCGCGCAACACCGCCGGCTCTTCGACATCGCTGTGGGCTACCAACGTGGCCCCGTGCCGTGACGCCACCCGGCGACCCCAGGCCTCCAACCAACGCGGGTCATCCACCAGCTCACGGCCGGAGGCCACTGCCACCAGTTGGCGCAGATCGAGGGAGTCGACGTTCGGGTGCTCGGCGGTCGCCGCCAGCTCAGACTCACGGGCGATCTGGTCTCGCACCAGCCGAGCCATGGCACACCAGGGATCCACTGCCAGGGCCCCCACCACGCTCTCGATCGCAGAGTGGAATCGACCGCCGGCGATGTCGCCCAAGGCTTCGTTGATCAAGGCCCGGGCCCGTCGCTGCTGGTCCACCTCGACCGGCAGAAGCTCGCTCAGCGGCAGCTCAAAATGGCGCGCCACCTGCCGGGCGCTGTCTTCGAGGCGGAGCGATGCCGTGAGCAGATCACGCGACGAAGCGGCGCTCAGGTCGAGCTCGGACAACAGGTACCGACGGAACGGGATCTCGCGCTGGAGCAGCCCGATGAACTTGCTTCCCGAGCTGCCGAGGTTCATGTTCTCGCCGTGAAATCGGTAGTTGTAGACGGGCGCGCCGGGCGTGGGGACGATCGCGCCGACCTGAGCGGCGCGAACCGCCACCCACCAGTCCTCCCACGGCACACACTCGGGCACCGGGAAGATGTGATCGTGGAGCGAGCGACGCCACATCATGGGGCCGCCGCTCACCTGGTTGCCGGCCAGGAGTGGGCCGAGCAACTCGCCGGAGGCCGGCGTGCGACCTGTTTGGGCGAAGAACGACGGGCTCAGCTCTTTGTCATCGACGTCGATGACCGTCATGTCGCCGTAGGTCAGTGCCACCTCCGGATGCCGTTTCAGGAATCCCACCTGCCGGGCCACCCGATCGCTGGGCATGGTGTCATCTGCCGAGAGCAGGCAGATGTAGTCACCGGTCGCCATCGACACCCCCGCACGAAATGCGGCCATCAACCCCTGGTTGGTCTGTCGGTGCACCCGGATGCTGTCGCCGTAGGTGGCCAACACCTTCGCGGTGTCGTCGGTCGACCCATCGTCAACCACGATGATCTCGACCTCCCCGTGGGGCCATCGCTGGTTGCGGGCGCTGTCCACCGCTCGGCCAAGGAAGCGGCCGTAGTTGTAACAAAACACCACAACCGAGACCACTGCCGAATCTTCGGCCACCTCGAGGGTCATCACGACTTCCGTTCAGGGCTGAGCGCCGCCAGGTTGTCCAGGGCGGGCTGGAAGGTGGGATCAACGGTCAACGCCCGCCGAACGAAGGCCAGTGACTGCTCGGGGTCACCGGCCACGTAAGCGCACACGGCCATGGCGTTCAACGCCTGAGCGGTGCCGGGCCGCAGTTCATCGGCCAAACGCACCGCCTCGATGGCGATCGGAAGCTCGTTGGCGTCCAGGGCCTCACGGCATCGCAACATCAACCCGCCAAAGCTGTGCGTGGTCGCGAGTTGCGTGAGCACTTCGGGCAGCCACCGCTCGCCGGACAGCTCCGCCGGACCGGACGCGTCGGCTCCGGGAACATCACAGCCGACTGCAATCACCGGAACGTCAAGCCGGTCCACCGCGGTGTCGGGTCCCCGCACCACCACCAGCGACGGCCGAGGCTCGCGCCGGTCAAGCTCGGCGACGAGGTCCACGCCGGCAGCCATGGCCAGCACGGTCCAACCCTGATCGTTCAGGGCGCGGGCGATGACACCATCACGATCGTCCACGACCACGGCGACGCCCGGCTCGAGGCGCGGTTGCACCGTCACGACCGACGACGGCACCGAAGGCACAGGGCTCGGACCGGTCGGCGTCCCGTGCTTGGCCTCGAAGATCAGGCGGTTCTGCTCCTCTATCGCTCGCCAGTCCAGCCCATTGCCGTCGAACGTGGCGTGGCCGTGGTGATGAACGAACGAGCGGTTCGCCATCAGCAGATCCCAGTTCGCTGCGTGAACCCGCCGGCAGAGGTCGTCGTCCTCATAGCCGCCGATACCGAAGCTCTCGTCAAAGCCCCCGACCTGCTCCAGCGTTTCGCGCCGTACGGCCAGGCAGAATCCCACGAGCCGGTGCAAGGGCTGGACGGCCACCGGCTGCTCTCGTTCCCAGCGAGCCACGAACCTCCGCAGACCAACTTCACCATGGCGGGCGTAGTCGATCTCGGTCACGATCTGAGGTCCCGACACGAAGTTGGAGCGTGGCCCCGTCGCGCCCACCGCGGGATCGAGGAAGGGAACGAGCAGTTGATCGAGCCAACGCCCGGCCAGCAATGTGTCGTTGTTCAGGAACACCACCACATCTCTGGTGGCGATCGCCGCGCCGTCGTTGTTGCCGCCGGCGAAGCCCCGATTCCGCGGGTTGCGGACGACCTTGACCCACGGGTACAACCCGAGCGACTCCCGAGTCTCGTCCACCGAGCCGTTGTCCACCACGATGACCTCGTCGTAGATCCCCAGCGTGGGCCTCAGTGTGCGCAGGCAGGCATCGGTCATCGGCCATTGGTTCCAGGCCAGGATCACAATGCTGGCGCTCGGACGATCGCCGAGCGCGTCAGTGGCGGGCCCGGAGAGCACTTCGGTGGAGGCCATCGCCATCAAGATCGGCTTTAGCCGCCGAGCATTGAGGCCGATGCAGGATCTGGCGACGTGGGCGGCCGCGCCGGCTCACTTGGGCCAACCAGATGCCGATGGAGAAGGCATGTCCGTGTCGCCTGCACAACTCCGCCGCGCCCCGTTGTTGGTCACCATCGACAGCAGCGGCGATGGCAAGTCTCTCGGCCGTTGCCTTGAGTCGGTTTTGGCCGCGGTGCGGGTCGACGACCTGGTGGTGGTGTGCGCCGCCGATGTCGAACGGGCCGAGAAGCTGGCCGGCCGGCACCGTCAGGTTTCGG
>Ga0268264_10001731_pt1 | contig 20053 bp, 14 predicted proteins | sample KBSSwiS32_FD_190357 | JGI IMG/M metagenome (GOLD analysis project Ga0268264, IMG submission 190357) | Switchgrass rhizosphere microbial communities from Kellogg Biological Station, Michigan, USA - KBS Switchgrass S3-2 (SPAdes) (version 2) | ecosystem: Host-associated > Plants > Roots >...
TAATTGACGCGGGTGAGAAATATTTTAAAGAAAAGAAACAGCCACTGTATAGTTCGCATATGCTCGATTTATCGGAAGAGCCTATCGAAGAAAATGTGCATACATCAGTAGAATTTTTCAAACGCATGCAACCTCTCGGCATGGCCATCGAAATCGAATTAGGAGTAACTGGTGGCGAAGAAGATGGCGTTGATAACAGCGGAGTTGAAAACGAAAAATTATACACGCAACCGCAACACGTCGCATATGCATATAAGGAACTGAGTAAGGTCGGTCGCCTTTTCAGTGTTGCCGCCGCATTCGGAAACGTGCACGGAGTCTATAGTCCGGGTAATGTCGAATTGCGCCCGGTCATATTGAAGAATAGCCAGGATTACATCGAAAGGGAATTGAAAACAGCAACGAAACCGGTTTATTTCGTGTTCCATGGTGGAAGCGGGTCACCTCAACACCAAATTCGCGAAGCAATCGGGTATGGAGCCATCAAAATGAATATTGATACCGATTTGCAGTGGGCATTTTGGGAAGGCGTGTTAAAATATTATAAAAAGAACGAAGCATACCTTCAAGGTCAATTAGGCAATCCGGAAGGAAGCGACAGACCGAATAAGAAATTTTATGATCCACGTGCATGGTTGCGCAAAGCCGAAGAAAGTTTCGTAAAACGTCTTGAAGTTGCATTTGAAGATCTTAACTGTCTAAATCGAAACGCGTAATCAGTGATGCGAATTACCAATTCGCTGAACATATGGATTTTTTGACCTATCAAAAATCCATAGATTCATGGATTGGTATTCGCATCTTTATTTATTACCATTCATATAATAAGCTCTCTTCGTTTCCCCTTCTTTTTTAATTTCATCGATTATTTTATAACTATTCAAAACAGCATGAAACAATTTCTTGTATTCGTACTCCTGGCTGCAGGAGTAATTCCTGCTTTTTCACAGCAACAAAAAAACCAACCACCAGCTGCTACTACACCCCCGGCCAGTACAACTCCTAAAACAGGGCCTAAACCTTATAAAGAAGTTATCACTGACAAAGCCATCACAAAAAAAGGATTATTTACGGTTCATAAAGTTGATGACCATTGGTTTTTTGAAATTCCGGATTCATTACTCAACAGAGAGATTCTCACTGTAACCCGGTTCACCAAAACAGCCGCAGGAGGAAACGCATACGGTGGAGAAGAAGTAAATGAACAAACGATCAGGTGGGAAAAAGGTCCGTCGCATAATGTATTTCTTCGTGTAGTCACAGTCGTTAATATTGCAAAGGATTCCACACAACCCATCGCGGAAGCAGTTCGTAACTCGAATCTTGATCCGATCGGTGCCGCGTTTGATATTAAAGCATTCGGAAAAGATTCGACAAGTGTGATTATTGATGTGACAGATTTTTTCAAGGGAGACAATCAGCCCGTCACTTTAAGCCCGTCGGTAAAAAGAAGATTTAATCTCAGCGGAATTGCCTCTGACAGATCGTATATCCAAAATATCAATACATTTCCAATTAACACGGAGGTACGAACAGTTAAGACGTACACTTCCTCTCCTGCTATGCCGGGCGGATTTATACTTTCTCCATCTCCTTCTGTTACATTGCCCGCTGCCGAAGCAACCGGCGCAGTAACACTTGAATTGAATAATTCATTTATTCTCCTTCCGAAAACGCCAATGCGTAAACGACTTTTCGATCCGCGTGTTGGATACTTCGCAAGTAACTACACTGTATATTCAGACGATCAGCAAAAAATTTCAACACAGACATTTATTCACCACTGGCGTCTCGAGCCAAAAGATGAAGACGTCGAAAAATGGAAGCGCGGTGAGTTGGTTGAACCAAAAAAACCAATCGTTTATTATATCGACCCTGCAACGCCTAAGAAATGGCGACCCTATTTGATCGCCGGGATCAATGACTGGCAAAAAGCTTTTGAAAAAGCCGGTTTCAAAAATGCTATCATCGGAAAAGAATGGCCCGAGAACGACAGTTCAATGAGTTTGGAAGATGCACGTTTCTCAGTGATCCGATATTTTGCTTCTGACATAGAAAATGCATACGGCCCAAATACGGCAGACCCTCGTAGCGGAGAAATTATCGAAAGCCATGTCGGATGGTATCACAACGTGATGAAGCTTCTGCATGACTGGTACATGATTCAGACGGCCGCAGTTGATCCACGGGCAAGAAAGATGAAATTTGATGACAGCCTGATGGGCACACTCGTTCGTTTTGTATCGTCTCACGAGATTGGACATACGCTGGGACTTCGCCACAACATGGGAAGCAGTTCGAAAACTCCTGTAGAAAAATTGCGCGACAAGGCCTGGGTTGAGGCAAATGGACATACAGCCTCCATCATGGATTATGCACGCTTTAACTACGTTGCTCAGCCGGAAGACAAAATTGGGCCAGCCGGATTATATCCACGTATTGGGGAATACGACAAATGGGCCATTCAATGGGGATACAAACCGATCCTGAATACAAAGGACGAAGATGAAGACAATAAAATTTTGAATAAGTGGGTAATCGATAACGTCGATGCAAATCCGCGCCTCTGGTTTGGTGGTGAAGCCCAAAATTTTGATCCACGTGCGCAAACTGAGGATCTGAGTGATAATAGTATGAAGGCAAGCGAATATGGAATTAAGAACTTAAAACGAATTCTTCTCGAATTGCCTCAGTGGACAAAAGAAGAAGCCGACAAATATGACAACCTCGAAGACATGTACATCAAATTAGTTGGACAATTTGGTCGCTACATGAATCACGTTTCAAAAAATGTTGGTGGCATTTATGAAACTTTTAAAAGTGTTGAGGAACCGGGTGATGTGTATCAACCCACTCCAAAGGCAACTCAAAAAGAAGCGGTGGCGTTTTTGAATGTTCAATTGTTTCAAACACCTACATGGTTATTAAATAAGGATATACTGAACAAATTTGCGAATCCTGCGGGAACAGAATCCGTTGCGAACACGCAGGCAAATGTGCTGAACAGTTTACTCTCGCCCGGAAGGTTGTTTAGAATGGCAACGACCTACGCGCGTTACGGTACGACCAACTCATATGGCGCCGATGAATTAATGGATGATGTAAAGAAAGAAATTTGGAGTGAATTGAAAACAAAAAAGCCGATTGATATTTTTCGTCGAAACCTTCAAAAAACGCATGTAGAAGCGCTGATCAACCTGATCAATCCGCAGCAGGTTTTTCTTCCACCCAGTTTACCAAGGAGCTTTGCATTGTTGTTTGGCGGTGATATTAAGAACACAGATATCCCTTCCATAGCGCGTGCAAATCTTGTTGCATTAAGAGCTGAAATAATAGCTGCTATCCCTGCAACAACGGATAAGCTGAGCAAATATCATCTGCAGGATGTTGTTGCAAGAATAAAGGAAGCGTTGGAGCCGGTAGCGAGATGACCGTTGCCTGAGTTTGAACATGATGAAATATAACGGACATTATTTCACACAATGGCACAAAGAATTCTTCTTTGTGCCATTGTATTTTTGTGTGGAACCGGATCAGCTATATTAGCAAATTGCCAGGGTATTCTTAACTCCTTACTGCCCGTTTTACTCCGCGAACTCTTGCCCATAGCTTCGACGCCCACTGTGGATCCATACAAGGCTTTTCGACTGCGAGGAACAGGATTGTACATACAACAAACAGAAAAGGGAGGAAGACAATCAGCCCAATGACATAGTTCAACAAAAAATAAGGTGTTATTGCAAACAAATTGTAAAACTTTCCAACAAAAAATTCCGCGAGGCCCAGGTGAAAAAGATAAATCGTATAGCACATACCTCCAATGGCCGTGACCCATTTGTTGCGGAAAAAAGTATTGACCGAAAGACTTTTGAAAGTTCCGAAAACTGCAAAGAACAGCGATGCGATAAACACAAGTTTCAGTGGCAGATTCTTGCCCCATGTCCAACTTGAAAACATCACTACAATACTGACAATAGCTACCAAATCGTAAACGCGGTGTTTTGAAATCCCATTTTTCCATTCAGTGAGGTAGATATCGGCAAGTAATATTCCAAGAATAAAAAACTCAACTACCGATGGAAGCGTAAGAAAAAATTTATCAAGAAACTTGGTAGTACAGAACAAAACTATTTTAAGAACTATAAATCCGATTAGCACTAATCTTCTCTTCACTTTTTCACAAGAAAAATAAAAAAGTGCCAGAAATGGCGCGATCAAATAAAATTGCACTTCAATTTCCAATGTCCATGCAAGTGGATTAATCGGCGACCAAACTCCATAAACTAACCTGTGAAGATAAAGGCAACTGGCTATAAAGTGCGGGAACAGTTCACTGAATGATTCATGATATACTTTTACGAGAAGCAGGAAAAACAATGTCATACATAGCAAGTATGGCGGCTCCAACCTGGTCAGTCTGCGCAAATAATATTTTGAAATGGAAACAGGTTTTCCGTTCAATAATTTTTGTTTGCCAAATGGCAGTGCAAGGATAAATCCACTGATGAAAAAGAAAATATACACGCCGATGTGTCCATTCGCGAGTACTCTGACAATCTGCAGGTCAAAACCCTCTGGATGTGGTCCTTTGCGGCTGATTCGTTCGCTGAAATGTTGTAAAATAACCGGGAATATTGCGAGAAAGCGCAACCCGTCAATTTCAGGAATAAAGGCGGCGCCGCTGGTTACCCTTCGAAGACTATCCGGAAGATTAAAAAAGGGATTCTTTTTAAGGTTCAACATAAAGATTTCACAAGATAAAGCATAAATCTCTGCATAGCTTCTCCAAAGTTCCGAACAACGAAAAAACCATGCAGAGAAAACGGGATAAAGGTGGTGTTTAGTATGCCATTATTTCTCTGGCTTCAACACCGCCTTGATATAATTCTGCATATCGAAATATTTTACAGCCGCATCTTGCAGATCTTTTGTCGTTAGTGCATCTACTTTTTTTGCAAATTCAAGTAACCCAGCGGGATCTTCACGATCAATCCATGAAGTACTGAGTGATTGCAACCAATACTCATTTTGTTTCATGTGATCTTCGTTCTGTCTTTTCCATGTCTCTTTGACTTTGTCAAGATCTTTTTGATCGATCCCCTTCTCTTTTGCATTTTTTATGATATCAAACAACGCCGCCGTTAATTTATCAACGTTTTCCGGTCCGCACGGAAAACTGGTTGTAATTGTATAGTGATTGTATGGTCTCTTTTCAAATCCTGCTCTTGTACCTCCAGTGTAAATGCCGCTCATTTCTTCACGCAAGCGTTCAATTGTTTTTATGTTTAATACTTCTACTAATGCCCGCAATTTTAATTGCTCCTCGCGGCTGTATGGTGTTTCGCCGGTAAAAATCAAGTTGACGAGACTTTTCTTATCGGCTCCTCTATAAATTGTTGCATCAACAACTCCCCTGACGGGTCTCAACCCAACATCTGTAAATTTATTTTCTTTCTGAGCTGCAGGCAGGCTTCCAAGGTATTTTTCCAAAAGTGGTGTAATTTTTTCCTTGTCAATATTTCCAACAAACGTGAAATGCATTCCATATGCATTACTGAAAATTTCCTGGTAAATCGAAAAAGATCTGTCGAGATTGATCTTATCGATGTCGGAGGGAGTCGGGATGCCTGCTGCCCACGGATTATTGTTGTATTCAATTTTTGCAAGTGTATCGCCAAAATAAGCAAAAGGATTCGAGCGGATGTTCTGGAGAAAACTTTTCTGCGATGTAACAAAATTTTGAAAAAGTTTTTCGTCTTTTCTTGGTGCCGTAAAATACAGGTGAACCAGTTGAAGGAACGTTTCAACTTCTTTTGTACTGCTTGATCCTTCTATTCCTTCATCATTTGCGTTCAAATAGGGTGTTGCCGATACTGTTTTCCCGGCCAGGAATTTTTGAAGGTCGACTGGTGACATATCTTTTACTCCCATTACGTCAACCAGCTGGGAACAATACTGGGCATTTTGCAAATCAGCTAAACCGTAATTGTGAAATCCTCCCCATCGCCACGCGTCCATTTTTATTTCGTCGTTCTTAAATTCAGTCGGTTTGAGCGTAACCGTAATTCCATTCGCAAAAGTAAGATCTGTAGTTCCGAGCGCATCATTGGAGGATGTAGCAGTAACCTTCCCAGGTTCTGGTGATTTATCCAGCAGAGATTTCGCAACAGCTTTTTCCTGGTAAGGTTGAAGAGGCAAACGATGCGCGTCATTAACCATCGCCAGCACCTGTTGACTGGTTGGTAAAGAATCCGCGTCTTTATCGGGCGCGCGCAACAATACAAATTTACCTTGCTTGTTTTCCATTTTAGCAGTCAGCGCATTTACTTCCTGCAATGTGATGCCAGGGATAACTTGCTGCATATAGCCATACTCGTTAGAGATACCGGGAATTGGTTCGCCGGAAAGGAAGTTTCCGATATACTCCTCCACCAAGTTTGCTGATTCAGTTTTGTCTTTGTTCTCATATGCGTTTTGCATTTCATTCAGCAAACTGCTTTTAGCGCGATCGAGCTCTGTCTGCAGAAATCCAAATTTCTTAACGGTTTCGGTTGTCCTTACCAGTGAGTCAATTGCGGCCTGAACTGGTTTATCGTTCAATGCAGCAACGGAAACATGCAGCTTGTAACCACGAACGACATCGTCTGTCCCAACACCTGCAAATAAAAATGGAGGATTTGGTTGCTGCGTTATTTCATTCAGCCGCTGGTTAACCATTGTGGTAAACAAATTCTCAATTACTGAATTGCGATAGTCCGCCCAGGTTATAATAGGTTTTGTTCTTTCAATATAATTGAAGATGTTTAGCAATTTTATCGTCTGCTCTTTGTCGGTTAACACCATTGACTCGGTTGTTGTCCGGGGAGCAACGGGTACTACAGCGGGACGCGGTTTTTCCGGAACCGGATTTTTGAACGCGCTAAAATGTTTAATGATTTCTTTTTCCGCTACAGCGGGATCGATGTCACCTACAACAACCACAGCCATGTTATCAGGGCGATACCAGGTTTTATAAAATCTTTTGATTGTAGCAGGTTTGAAATTCTGAATGATCTCATCTTTCCCTATTGGAATACGGCTCGCGTATTTCGAACCATTGAAAAGTACGGGCAAATATTTTTTCAGCATCCGTTCGTTTGCGCCTTTTCCCAACCTCGATTCTTCAAGAACTACACCTCTTTCTTTATTAATCTCAGTTGAATCGAGCAATGCATTTCCCGCCCAATCTTCTAAAATGGTAAATCCCTTATCAACTTTCACCGGATCATCAGAAGGAATTGGCAAAATATAAATCGTCGCGTCGAAACCGGTATTTGCATTCAGGTCGGCTCCAAATTGAACGCCGATTGATTGGAGGTAACTCACCAAATCATTTTTCGGGAAATTTTTTGAGCCGTTGAAATTCATGTGCTCCATCATATGAGCGAGACCGAGTTGATCAGGATCTTCCAGAATTGATCCTGCATTTACAACTAACCGCAGTTGCACTTTATTCTCTGGTTTTGAGTTTTTCCGGATGTAATAAGTAAGGCCATTAGGAAGCTTCCCTTTTTTTACCGCAGGATCGATCGGCAATTTATCGACTGCCTTGAATTGCGAATAAACACTGCCGGTCAGAAACAGGCCGAGCAACAACATAAAAACACCGTGGCGTAAGGTCTTCAATTTTTGCATAGAAGAAAAGTTTAAATGAATGCTATAAGACAACGTAAATACTATTTTAAATGTTGAAATAAAGGATAGATTGCGAATTTAACAAAGCTATTTCATGACTTCCCGAATGGGAACGCCAATACATCCATTAGGCATTTGTATGTGCAATAGCGCGGCAATTGTAGGAGCGATATCCGTCATGTGAACTGTTATGTTTGAACTTCCCTGGCGAATTCCCCAGCCCATAAACAAAAGAGGAATATGCGTGTCGTATGGGTTCCAGGAACCATGTGTTGTTCCGGTTCTTGCATAAGACTCGAGCCAGCCTGCATTGAATACAACCTGAACTGGTCCGCTGCGTTTGAAATTATATCCATTTATGATCATTGTTTTGATCGGTTCAGGAATTGCTGCGTCACCAATTTTTGCAACGTCAACTGCATATGTGACTCCGGGCACACGCTGTAAATAATCAACAACTGTTTTTTTGATTGCGTCAAAATCAAGTTTTTTCTCGTCGATCTTTTTCATATCAAACATGATTTGAAAATTCATTCCCGCAATGATCAGCTTTTCTTCCCCAAATTTCATTGTAAGTAACCGGTTGAGATTGTCGAGAATATTTTGAGAAATAAAAAGGTCCGCCGGCAATCTGTTTTGTTGCATGTATCCAACTGCATGAGCGGCCCCGTGATCTGCAGTCAGAAAAACAATGTATTCATCTTTACCGACTTTAGAATCCAGCATCGACAAAAATTTTGCGAGGTCCTGATCGAGTCTTAAATACGTATCTTCCACTTCGATTGAATTTGGACCGAATGTATGTCCAACATAATCGGTCGATGCGCAATTGACAGTAAGAAAATCAGTAGCCGGTCCATTGCCCAAATCATATCCATCAATCGCAGCCGTAGCAAATTCAAGAGTGAATGTGTTGCCAAAAGGTGTCGGACGAAAAAAGCCTTTATTTTTTTCGTACGCCGTTTTGATATTATGTGGAAAAACAGAGGCTGATTCCCCTGCTAATTTTCCTTCGTATGATTTGCTATCTGAATCACTTTGCACATAAGTGCTTAGTGGATACAAAGTGTTCCATCCATCTTTAATTAACTGGTCGATTCGTTTTTGCTTGTTGAACTTATTGACCCAATCGGGCAACTGTTTCATATAATACGAGCTCGTAATAAAATTTCCGCTCGCATCATCTAACCAAAATGCAGCGTTTGCAGTGTGTCCCGCCGGCAGGATCGCTGCACGGTCTTTTAATGATACACCGACAACTTTCGATTGATAGTTTGTTGCCATTCTCAATTCGTCCGTGATTGTGGTAACGAGTAAATTGCGTGGCGACATTTGTCCTTCCATGGAATTATCAACGCCCACACTTTGTACGGTTGTATCTTCAGTACAGTACATGTGCTTGCCCGTTAGTTGTTCGATCCAGTCGTTACCTGCTATTCCATGTAGTGATGGGACTGATCCCGTAAAAACTGTTGAATGTCCAACAGCGGTATATGAAGGCAGGTAATTGATCAGTGTATTTTCGCAGGAGAATCCTTCGTGAAGCAGTCTTCTGAATCCTCCCTGTCCATATCGGTCGTAGTATCGATATATGTAATCCCACCGCATCTGATCAACCACAATACCCACAATAAGCTTTGGTCTTTTTATTGGATGCGTTTGCGCAAATCCATATGATGCAATTATCAAAAAAATGACTACAAATGAATATCTGCGAACCATGTGCGAATTTTAAACAAAAGTATTTGAATACGGCGATTTGTAAATGAAAATGTTAAAAATGGCAAAATGAGAAATGAGAGCGGAGGAATGAGAGTGCGAAGAGTGCCGATTCATTTCACTACTTTCACTTTCCTCCGCTCTCTTCTGTTTAATGCTTGGCCTTTGGTGCAAATGCGTTAATTTAGCACCTAATTTTGAACCCTTAATCTATCACCTAATGGCAGACATTTTTGAAAGATTGATTAAACACTACGGCCCGATCGGGCAGCATCGTGAGCGTGCCCATGGATATTTCGCCTTTCCAAAACTGGAAGGTGAAATCGGCAGCAAAATGAAATTTCGTGGCAAGGAAATGATCGTGTGGAGTCTCAACAATTATCTTGGATTAGCCAATCATCCCGAAGTGCGCAAAACAGATGCAGAAAGTGCTGCGCAATTTGGACTCGCAACACCAATGGGTGCAAGAATGATGAGCGGCAACAGCAATTATCACGAGCAATTGGAAAAAGATCTTTCCGATTTTGTGATGAAAGAAGATACCGTGTTGCTCAACTATGGTTACCAGGGTATGGTCAGTATCATCGATGTCCTGTGTGGTCGCCACGATGTGGTTGTCTATGACGCAGAATGTCATGCATGCATTATTGATGGTTTACGTCTTCATCCGGGCCACCGATATGTTTTCAAGCATAATGACGTAGAAGATTTCGAAAAACAAATTCAACGTGCCTCTGCGTTGATCGAAAAACAAAAAGCCGGTGGAATATTAGTCATCACTGAAGGCGTTTTTGGAATGGCTGGTGACCAGGGCCGCCTGAAAGAGATTGCGATGTTGAAAGACAAATATCAGTTTCGTTTATTGGTCGACGATGCACATGGATTCGGAACACTTGGTAAAACAGGCGCCGGTGCCGGAGAAGAACAAGGCGTGCAGGATCGGATCGATCTTTATTTTTCGACCTTTGCAAAATCAATGGCGTCAATTGGGGCCTTTGTTTCGGGAGATAAAATCATAGTTGACTATATCCGTTATAATATCCGCAGTCAAATTTTTGCAAAGAGTCTTCCGATGCCATTCGTATTGGGAAATTTGAAACGCCTCGAGTTACTACGCAATTATCCTGATCTGAAGGATAAGCTATGGCAAAATGCGCGTAAGCTGCAAAATGGACTAAAACAAAAAGGATTTGACATTGGTAATACAGATTCTGTAGTTACGCCGGTTTATATGAAAGGAGACGTTCCGGAGGCTACGGCAATGGTAATGGATTTACGTGAAAATTATGGCGTATTCTGCTCAATTGTGGTTTATCCTGTAATACCTAAAGGAAACATCATTTACAGGCTTATTCCGACCGCTGTGCATACAGATGCAGATATTCAGGCCACTTTAAAAGCCTTCGAAGAAACGAAGAAAAAGCTCGATGCAGGCGATTATAAGGTAGAAGCTATCCCACATATGGCAGAAGCCTGATTATAAGGGTAAAAACTTAGAAAAAAAGGTTCCCGGTTCTCATAAAACCGGGAATTTTTCGTTTATACATAAACGATAATCTTTTATCAGGAATAAAAGGTTTTTTGTGACTAGCCCCTGACGTATCAGTATTAGCCCTGAATAAATGATTAGATATTTATCTGATTCCCTAAACTGGAAACTGTGTTTCTTCGATATTTCATATCATGCCTTCTTGCGCTATCGCATATAGTAGGTTTTTCGGCCACGAATAAACCTAAGAGAGACTCCACGACTGTTGTTTTTAAACTGGACAACGCTTCTCATAGTAACCTGAATATCGACTCGGTTTTTATGATTTTTGATAAGTACGACAGAAGTGGCGCGGGTGTGGTAATGCAGGTTTTTTATCCCGTGGATAATACAATCAAAGTAACAGTGCCGAAAGGGAAATACTATGTAAACATAATTTGCATCGGTACATATGTGAATGAATCCTTCGATAAAATCATATCAGCAACTTCTGACAAAGAAAAAAAACTCTTATTGAATCTACAGGAGGCCGATTTATTTACCCCGGGCCTTGCATTTATTCCTGAAGAAAAAGTTGACTTCACCAACCTGGCAATCATGCGTCGAACTTCATCAACGCGATAGAATCGGATCGCAGAAATTTACTTATCACTGATCACTCCGAAGTAGGAAATTTATAAACCGAAATATTTGCGTCTCACATGTCTCAGGTTTTCCTGTCTCACGTCTCATCTTTCATCGATAGGCAAAAAAAAGCCTCCTTATTCAGGAGGCCGCACTAATCAAATACCATTAACCATTAAACCTTATCCTATGAAAAGTCAAATATAGTATGTTCATTTTAAAATAATGGTTGCATAATATACCTTTTTTTTGTCAAATAATGACAAAATTGATAGATATCAAGTGTAAATCCTACAATTAATCTTCAGAAAGTATAATCGCATCCTTATGGAGTAACAATGTTACAACGTTAAACAGCTCTTAATGAGAAACAAATCGTAATATTCTGCGAAAGCGAACGGTGCAAATTTCAAATTCCTATAATACAGGTGGACTTTTGTAGCTAAGCAACTACGATCCTGTAAGAGTTTCAGCTACCAACTACTCTTGAAGTTTTTTCGATAGGTTTCAAATGGTGTCTTCCCATATTCTCCTTCGCCAAAATATTTTACGATCAACTCAAACTCTTTTGGCTCCAGGTAACCCGGGATCGCCTGCGGCTCGCCGCCATCAGCAGGGATAATAACAGTCGTCGGAAATTCCAGTCTTCCCTGTGTAACATATACGGCAAATTCATTCGCCCGATAATTTGGATTGAAAGCATAAGATCTGCCGTTCCACGTAATGTTCTGTTTCGATTCTGCATTAACTTTCACTGGGTAGAATCTCTCTTGTATGTATTGCACAACATTTTTGTCGGAATAAGTTTTCTTGTCCATCTGCTTACACCAGCCACACCAATCAGTATAGAGATCAATTAGCACAGGCCTTCTCTCCTTCTGCAAGCTCGCGCCGGCATCAGTTAAATTCATCCATTTTAATTTTTCCGCCGAAGGCGCTGGTTTGTGCGCGCATGAAAAGACAACAAGCCAAGCAGATAAAAAAAACAGTTTCCCTTTTTGCATAGTATTTTTGTTTAGAGGATCAGACAAAATTAAACAAATACCATGCAAAAGATCGTCGTTGCAATTACCGGGGCAAGCGGTTCCATCTATGCGCAATTATTGCTCGATAAACTCGTTGCGGCAAAAGACCAATGGAGCGAGCTTTCGGTTGTTATGACTGACAATGCAAAACAAGTTTGGCAAACCGAATTGAATAACCGCAGTTATGAAGATTACAAGGTTAAATTCTTTCAGCAGCAGGATTTTTCGGCTCCTTTTGCGTCTGGCTCGGGTCAATATAAAACGCTCATTATTATTCCCTGTTCAATGGGTACACTTGGAAGGATCGCAACCGGTGTGTCGTCCGATCTGATCACGAGGGCGGCTGACGTAATTCTGAAAGAAAGGAGGAAGTTGATTTGCGTTGTACGCGACACGCCGTATAACCTGATTCATATACGGAACATGGAAACAGTAACACTTGCAGGAGGAATAATCTGCCCCGCAAGTCCTTCATACTACAGCAAGCCTGCAACCATTGAAGCAGTCGCTTCCACAGTCGTCGATCGTATGCTAGATCTTGCCGGCATCGAAATTAAAACGTTCAGATGGGGATAAAAGGAATAAAGACGTGAGACTAAGTTCACTCACCTAAATCGACAACTTCTACTCCCGGATGTTTCGTTTTGTCAAATACAAAATCCGAGTCACTGATCGCAGCCTTTCCATTCAGGTTATTAATAGTATACAAATACTTGTTACCATTTTTGTCGAGTGCTTTTCCGGCATAAACCGTTTTGGAAGCTTTATCGACGTACAGGTATATTTTAAAAATATTTTTTGTTTTATCCACGGGCGTCATTTCGATCTCACTCACCGTTTTGTTTCCCATTTTCTGATCGCCATTCAATTTGTATAGAAAATCTTTGTCATAAAAATTGGTCAGCAATTTCTGCGGAGAAGTCGCGCTAGTGGAAGAAGGATCATATTTCGTAACAGTCACCTCATTGGAAGCTTTATCATAAGTCCACACGTTTTTCCCATCACAATAAATTTCCTGTCCCGTGATCGCTAATTTGTACTTGTTGCCCTTTGCAGATAAAGTTCCTTTTTTTGAGCCTTGCGGATTTCCTTTTGCGTCTTCTATTTTGAGTGTAAAATTTGCCTGGATCGCCTTATAGGTATTCATTTTTTTGCTTACTTCATCCAGTAATTTTTTGGCATCCGGGTCATTGTTTCCAATGCTGTTATTCTGTGCAAATCCCGAAATACAAACACAAAAAATAAATACTAAAAATGTAAATTTCTTCATTGACAAATTATTTATCGACAGCGCAAATATATCTAAAAGATGCAATAGGCGTGCCACTGGAGTTCAGGCTACTGCTAACCTTCATTTAATCGTGTTTCATCGATGCACGTCCTAAAAATATTTAATTCCAAATCTCATCTATCAATATTAAATCCAAGAAACCATTTTCCGTGTTGAGCGTTGATAGTTGAAAATTTCCTATTCGATTGCTTTTATACAAGATAGTTTAATCTACTTTGCCGCCGAGATACATGTCTAACTCTAATTCTGTTTTTATTAACACATCCCTTGCCTTGCTGCCTTGGCTTGGTCCGACGACACCAGCAGCTTCCAATTGATCCATCAATCGCCCTGCACGGTTATAGCCTAATTTCATTTTCCGTTGCAGCAATGAGGTTGATCCGACCTGATTTAATACAATCAGGCGGGCAGCATCTTCAAACAACGGGTCGCGGTCGGCCAGATCAAAGTCTTTTCCTTCCATTTCCTTTTCATCCACATATTCGGGGAGAAGAAATGCCTGAGGATATCCTTGCTGTTCACCAATGAATGCGGTAATTTCTTCCACTTCGTGTGTATCCACAAATGCACATTGCATGCGGGTTATTTCGCCGTTGTAAGAAATGAGCATATCACCCTTGCCAATCAACTGCTCGGCTCCACCCGTATCTAAAATCGTTCTCGAGTCGATCTTGGACGATACTTTAAAAGCAATACGTGCAGGGAAGTTTGCTTTGATTGTTCCAGTGATGATGTTGACAGAAGGCCTTTGCGTTGCTATGATCAGGTGTATGCCGACGGCACGCGCCAATTGCGCAAGTCTCGCCAATGGCATTTCCACTTCTTTGCCTGCAGTCATAATCAGGTCCGCGAATTCATCAATTACCAAGACGATAAAAGGAAGATATTGATGTCCCTTTTGAGGATTCAGTTTGCGTTTGATAAATTTATCATTGTACTCGCGAATATTTCGCGCTGCGGCTTCCTTGAGCAAATCATACCGGTTATCCATCTCGATACACAATGCATTCAAAGTATGAATTACTTTTTTTGTATCAGTTATAATTGGTTCATCTTCTCCCGGCAACTTTGCCAAAAAATGTTTTTCAATAGTTCGGTATAAGCTTAGTTCCACTTTTTTCGGATCCACCAGTACCAATTTCAATTGCGATGGATGTTTTTTGTAAAGAAGTGAAACAAGAATCGCATTCAATCCAACCGATTTCCCTTGTCCTGTTGCGCCCGCCATCAGCAAGTGAGGCATTGTTGTTAAATCCACAATGAAGTTTTCATTATCGATTTTTTTACCGACTGCAATGGGAAGATTGAAACTATTATGTTGAAATTTTTCTGACGCAAGCAATGTGCGCATACTCACGACACTTTTTTTCACATTGGGTACCTCGATACCGATCGTTCCTTTTCCTGGTATCGGCGCAATGATACGAATACCAAGTGCCGCCAGGCTTAACGCAATATCATCTTCCAAATTTTTAATTCTCGAAATCCGCACGCCCGCGGCAGGAACGATTTCATAAAGGGTTACCGTAGGTCCAACAGTCGCGCTGATTTTCTGGATTTCGATATCATAATTCTTTAACGTGGCGATGATCTGATTTTTGTTGTTCTCCAGCTCGCCGGCGTCCTGAACTATTCTATCACTTCCATGCGATTCAAGTAACTCAAGCGTGGGATATTTATATTTGGTCAGATCAAGTGTGGGTTCATAGTCCGGCAAAAGCTGCGGTTTACCCTTCGAATAAATATCTTCCTCTTCCAGTTTTTCCGCCTTAGTTTTTATTTCAAGTTCGAGCGATGTCGCTTTTGGCGATACAACCGGTTTCGGATCTTCTTTGCGGACGGGTTTCACCGGCTGGATGGGCGGCGAGGCTAATTCCACATTCTCACCTTCCGGCAGATCTTTCTCGATTAAACCAAGATCCATGGATTCTTCGTCATCGTCAGACGGAGATATCACAACAACACCACTGTCGTTCTTTAATGTGTTGCCTTTATTTTTCGAAGTTGATTCAGCTACATACAATTTAGCTCCGTCGTCAACAGGAGGAATTGCCAATCCTTTTGATTGATTCTGTCGCGATGGAATTTTTGGAACTTTCGGCACATTAAATACCGGGTTGAATCTCCATATGAAATATGCTAACGCTCCAACAAACAACAATGCGCCTGTTCCGATCTTACCGAGAAAGCGCGTGAGCCATTCATTGGTCATGTCTCCTACGGCGCCACCCCACGAAAACGAACTCCCTTTGGTAAGAAATGAGAGCGCAACTGCAAAGAACAATGTGCTCACGATCACATAACGCAAATTGCGACTGATTGAAAAGAGTTTTTTCTTAAAAAAAAGATTGGCACCGACGATAAAAAAGAATGAACAAATAAAATATGAGGCTAGTCCAAATGCTTTATCAAAAAATTCGTAAGAAACATATGCGCCCAGATTGCCGAGCAAATTAGAAGCTTTGACATCCGATGACGGCAAAAGTATTGATGCACCCTGAAAGACTTTGTCCTGGTCTTCTTTCCAGTTGGATAGGTATGAGGTAAAAGCAATAAAAAGAAATATGGCCAGCAACAGGAAAATAGCTCCTGTGATTTTATGGGTACGCTCATCCCTGATAACCTGCTTCACTGTTACCTGCGCCTCTTTTTCGGGTTTCAGCTTATCGGGGACGGACGACTGGCTTTTCTTCGATTTCGAACGTTTTGCCATGGTGACAAAGATAAGGAGTTATTGCAATTGCGGGCGCTGGCAAGTCGTTGACAGATGACGGTTCACAATCTCATGATGTAACTTGCGCCGGAGACTGTTAACTGTAATCTGAAACCCCACATGAAGTTTGGGTAATTAATTGTAACTTAAATTGAGAACAAGTCCCGTGCCCTGCCACAGCGCTGCGGAATATGAGAAAAATAATAACCAATATAATTTTCCTTTGCCGGATCATATATGCTATCGTCCAGATTGATATCGGCAAAATGAGTTTCTTTCTTGCCACCCTGATGTTGTTCGGACAACTTCATGCACAATCTTTCCCTGACAGTACGCTTCTGGATGTAGCCAAGGTGCAGGCATCCGCCGTTGTAAAATCCGTTTTATACACCACGTACCAGGGAAAGGCGCTGTCTGCTGGTGAATTGTCCCAATTAAATATCTCCGAAAAAATTCCTGCTGACTACGCCAAAAAAATTCCTATTGAGAAAACAGGCAAAGACATCTACATCAAATTCGCCCTATATAACAGCGCCGACTCTACGGTTTCTTTCTATTTCTCACCTGGCATGTATTGTAAAGAAACGGAGTTATTTAAAAAGCCATTGAACAATCCTGCGCAAAAATTTGCGCCGGTAGGTAAGTATGAATCCGGATTTCTAAAGCTTACTCTTGCGCCAAATGAAAAGGCGCTGTTTATTGGGAAGTTGGATTATATCATGACGACAATTACGACATTAACTCCATCAGTCGTCAAAAAAGATTTTCTTTCTTACTTCCGGTTCCGCCAGGACGACAATGTGAAAGGTGTCTATGTCAAACTTCTAAATTATATCACGGCAGGTATCCTGTTGATGATGATATTTTATTCCATTGCTGTGTTCTTTCAAAGTTATAATGTCGAATTTCTTTACTATGCCGTGTATGCGTCGTGCATGGCGCTGCTTCTGTCATTGAAGTCTTATTTATTTGGCAGCCCGACCAGTTTTAATTATTTCTTCGAGGGTTTTTTTGATTTTGTAATCCAGATGACCGGTTATTATTTCTATCTGTGGTTCTTCAGAAAATTCCTCAATACAAAATACGATCATCCTTTTCTTGAAAGGGTTTTTCAAATCAGCGGATGGTTGATAGCTGTTTCTGTTTTGTTCTTTGTACTTCTCTACGTTGCCTCTGCTGAATTCAGTCTCATGAACTTGGTAGAGAATATAACGAAACAATTACTCCTCGTCGTGAGTCTCGTTTTTATTTTCTATGGTCTTAGAAAGAAGGACCCGCTAATGAATTATTTGGTAGCAGGTCAACTATGCCTCACATTCTTTTCTATTATTTCTTTTTTATTGTTGATTACATCGATACGCATTTCGGATGTTCCAAATAGCATTTTGAATGATTCGTTGATTTATTACCAGGCAGGGTTGGTCCTCGAACTCATCTTCTTTATGTCTGGCCTTTCTTTTAAAAATAAACGGGACCTTATTGAAAGGATCAAGGAACGGGAAAGATTGAAGCTGGATAATGAGAGAAAAGAATTTGAAAAACAAGTTGCCATCCTGGAAGCGAAGCAACAGGAACGAAACAGGATTTCTGCTGATATGCATGACGAGCTTGGATCGGGTGTAACGGCAATCCGCCTGATGAGTGAAATTGTAAAAACAAAAATGAAAGAAAACACTTTGCCGGAGATTGAAAAAATTTCACAATCGGCCAATGAATTGATCAATAAAATGAATACGATTATTTGGACAATGGTCAGTTCGAACGATAGTGTTGAAAGTCTTGTTGCTTATATTCGCGCGTATGCCGTAGAATTCTTTGAGAACACTCCAATTGATTGCCGGTTCAATCTTCCTTCACAGATTACATCAAAAGATTTGAGCGGAGAAAAAAGAAGAAATATTTTCTTGTCGGTCAAAGAAGCGTTAAACAATGTATTGAAACATTCGCGCGCTTCGGAAGTTGTCATTCATATCCAGGTAAATCATAAGTTGTCGATCGAAATCTGGGATAACGGAGTTGGAATTGATATGGAGAACATCCGGAAATTTGGCAATGGATTACAAAATATGAAGAAAAGAATTACGTCGATATCCGGCGATTTTAAAATCGAAAATCACCACGGAACAAAAACCATTTTCGAACTTGAATTATGAAATGAAATTTATTTTTTTGAGACACCGAAAAATAGCAGCAGCCATCCCACAATAAAAAAAACGCCGCCGATAGGGGTAATAATGCCGATGCCTTGCAAGCCAACGCTTTCTTTTGCTTTGAGCACTGCAAGGGCGTACAACGAACCAGAAAATAGAATGATACCTGCAACAAAACAATATCCAGACCAATTGATCCATCTGCCCTTAAACTTATCGCTCAGGATTGCGACAATAAATAATGCAAATACGTGATAAAACTGGTAGCGAACGCCGGTCTCGAATATTGACTGAGATTCGGCAGGAAAAATTTCTTTGAGTTTGTGCGCTGCGAAAGCGCCCAGTGCTACAGACAAAGCACCAAGAACCGATGCAATCGATAAAAAATTTCTATTCATTCTTCAATAATAATTCAATAAGTGGCTGTAATAAAATATTTTCTTCATTCACGATCACATCCGCCTGCTCATAGTAAATTTTCCTTTCTCCCAGTTTGCGGATGATATAAGCCTTTAGTTGTGTTTCGCCGATATTCTTAATTAAAGGCCGGCTCATTCGTTCCTTGAGTAGCCGTTGTTTCAAAATTTCGACCGAAGTATTTAACCAAACAACGGTTCCATTTTTTTTCATGAAGGAAATGTTATTGAAAAAACAGGGAGTGCCTCCGCCCGACGATAAAATAAAATGTTCATTCTCTTTTACCAATTCCTCCAACACTTCTTTTTCCCTATATCTAAAAAACTCTTCTCCCTTATCCGCAAAAATTTCAGAAATCGTTTTGCTTTCCTTCTCCGTGATCACCGTGTCGAGATCAAAAAAAGTAAGATGCAATTTTTCCGCGAGCAGTTTCCCCCAATGCGTTTTGCCGGAGCCCATAAAGCCGATGAGAAAGATTTTCATGAGAAATGAGTTCAGAATTAGGAATGTGGAAATGTGGAAATATGAAAATGTGAAAATTCTATAGCTGACCCAATAAGCATAGCGAACTTTTTCATTTAATCAATTGCACTTTTTCATTTAATCAATTGCACTTTTTCATTCTCACATTTCCACATTTGCGATATACATCGATTTCGAATTTGTTATTTAAACGCATTAATCCCCGTCACATCCATTCCTGTAATCAGCAAATGAACGTCGTGCGTTCCCTCATAAGTAATGACGCTTTCAATATTCATCATATGCCGCATAATGGAATATTCGCCGGTAATACCCATGCCACCCAATATTTGCCTGGCGTCTCGTGCGATATTTGCAGCAACGTCGCATCCATTTCTTTTTGCCATCGACACCTGCGCAGGAGTCGCGCGTCCTTCATTCATCAAAACACCCACGCGCCAATTCATCAATTGCGCTTTGGTGATTTCA
>Ga0268264_10001733_pt1 | contig 20052 bp, 12 predicted proteins | sample KBSSwiS32_FD_190357 | JGI IMG/M metagenome (GOLD analysis project Ga0268264, IMG submission 190357) | Switchgrass rhizosphere microbial communities from Kellogg Biological Station, Michigan, USA - KBS Switchgrass S3-2 (SPAdes) (version 2) | ecosystem: Host-associated > Plants > Roots >...
GCCTGCGATGACTTTCGCCTTGCCGAAGCGCGCGGCGCTGTCGGCTGCGATCTCGGGATTGCTCCAGCCGACATAGTCACGCCAGGCGGCAAGGGCGGGTCCGCGAAATACCGCGCGTTCGACGTCATGCTGAAGATCGTCGCGATCGAGATTGGTTTGCCACGGCTTGCCGCGTGCGTCGACTCGAAGTCCGGTTTCGCCCGATCCGACGACGTCGTTCAGGATTTCATGATCGTCCAGCGTAACGAACAGCGGCACTTCGCGATAAAAATTGGCAAGCGCTTCGGACCCGTCGAGATAGAGCTTGTAGTTGTTCCAGACCCCGGCGATGCCGCGTGCCAGGGTCGCAACGCGGGGCAGGGTGGTAACTCCGTTCGCATGCGCCCACTGCGCCTCGGTCTGGTCACGACCCTTTTCATAGAGCCAGTCGCCATTCTGGATCTGGAAGTAGATCTTGTCCTTGAGATTTTCGAGCATCCGCTGATAGGTCGGAGGGAGCGCGGTGTTGCCCTGATTGTTGCCGGTGCCGATCTCGAACGCGAAATTGAATACCCCCTTTGGGTTGACCTTCGGATCAACATAAGCGGCAGCGTCCGGCAGGGTCAGGAAACTGTTGATCTTGCCGTTGACCCGGGTGTCGGCAAGCTTGCCGTCGAGTTCCAGCGCATAATAATATTTGGTTCCAGGCTTGAGGCCGGTGAGGTCGGCCCAGCCGGTCGCATCGTGCTCCCAGCTTGTCGTTACCGGCGCCGACTGCGTGGCGTCGGAAAGGTCGGGCTGGGTGGAATAGACGACCCGGAACGTTGCAGGTCTGCGCGTGCGCGCCCACACCCGGATCGATGTCGTGCCGACGTTGCCGAGCTGCGGGCCATGGGTGATTCCGTCGAGCTTCTGCAATACCGGCGCGGCCAATGCAGGGGGCGCAAGCGCAAGCAGCGGCAAGAGCAGGACGCCGGCTCTGAAACTGCGAATGACAGCGGACTTTTTCATCGGACTTTTCTCCAGAATCAGTGATTTAGAACCGGACGCGCAGCGTGCCACCGAAGGCGCGCTCGTTGCCGAGGGCGCCAGTGATCAGGCCTTGGTTCGACGCACCGAGCGCTTCGAAATATTTCTTGTTGAACAGGTTGGTGACCCAGGCGGCGAGGTCGTATCTTTCGTCCTGGAAACGCAGCCCGATGCGCGCATTGGCAAGGCCGTATCCAGGGATGTGCGTATAGATTGAATTGCTGCCGCTCGTGTCGTTCGACGAACGATGATAATAATCGAGACGGACATAGACCTGGTCGTCCGGCGTCAACAGCGTGACTGGCTGGACCAGATCCGCTGCCAGGCTGTAGATGAATTTCGGAGCATTCGCGAGCTGGACGCCGGACAGATCCTGGATCTGCGTGACGTTGCGATTCTCCGGCGCTACCTGCGCATTCTTATAATCCTTGTAGACTGCTTCATTATAAGAGCCCGATGCGGTGAAACGGATCCAGCGCGTCGGTGCAACCGCCAGATCGACCTCGACGCCGCGCGACCGTACGCCTGGAATGTTCGAAATATACCGGATGGAGGAACTCGTGGTTCCGATCTGCTCGGTGATGCCGGCCTGATAATCCTTGACCTCGGTCCAATAGGCAGCCGCATTCAGCGTCACTTTCCGATCGAGGAACTGGCTCTTTACGCCGATCTCCCAGGCATCGACTTTCTCGGGCTTAACGACCGGAGAAACTCCGGCCGGAAGGTCGCCGAGGCTCAGCCCACCCGATTTGCTGCCGCGCGAATAGGTCGCATAGGTCAGGACCTCCGGTGCCACCTTGTAGGAAATCGTGATCTGCCCGGTGAGCGCATCGTCCTTCAGTCCGGTGGTGTAGCGCTTTTCAGGATAGATCGCGTCCCGCAGCGCCTGCGCGGTAGCACGGTCCGCAGGGCTCAGCACCGACAGATCGTTGCCGGCTGCGGTATATTGATCGAACAGCCCGGTCTTGTCCTCATGCGTGAAGCGCAGGCCGGCAGTCACGTTAAGTGCCTCGGTCGCGTGCCAGGTTGCCTGGCCAAAGGCGGCGTAGCTCTTCGTGACCGGTTCGATGATCGAATAGGACAGGAACCCCGTCAGGGCGTAATTCGCCAGCGCCCGGTTTGCGTTGGGATTGTTCCAGACTGCCGAGTCCGGGCCTTGCTGATAGTGGCCCAGTGCGTTGACGTTCTGCCAGAAATAATAAAGGCCGGCGACATAGTCGATCTTGCGCTCGCCGCTAGAGGCCAGGCGGAATTCCTGGCTGAATTGGCGCTGGTGGTTGTCGGTGCCGCTGTGCAACGTGACAAGCAGCGGCGTGCTGTCGCTGTCGTTGTCGGGCAGCCAGTCCCATCCGCGCCAGGCTGTGATCGATGTCAGCGCGACGGGGCCGAGATCCCAGCTGATTTTCCCGGAAACGCCATAGCCCTTCATATTGGCCTGGACCGGGCCGTTGACGTCGACGACGCGGGCGAACGGGTCGTCGATGTCGAAGCGGGGCACATATCCCCCGCGCGTGGCGCGATCGAGCCAGTTATTGGTCAAGGTCGCGCCATTGGCATATTTTGTGAACAGGCCGACGACGCTTGCGATGCGCGAGTAGGCTGTCTGGTTAGAATAGTCGCCGATGATACGGATGGTGATGTTCGAAGCGGGCGTCAGCAGGAGCTGTCCCCGCACCGAGAAATTGTCATAGTTATTGATTTTCTTGCCGTTGAAAATGTTGAACAAGGTGCCGTCGCGATGCGTGTCCGACACGGTGATTCGATAGGCCGCGAAATCCTTAACCAGCGGGCCCGTCAGTGAGCCGCGCACTTGATGATAACCGCCGTCGCCCAGGCTCGCCTCGCCGGTGAAGGCTGTCTCGAAGGACGGTCCGCGCGTCGTTATGTTGATTGCGCCGGCGGTCGTGTTCTTGCCGAACAATGTGCCCTGCGGCCCGCGCAGTACTTCCACGCGATCGAGATCGATGAAGTCGAACTGCGATGCACCGATGCGCCCGTAATAGACGTCGTCGATGTAGAACCCGACGCCGATTTCGAGGCCGTCGTTCTGATCGGAGTTCGAACCGAGGCCGCGGATATTCGCAAACGTGTTGCGAGCATTGTTGTTGCGGATCACCAGCGTCGGCGTGAGCTGGGCGATCTGCGTGATGTTGATCGCGCCGGTGCGTTCGAGCGTATCGCCCGAGACGGCGGTCAGTGCGATCGGCACGTCCTGGGCGCGTTCCTCGCGGCGGCGGGCGGTGACGAGAATCTCCGTGTCGTCGACCTCGTCGACCGACGCCGTCTCAATGTCTGCTGTCGCTTCTTCGGCGAAAGCGGGTGTGGAAAGCAGCGCAAGCAGGCTGGAACTTGCCGCAAGAATTAGCCGTCCACGGGCTGTTGGGCGAAACATGACAAAATGCTCCCTGTACCGATCGCTTCGGCAGAGACGCGCAAACTCGTCGCCGCGAGCGGAGAGCTCGCGGACGGGCGCAAGGCGTCGCCCCGGCACGCGACCAGGCGATTGTTCGTGGTTGGCCACTCAGTGTGCTCGCAACCTGCTACGAGGTTTGACGAGTCAGCTACGTTGGCTCAGATTCCGGTGATTGTTTCGGCGGTCAGATGCTGACCGTCAGCCTGAATTGGTCTGCAAATTCTGTTCCTTCCTCTTGGGGGGAACACGGCACGTGGCGTTGTCGCCCGGGCGTCGCGCGCTTTAGCTTTATCGAACGCGGAGCAAGCTGCATCCCTGTCAAAATCCGCGGGCCAGACCCCCTGAATTTGCGCCGACTCCTGACCATGTCGTTCCGCGCGGGTAAACCCTAGCTATTAGGTAGAGTATAAGCTGTCAAGCGAAGTTTGTTGCGCGATTCAAACACGCGCATTTCCATCAGTCAGCCGGATTTCTGCAAAGTGACCGAAAGTTGGTGAGCCCAGCTGGATTCGAACCAGCGACCTACTGATTAAAAGACATCGAAAATGCGTATCCTGATGTACCCTGGAGTTTCCGTTTTGCGTGCAATCGACAGGAAATCCGCCAATTCCCGTTGCCTCCTGTTGCCTCACCTTATCCGGTGTTGTATCTGTGGTGATTGCTAAGTGATTACTGCGAAGGGTGCTCATGCCGACGGGGAAGGTTACGAAGCGGTCAGTGGATGCGATGGCACCAATGGCTTCCGATGCGTTCTTGTGGGACGCCGAGCTCAAGGGATTCGGACTAAAGATCACCCCGAAGGGTGCGAAGACGTATCTTCTTCAGTACCGCATGGGTGGTCGTGGTGCGCCAACGCGAAGATATACGATCGGTACCCATGGCTCGCCATGGACACCTGAGAATGCACGAAAGCGCGCGCAGGAATTGCTCTCGTTGGTGCATCAGGGAGTAGACCCGGCTGCAGAGAAGCGCTCACGACAGGTTGCTTCCGTCGAGTTGGCATTCGATCGGTATGTAGACCTGTTTGTGGAACGGTACGCAAAGCGTGAGCAGGGCCGCTCCTGGAAACAAGCTCAACAAACTCTGCAGTTTAACGCGGTTCCTCGGTTTAGGTCGAAACCGCTACCTTCGATCGAGCGTCGCGAGATTGCTTGGCTGTTAGAGGACGTGGCCACGTCGCGCCCTGCCACGGCCCGGTACTTGCATGCCACGCTTCGAAAGATGTTTCGTTGGGCGGTCTCAAGGGGGGATCTCTCACAGTCGCCAATGTCGGAGATGTCGGCACCCCCTCCTGTGGCGACGCGAGATCGAGTCCTGGCGGACAGCGAATTGGCCGCGATTTGGAATGCTACGCAATCGCTTCAGTTCCCGTTCGGTGCTCTATTTCGCGTATTGATTGCGACGGGCCAGCGACGAGAAGAAGTCGGCGGTATGCGTTGGGAGGAGGTAGATCTCGCCAGCCGTACCTGGACGATAGCTGCCTCGCGTTCAAAGAATGGTGCGGCGCATATTGTACCGCTCAATGAGCTCGCGTTCGCAGAATTGCAGTTGCTATCAGAGATCAGAGATCGAGGTCTGACATTCTCGACGACCGGTTCGACGGCGCCGAGTGGGTGGAGCAAAGCGAAAGCCCGTCTTGACGACATTCTCGATTCAGAAGGCGATCTAGCCACCGTGGCTCCTTGGCGCACCCACGATATTCGCCGGACCGTGGCAACCGGACTTCAGCGACTAGGCGTTAGATTTGAGGTCACCGAAGCGGTCTTGAATCACATAAGCGGTGCCAGATCAGGTGTCGCTGGCGTGTATCAACGACATAACTGGGCGGATGAAAAAAGAGAAGCGCTCGCCATGTGGGGGCGCGCCGTCCAGCGCATTACAAGTATTCCGGGATCATCGTTGCTGCCTGATCCGGCTCATAACGTCACGGAGCTGAAATTTGCGAATGCTGGACGTCAATGAGTCCACGACCAGCGGATGTTTCTTGGAGAGACGGACGAGAGCCTGAGTTGATTTGGGCCATTGAGGCAGCAATTGATCAGTACCGTGCAAATATGGACTATGAAACGAATTCGCCTACCGTTGCAGCCACTGTTGACCAGCTACAAGAGCTGAGCATTCATTGTGCCAAATCTGCTGCAGTCATTAAGCATTTATCGGTGATTGGAACGGCCGCAGTCTACGACGTTGGTGGTCGTCGTGGCATCGAGTTGGTAAGATATGAACTAACCGGCCGGGGAATGACATTAGATCATATTGCGGAGGCCGGCCCGGATCTTTCGCCCATTGCGGCGGCCGCGAGTGGGCGGAAGCTCAGTGGCATCGAATTGGGACGTCACGCCCTGTCCCATCTTGGAAAGACGTTGGAACAACTTTCCGAGATTGCCGGTGGTGCCGCTGAGACCTTACGTGGCAAGCATTCGCCGTCGCCCGACAGCGGCCAAGGATCTGGTTCGGCAACAGGGCGGGATTCGGATCTGCGCGCCGTCAAATCGGATTTAGGCGGCTTCACGGATCGCGTCTTCCAATCTCCCAGGGACAAACTCGGAGTGGCAGTGATTAAGGCACTTTTTTATCACGACCGGAAATTCGATTCACGCGCGCGCGGCAGTGCAGCCGCGCTCAAGAGTTTTCTCAACAAGGTTTGGGCGGAATTGACCCCGAATGGTTCCACCAACTGGGGCCCCGTGGTGCGCGCTAGGCACGAGATATCAGCTTGGGTGGATAGAAAACTTGAGTCCGAGGCGCGACGGAAATCAGTCATTGCAAAGCGTAACATAACTTCCCGAAAAAAGCAGAAGATGCCAAACTAATCGATCACTGGGCTACTGAGTCGCTCCTGATCCATCAGGAGGTAACAATGTCCACGCTCAAAGTGAGGGAAGCAGCCACCCGGCTGGGGCTGAGCGCAAGCACCCTCAATAAATGGCGCACGCAGGGACGGGGTCCCAGGTACGTCAAATTGGGTCGATCAGTTTTCTATCGACCGGCGGATCTGGATGCTTGGCTGGTCGATCGAGTACGATCCAGCACGAGCGAGTACGACACGTCCTAGACAAATCCGCACTTGGACCTGCGAATGAAGGCTCTCCAGAGACGGGTGGCACACGGTAGGCTGGATGAGAAATAGGGAACTACGGGGCAGAGGTCATACGCCCTAAGGGTACCGCTAAAGCCATATACCCACGGACCTCCGGTCGGGGACGCACCCGGCCGTCAAGAAGATGGCAATCACTTGCGCTGCGTCCTGCGACAAGTGGGCTCACTGCGACGGTCTAGACCGGGGGTCAGACAAGAACGTGGCGAGTGGCGGGATTTGCTTCACCAGGAGGTGGGGCAGATCCCGCTATGCTCCCGACAACCTATCTCCCCAAGGATCAGGATCAAAGGAATGGAGACGGTCAGCTATGTGGATGACAGAGGTTCTAACCTTTGAGGAATTTAAGTCGGCAATCCGCCGCGATCCCGAAACTGTGTTCCTTGCGCACCGCCATGTGTCGTACTGCGCATTGACCTTTGCGACTCTGATCGAAGAATTCGAAAGCTTCTACATAGACTCGCGCCAAGGCTGGTCCGCGCATGTTGTTCGCGCTACTGGTGCCAACTTCGGTCGCGATCGGCGGCACCGGTCCAGAAAGCAAACTCGCTTGCAAGGCGGTCAACCGAGGAATGTCATCCTCTATCGCGTCAAATAGGGTCGGCTCCGCTTTGCCTCAAACTTCGTCTCAATCAAATTTTCGGTTTCAATCGACGAAAGTTGCTCAGTGCAGCTACCATGCGCACCCAGGCTCTTCAAAACCTCAAAGCGCGAAGACCTGTTCGTCTCACGAGACGGAGCGATGTAAGCAAGTGTCTAGCCCTGACAACGCCGACCGGCTAAGCTTCCATCGCCGACTGAGGTCTTGAACAGCCTCTCTCGGTGCACGTTACGCGTGCTGAGCACGGATCGCCCAGGTCGGGCGACCCGCGAAATAAAACACCCTCACGGGGAATACGTGGGGCGTGCTGCATCCGTGCTCGCACGTGTTCAATCACCCGGCACCAGCCGGGGTTGGGCCGGGGGTTCGAGTCATGAAAAAGCTCGTCATCGCATGGATGGTGATTTTGTGCGGCTGCGACAAACCTGAAGTACAAATGTGCGAGGCTTTCATAAAGAGCGACCTCAAGGCACCTGCAACTTATCAGCGTATTTCCTATTCGGCGCGCCAGCATCACTTCTCCACTTGGCCCGAATATCGTCGTTTCACAGGCGATTATCAGAATACCCTCTATCAGCTAGCTCACCACGGCGAGGAAGATCCCAGCGGTCCATATCTCAAAACAGTCACGATAGATTACGACGCCCAGAATGGCTTCGGTGTACCCCTTCGCGGATCCGAAACTTGCGGATTTAGCAGACGGTTTGATCGCTCCACAGGCAGTCAGGCCCTCGGAAGTCTGATACTGGGGGCGGCCGAACGTACTCGTGATCTCAAGAAGATCGATGACAATGTGGGCGTGGAAAAAAGCGACGATCCCAGAGGTGTGTTCCCCTGCTGCATCGGCTGAGGATCGAGGCGCGTTCATCACGAAATTCGGCAGGCGGATTTCCGCTCCTGCTCGATTCTCCGCACTCGTTGACTCGCCTGGTTTGGGATCCGCAATCGCTTCCCTGTTGAGATTGCAGTGGAAGGACCCAAGGGCTCAGCCGCACTAGGACCTCACTTTCGATCCGTGCGCTGCAGAATAGCTCGCTGTGCTTGCCGCATGCTTGCTGGCGTTGAATGTGGAATACCTTCTGGATCCTAACGGTAGGAAAACTCGACATTTTCTGTCGAGCTTCGGCAGAAGACCCGCTGATCAAGGATTAGTGGCTCATCTCCGCGACCAGTGTCTGCCTTTGACCAGAGGAGCATTCAGCGGATGACGGCTTCGTGCCCAGATGCGGACGTTCTTGGGCCCATCAGCGGCCGCCGCAAGCGACGATCCGACGGTTGGCTATTTCGCAGAATTGGGAGCGGGTTGTTCGTTACGGTGGCTTGCTATGCCTCTCTTACGTACAGACGAAGGCGAAAGTCGTCTTTAGGGCGCTTTAAAGCCTTGCTTGTCCAACCTGGCACATCGATCAACTGTTCGTCGCGAAGCCTCGCCGCGATTGCCCCAAGTTGCTTTTCCGTCACCACACATGGGTCGAGGATACGCGGCCAGAGATCTTTCCAGGCGAGCCCTTCACTTGGCCCATTGGAGATGGCGTCAAGCAACAGCGCGTGCGCCGCAACCTCGCCATTTTCAATTTCCCGGGCGCTCCGTTCAGTTGGGTCAACTGGGGTTAGCGGAGCCAGCAAGTCGTTCATGCCGGACTTCCGCGCGCGATCCTCAACTTTGATAGCCGTGCGTGTGGCTGCCTGAGCCCTCAACGCCTTCAAATGTGCATCGCGAAATACGCGAAGGCCGACCGGATGGCGGGTCAAATAGATGAGCTTATAGAGCGGTCTATCCGCCTCCGCTTTGTCGACGGTGATAGCGGGCGCGAAACAATAGTCGCCCATCCCGCCCAACGCCGCGCGGGCTGCATCAGTAATCGCTGCTTCACGCTCCGTCCCATTAAGCCTCGCAATCTCCGCCCGCCAGTTAGTGTCGCCGTTGGCGAGTCCGCTTACCCAACTTTCTAACGTCGGCATCCGGCTTGGGCTCCCGGCGAAGCGGTTGGCAAAATCAAACATGAAAGTCAGCAGCACTTCCGTATGTCTGGGTGTAATGAGGCGCCGAAAATTCCCCACATCGGGGACGCCTTTCGGGTCGATCACGACAAACCGAAAAGCGTCACTCGGAATGCGGTCCGCGATGTGGGCCACGTGGGCCTCTGCTAGCCCCGGATAGCAATGGACCTCGATATCCGAGAAGCGCTTCACGGCTTCTTGAAGCTCGGCGAAATTCTCCTTTTCGACGAGGTGCGCGACCATTCTCACGTTCCGATTGAGCCGCGCCTGGGCCGCCTTCGCCGCCGTCATGTGCTTGAGGGCGATACCAAATGACGTGTCGGAATAATCGCCGCTTTTTGACTGCCAAGGCCCCGCAAATAAGTCGACATAGGCGAATTCCTGCCGATACCGGACAACCTTGGGAATTTGATCAGGCATGTAGCTGTCGATGAAGGTATGTTTGACGAACGCCTCTTCGCGGCCTTCATACCATTGCGGGTCGAGCATTCAGGCGAACGCCTTTTGGCGCTGCGGCCATTCGCTCCATTCCCTGCCGTCTAGCTCGCGGCCGCCCGATTTAGGCCGGATACCGCCCCATTGTTTGAAGAAGAATGGCACTTCCTGGGCGCGACAGGCATCGCGTATTTCGCGGGCCCATTCGATATGCATCAAGCGCGCGTTCGGCCCACTTTCGCCGCCCGCGATCACCCAATGGATGCCCGACAGATCAATCGGGCCTATCGGCCCTATTAGCGGCTCGACTGAGAGGAAGCGGACCGCCGACGGTGTTTCGCGAAGATGCTGCACGCGAGCGGCGCCGATGTGATTTTCAACCGACACGCCGCTCCAGATATTCGGCGGCGGCGTCCGGTCGGCGTAGCGCCTCGCCAAATAGTCCCGCATTCGCGGGCTTCGCTTCGTTAGAACCTGGAACGTGTGCCAACCGGCTTGCTCCATCGTGTCGAAAACCCGATCGACAAAGGCTTTCGGGATGCCCTTGTGAAATAGGTCACTCATGGAATTGACGAAAATCATGCGGCTCCGGCGCCAGCGAAGCGGCTGATCAAGGCGGTCGGGCCGAAGCGTTAGGTCGAAACCATTTTCGAACGGGTGGCTCGCCACACCGCGAAACCGTTCAGCGAAGCGCTCGGCGTAACAGTGATCGCAGCCAGCGGTTATCTTCGTGCAACCCGTAACCGGGTTCCACGTCGAATCGGTCCATTCGATTGCACTTTGATCGGCCATTGCATCCCCCTTGCGCCGAATCACTTTCGCATTTTGCGACGATAAGGCCAAGTCACCCGCGCAGGTTCCGGGAAGCGCGGTTCGCGCGCGAGAGGATGTCGCAGGACGACCCTTGCATTGGAGGGAACGTCCATTGGGGTCGAAAGCTGACATTCAAAGCCCGATCTGCGGCGGTCGGCTATTCGGGTTCGCTGCTTAAAAGCAAAACCTCTTCTAACGGCCAGCTGGGGCCGAAAAGCGACCGGGCGGCACTGCGCCCAATAGCGGCCGTTCAGCGCCCCATCAGCGAATGCCGAAAGCGGACACTGCCAACACGTGCGGTTTGGCCAGGTTGCGCCCAACCTTGCCATAGAAAGCCGAAGGGAGGAGGGCAGCTAAGCAACTAATGTCTGAGATCCAAAGGAACGTGCGGGCCGGCAGAACGTGACGGTACTTCGGTCAGCCTTTCGGGGTGGGGCTTGGCCTAGAGAAGGTTCAGCCGCTCGAATAACATCTGGTTGCGGCGCTCGGCATTGGCCAGCACCTGATCATAGTCGGAGATCTCGTAGTAGAGGCGGTGCGTGCGGTGATATCCATAGAAGCCTTGCCCGTCCGGCGTGGGAGTCGCATCCCAGTCGGCGAGCTGCTCACGTAGCTTGGGTGTAATGTCGCAGACGATGAAGCAATTGGTTGGGATCTCGGGACTAGCAACCTTGATCTTCCTTCCCGCCGCATCAAGTGCCTCGCCCGAACGGATTTCCAGCACTGTCTTGACCACCTGCTTGAGCGGGTTCTCCCCCTCGCTGTAGTCATCCCGCATCGGCCGCTTAAATTCGACAATCGTCAGGGAGGTTAGCGGCTGCCCGCCGTCGGAGAGAGGGAACTGCTGATCGAAGACGAGCAGGTCGGGACGCAAACTCGAGCTGGTCCCCAAAACTGGGATCTGGGCGAGGCGCTTATCCGACGAGACGAACGTGTGATAGTTCAGCCGCTCGTCGAGGATCCAAAGATTCTGCTGCGAAAGCAGCGTATCCTCGGTATTCGACCGCATCGGAAAGATGAGATGGTGCAACACCCGCTCCAGCGGATAGCGTCCGTCCTTCGCTTCGACCGCAATCGCCTTTCGAAAGAGATCGAGAATGATGCGTCGGTGGGCCACGTACTGGGCCAGCTGCGCCACGCCGAGCTCGTTGTAGTTGGTCATGAACTCGGTCAGACGGTCTTTGTAGTGATCATATTCGGTCAGCTTCGCCGCCTCGAGGATGATCTTGCTGCCCTCCCGCTTCAGCTCGACCTCGCGCTGGTGCAGCTCCTTATGCAACGCTGCCTCAAGCTCGTTTTTGCTGCCCTCCATGGGGATTCGATCGATGAATTCCGAAGCTCGACGCAGCAGGATACGGTAATGCGGCGCGTCTTGGCTTACATAATTCTCGATGCGCTTAAGCTTGTTCGCATTGATGTCCCCAAGGATGCTGGCCAGGTCCCCTTGCACATACTTGAGGCATTCCTCCCGAATTTCGGACCGCTTGAGTTCAGGTGGCAGGAGGCTGCCCTGGGCCGGCTCGGCGTCTGAATCGCTCTCTGCGTCTTCGGCCTGCTCGCCAATGAACTCGGTGCGCGCCGTATTAACATGTTCGTTCAGGTACGCGCCGGTCACGACAGCCAGGTAGACAAACGAGTTTCCCAGTTCGTCATGAAGGCGGCCGGCCATGTTCGGGATGTAACGATCGAGCTTCTCATCCGTCACTGCCCTATCGTCAGCGCAATAGATGAGCCGGTGCCGCGACGAGCGGGGCTCGGTCAGTCTGAAACCGATAATCGAGAATTGCTGATCGCGGACGCTGAACCGATGCTCGCTTGAGAAGGCCTTGAAGGTGTCTTCGAAGACCTGGTTGATTGAAATCGTCGTCCTGCCGTCGCGCAACTCGATGTTCGGCGCGTTCGGCTTCATGAAGAGCAGGATAAAATGCTCGCAGATCCGCCGGGCGATATGATCGATGTTGGTGGGCGTCTCCGACTTCCACGGCTCGCGAAACCCGGAAAGCGTCAAGACGGTGCCGGTGATCGCTTGGTGGGTCTTCTCGACGAGCACATCATCCGGCGAGAACTGCTCGTTGAAGTTGATCAAGCGCCTCACTAGCTCGCCGTCGGCGGCGTCACGATAGGTGCTGTCAATCTCGACCTTATCGAAGGCCTTCAACCAGAGGAGACGCCCTAACCCCTTGCCGCCGCGATCCAGCTTGTGTTCCGAATAGGCTGTGCTGAACGAGCCCATGTTGATGTCATCGAAACCCACGCCGTTGTCGAGGACTGTAAAGCCGGAAATCTTCGGGTTGTCGATGATGCCAAGGCCTTCGTCCCTATGAACGTTGACGATGATCCTTGGGTTCGCGGGTGTTGCGTCTTGGATGGCCTGATAGGCGTTCATAATCGCCTCGAAGACCGGCAGCAGCGGCTTCCATTTCGGCAGATACGTCTGTCGCACCTGTCCCGTGAGGCTAGCGGTCCACATCGTACGCTCGTCCATTAGTTGTCGGGCCGAAGGGCGCCCGCGCCCTAAACTTCGAAGAGCGTAGCTGCGAATTCGTTTTCGACCAAGAATGATCGCGGCCCGCACCCGCAGGGCCGTGCCTCGAAAAGACTCCGTACCGCGGCGGCAGCGGTTGCCAAAGATCGTCTGCTACGGGTACGCCGGACCCAAACTCAGCGATGGACCCCATGACCACCAGCCCCAGCCCGAACCCGGCCAGCGAAACCCTCGAAGACTACCTGGCCGGCGACTACCACCGCGATCGCGAAGACATCATCGCACTGGAGCGGGTGCTCCAGGAAACGGGCAAAACGATGGAGGCAACGTTTCGGGAGGAAACGTCAGACTGGCCGTACGAGTGTGGCGTCCAAGATGAGGAGCCATCGACGACGGGCAGTTTTTCCCAAAGCACCTCCGCGATGATGATTCATGCGCTGGACCTGCTCCTGGACGGGGGGCGGACGCGTCGGGTCCCGGCACCTTATTCGTTTAGTCTAGACAATGCGCTTTCAAAGGCACTTGGTAATCAAAGAAAAAAGGCCAGAGAAGCGCTAGCCGCAGACTTGAAGAAAACAGCACCTGGTGCCGCCCCCGAAGGGGCCGAAGCTGCGCCGAAAACTGAGCCCAAAGCTGCCATAACTTTCTCTCGGACTTTTGGCTGGGACGACCCGATCACCCTCTCTTTCCTGGCCGAGGTAGCGAGCGCGGGAGCGAATGTTGAACTACCGGCGGATCATATCAAAACAATCACGGCAAAGCTGCTGGAACTCGACCCCTCCTCGCGCGAGTCGAAGTTCTTCCGGTTCGACGATCCCGAGGCAACGAAGCCGCTCACGAACGGGTTCATTCCGCTCCGCATTGTCCGGGCAGCCGCTGCGGTCGGTCAGTCGGTGCAAGGAAATTTGAGGTACTTGCGCTACTTCCTCAGCACACTTCACGACCAGCTATCCTATTCTTCAATACCAGACAGCCGCTTCGATCCTGCCGAACTCATCTTCTGCTTGGAGGGCGTGCTGGCTATCGCCCCCCAGTCCATCGACGGCCCCTTGTTCGACCGGATCTTGGAGGTGCTGGCTGCTGCTCAGCGCACCAGTGCGCATTGGCGCCCAACCAAACCCTTCCTGCGCGACCAAAAAGGCATGGCTTTATTTCCGGTGAGCGTAGAGGCGGCAAATTCCCTGCTCAGCTCCTGCGCACAACTAGACTTTGACGAGCGCTTCCACCGCTACTCAGAAAAATACATTGGCCTGTTTCGCCGCTTCTGGGAGTGGCTTTCCGCGCGCCGGGTTCAGCTTACTCCCAACATCAGGGGGTGGCATTCGGACCACGTGTCGGACCCGGAAACGATTCAGCTATGGGACACCGCTCAGGTGGTCGGGTTTCTGCTTGGATATCGCCGCAGCCTTCACACCCACATCGCCCGCACGACGCTTCGGCTCGCGAGGTTCCAAGTCCGACGACCCGAGAAACCTACGATGCCATGGAGCGAGGATACTCGCGCGAAGCAGGAAACCGCAGGCAAGCTCGCTGCTCGCACTCAGGCTGTGACCGGGAACGGAGACGAAATCACACCTGCCGCAAAAATCGAGCCGGTAATTCGTTCGTCCTTCGAGCCGGTAACCTCCCTCGGCGCAGCATATGAGACATATGGCGACATCGAGAAGAGCTTCGTTGTTCCTTGGCTGAACGGAAAACCAGATGCTTTCTCAATGCTTCTTTATGGCCCGCCAGGAACGGGCAAGACCACGGTCGCTGAAAATCTGGCTGATGCCCTGCAATTTCCACTGATTACGATCACGGTTAGCGATTTCCTGGCGGGGAATGGCACTGTTGAAGCCCGTGCCAAGATCATTTTCGACGTGCTTGAAGCTCAAGCGAACTGCGTCATCCTCTTCGATGAAATAGACGAGCTGGTGCTAGACCGCAGTTCTCCACGCCATGCGAACCAAGACACTGTATTTAAGTTCATGACGCCCGGCATGCTGACGAAATTGAACAACCTCCGTCGGGCGAAACGCAGCATCTTTGTGATGGCCACTAACTATGCTTATCGCATCGATCCCGCCATTCGACGGACGGGTCGCATCGATGAGAATTATCTACTCTTGCCGCCCGATGCAGGCTCCCGCCGGGCGATGCTGGAGCGCCTTTTGGAGAAAGCGCCGGAAACATCGGCCCTGAAGCCGAAAGCGCTCACCGAACAAGATTGGACGGCCTTCGTCGATGCTTCATTCTTCCTCGGCTACAAGGACGTTGAAGCCGCTGTAAATCGGGCGCTCCGGCACGATGCGGCTGAACAGACCGTCGCGGGGCTAAAGGGAACCCTACTGGACTGGGGCCGCACCACCACCTTGCAACTGTATAGGGGTGCGTTCACCGAGACGGATGATAGGAAGGCGATCGAGCGAGAATTCTTCCCCCTAGTCAAGATGGCGGCCGGCGAGGGAGCATCTCTTGCCGAACACGACTCGTCCTTTGCCCTGGATCAGCTCACCACCCATTGGCAAGATCAACACGAGAGGCCGGTATACGCAGGTTCCAATCTCACAGACCTCGCAATGGACTACGTCGCGAAACGAAACGGACAGCCCGCAACGACTGTGACGACTCCGACAGAAGGTCCCGGGGAAGGCGCACAAGAGATCAGGCCGAATGACTGACCCCTCTCCCCAACCCTTCGCCGCGATCCGCCAGATCTGGCGCTCCGCCTTCGGCTCCACCCGCGTCGCCTATCTCTCCGGCCCGATCACCACCGGCCGCCGCTTCATCGACTGGTGGCGCGGCGGCGGACATGCGCTCGCGGCGGAGTCGGAAGAGTATCGCGCCGCCCTCCGCGAGCGAGTAATCGCGCCCAACGCGGAGGCACTGAAGTTCGCCGCCGAGCTGCTGCGCGCCCGCCATGCCGAGCCGGTGATCGAGCCCGCCACCCTATTCGTTAGCCACTGGTCGCAGACCGACTATCTCGAGCTCTGGGAACGGTTTATCACCGATCATGCCAGCCGCATCCTGCTGATGGACGGTTGGGAGTTCAGCGCCGGCTGCGCATCAGAATTCTGCCGCGCCCATCTCGACGGCGTCCCCACTGCGCGGACCGACGGGACGCCCCTGGTCGCGCGCGACGGTATCGCCGCGATCCGCCGCGCGCTCGGGGAGGTCGAGGCCCTCGACCCGGTGCCGCCCTATCTCGCCGAGACACTGCGCGCCACCGCCGATCGGCTTGAGGCGACGCTTCCCGCCATCGTCTACGTCCCCGGCGGCGGCATGCCGCGCAAGGACGCGTCGCTCGACCGGCTCGCGGAGCTCATCAACGTCGCCCAGTTCGTCAGCTACGAGCCACGCCGCGGCAAGCCGAAGCAGGCCTTCGCGCGCGTAGTCGGCGAGGCGCCCAATCACGGCTTTAGCGGCCTCCAGGAGGCCGCCGAGACGCTGCTCGCCCGCAGCGCCGACGGCTCCGTCAACGTCCGCAGCTTCACTCCCGAAAGCCCGCTCAGCCGCGAGTTCATCTATGGCCTTGAGAGCGTCGACGAGGTGACCTCGGCCGTCCTCCGCCTCACTCGCGAGGGCCTCCACACGATCGTAAACGAGACGGTCGACATCCACGATGGCGGCGTATCGGGCGTGATCCTCGGCAATCTCATCGAGTTCGCGCCCGACGACACGCCCCGCGCAGTCGAGAAGCCGGGCACGGCCTCGCTCCCGCTGGGCTGGGGCTCGCGCCTGCTCGTCACCGTCTACGGCTTCGAGCCGGACCTCGCCGTGCCCGAAAACACCCGCCTCGAATTCAGCATTCACCCGAAGCCGCGCGGCTGGCGGCACACGCACACGCTCGGCTGGGAAATCGCGGAGCATGAGGGCCTCGGGCTGCCGCCACCGATCCAGTGGCCGAACCGCTTCAGCCGGATGATCGGCGACAAGGTGTTCGGCCTCCTCGTGGCACACCATATCGGCCTTCCCGTCCCCCGCACGACCGTCGTCAACCGGCGCGTCGCGCCGTTCAGCTTCGGCCAGCCGACGGGCTCTGCCGAGGTCTGGTTCCGGACCGCGCCCACCGAGCAAATGCCGGGCAAGTTCACGACCACGCGCGGCTGGACCGATCCCTTCCGGATCATGGCGGCCGAGGACCCGGAGCACGAGGCGATCGCTTCCGTCGTCGGCCAGGCAAGTGTGGTCCCGCAACATTCGGGCGCCTCGATCGTGCTTGAGTCGGGCGAGATCGCCACCGAGGGAGTGGCCGGCGCGGGCGACGCCTTCATGCAGGGTACCGCCAAGGCCCAGCCGCTTCCGGCAGCGGTGATCGAGGATGTGAGAAGGCTCCATGCGGCCGCGTTCGAGCTGGGCCCGGTCCGGCTCGAATGGGTACACGACGGTGAGCGGGCGTGGGTCGTGCAGATGCACCGCGGCGCCACCGTCAGCGCGGCGGGCGTGCTGGTCCCCGGCGAGGCGCGGCACTGGACGCCGTTCGAGGTAGCGAACGGCCTCGAGCAGCTGCGCAGCGTGATCGCCCAGCTCCAGCCCGGCCACGGCCTCGAGCTGATCGGCGAGGTTGGCCTCACCAGCCACATCGCCGACGTGATCCGCAAGGCGAGGGTCCCGGCGCGCATCCATCCGCAGCGTAAGCGGCAGGCGGCGTAGGGGGCCGCCGGAGTCGCACTTGAAGCGACCCTGTCCCGGCTGTCCCGCCAGCCGTGCGCCGACCTTTGTCCCCGATGTAAACTATGTGACCCCCGATTGTGGCTTGAGGAGCTTGTGCATTGAGCGGCTATCGCCTCTTCGGGGTTCAGGTGGAAATTTGCTAGTCCCGCTGATCGAGTAGGTACCACTTGCGCCGGTATGCGGCACAGCACGCCGGATCTCGCTCAGAGCGAGATCTATAAACATCGGTGCCAGCGCGGGCCCTGAACAGCGATTGCGTGCTGGTCGTCGCCGAACATTCCGAGGATTTCGCAAGCTCAACCACCAATTGCTGCCGTCCATCCGCGCCACCGAGCAGGTCGACTGGCGCTATCTTCGCTGAGGGGAACTCGCTTTTTGGCCCTCAGCAGGATCGGCTACGATCGGCGGCGCAAGCGGCCGGAACCTAACTTTCGGCGCGTAGGTTTCTTGATCGTGACGGTTGGGACCGCCAGCTTAGTCGCATCGGGATCCTTCAGAAGGTTGTGCAAGGTTACCAGCTTGCGCAGCAACTCATCGAAAGTCAGCACCAGCACCCCGGATAGGCCGCCCCGATACAGTTCCAACGACTTCTGACCGTTGGGCTCGTTCGGCGTGGTGCCGGCGATAACCACGCATTGTACGGCATAGGTTTCGGGCGGCGGTCCGTTGTGGCGTATGTCGCGGACAGCCTTCCGGCGATGATCGTCAGCGAGCTGGGTGTTATTCCGCTGGAGCTGCCAGCGCTGGTCGAGCACCTGTGCAACCGCGCCGCTCAGCTCCTGGCTCGGTGCATATATGCCGCTGCGATATTCGCGCTTGGCGAGGAGGTCGGTCTGCGGCGTTTTGATCTCGACGATCAAAAGATTGCCGGTGCTCGCCGCGCGCATGAGGAAATCCGAGCGCTTGTCGCCCGCTCCGGCATAGCTTCGGCCACCGACCGTTGCCTGGCCCTGGAAGAGGAGCACCGGCACCCCGAAGGCGAGGCGCAGGATAAAGGCATTATTGGTCAGAAACCGCTGCCAATCCTCCTCGCCATGGCCCTCCGCAATTCGCGCGCGCACATGCGCGATCATCGCCTCGAGCGTGACCGTTTCGACCGCTTCGGTGAGCTTGAGCAATTGCGCCGGTTCGCGCTCGCCGACCTCGCGGATCATGCCGGCTGTCGCCTCGACCAGTAGGTTAGCATCCGACGGCGATAGCTTGAGCCCGTGCTTGAGTCCGTCTCCGACGGCCTGAACCACCGCATCCGGCCGATAGGGCCGTCCGATCAGCGGATACGCCTTGGCGTCGATCGGGGTCAGCAATTTGTCGTGGAGCCGCGCGGCCTTCTCGATCCTTGCGGCGCCGAGCGCCTTTTCATGCACCCGGCCGATATCGCGCCGCACCGTGTCGAACAGCGCATAGGGCGTGCGGTAGCTTTTCTTCTCGATCGCGGCCTCGCCCTTGGCGCCTTTGACGATATGAAGGTCGGTGACGCCGAGCTTCTCGATGGTCTCGACGATCAGGCGAATGTCATAGGTGAGTCCTAGCCCATGATAGGGATCGCGGACGAACCCGGCCGGCAAGTCGGCGAGATAGGATTCGACGTCGGTGAGGTCATTGGCCTCGAACATGAAGCCGAAATTCTCCAGCGTGATCGTCGCGAGCCTTTCGTACTTATGCAGGAGGAATTTAGGGCTCGCGGCATCGAGGTTGTGCGGGTGAAGGACGACGCGCCCAGCATCGTGGTTGCCTTCGATCAGGGTCACCGGTTTGGCCGGCGCCGCGAATTTGCTGTTCCGCTCGGTGGCAAGGACGACCGCCTGCGGTGCCGGCGTGTAGCCGACCTGCCAATGCGCGCCCTTTCGCTGGGTCGTGAAGTGAAGCCTAGCACCGTCGCTAGCATTCGCAATGAAGCCCGGTGCAAATCGTCTCGCCACGCACGCACTCCCCCTGTTTTTGCCGGATCTAAAGCAATTCGCCTAAGTCGGCGACCAATAGCCGCAGTGCCGACCTCAAGGCTCAGCCAGGCAGGCCGAAGTATAGAACTGATAGTCATAGGCGCGCAGCTCAGTCGGTGCCTGACCCGCCACATCCCCTTGAGACCATCGAGGCTCGGCCTGACTGGAATGTTCATCTGTTACGCCTGCAGAAGCTTAAAGGCCTTTGACTGCAACCGGTCGATTTCTGCCGCAAGCAGACGGTCTGCTTACGGCCCAATTTGCGCCGAACATAGGGCATCTCGCTTACACCGAGAGGGTTAGCGGCTCGAACGGCTGCTATCCTATGTTTCTACCCGAAAGCTGCCGGTCGGAAAGCGGCCAAATTGCATGGAATCGAGCTTGAGCCGGGCCGCGGGCGGATCGAGATTTTCGTGCTTTCTCTGTGCTTGCTGACCGCTGTTCTTCGAGCGCCTACGCGATCTAAGGCATTGAAATTATGGTGAGCCCAGCTGGATTCGAACCAGCGACCTACTGATTAAAAGTCAGTTGCTCTACCAACTGAGCTATGGGCCCGACCATGGCCGCACCTACGGGTGGTTGGGGCGGGGGTCAACCGGCGCG
>Ga0268264_10001739_pt1 | contig 20003 bp, 28 predicted proteins | sample KBSSwiS32_FD_190357 | JGI IMG/M metagenome (GOLD analysis project Ga0268264, IMG submission 190357) | Switchgrass rhizosphere microbial communities from Kellogg Biological Station, Michigan, USA - KBS Switchgrass S3-2 (SPAdes) (version 2) | ecosystem: Host-associated > Plants > Roots >...
CCAGTGTGGTGGGGGAGACCTCGTCGACGACCGGGCGCGGGTCGGCGGTGTCGTCCGGGGAGTAGCGGACCCGCCGCGGGGACAGCCGCCGCCAGCCGGCGCGCTCGTAGAAGGGCACGTGGCGTGGCGCGCACATCAGCAGGCCGTGGGCGACTCCGAGGGAGTGGAGCGCCGCGGCCACCGTCTTCATCAGCTCCAGGCCCGTCCCGGACCGCTGCAGCTCGGGGCGGACGGCCACCAGCCCGGCGATCCCGACCAGATGGTCCCGCCCCTCGATCTCGACGAACCGGCGGAGCACGCCTGCATGCGCGTCGTCCCTCGTGGACCGCCCGACGACCCGCAGCTCGGGCCGCACGTACGACCAGCTCCGGGAGCCCGCGAAGAAGCCGGGGAAGTGGGGGTACGCGGCCCGCAGCAGCTCGGCGAGCCCGGCGTGGCGCTCGATCGGCAGGTTCCCCTCGCGAACCGTCTCCCACTCCATCGGCCCACGTTAGGCCACCGCCAGGTACCCCAGTCCGCGCACGGTCCGGATGCTGGTGCGGTGCGGGCCGAGCTTGGAGCGCAGGGCGCGGACGTGGCAGTCGATCGCGCGCGGGCTCGCGTCCGGGCCGCCGAGCGTCCCGAGCAGCCGCTCCCGGGAGACCGGCCGCCCGGCGTGGGCGAGGAGGGCGCGCAGCACCTCGAACTCGTGGTGGGTGAGCGGGAGTGGTCGGGTGTCGATCGTGATCGTGTACGCGTGCTGGTCCAGCTCGAACGGTCCGACCCGCAGCACGACCGGGGCGTCGATGCCGTCGGGCTCGCGGGACACGCGGTGGCGCTGGGACAGGCGCAGCCGCGCATCGGTCTCCGCGGGGCCCGCGGTGCTCATGACGAGCTGGTCGAAGGACCCGCGTGTGACGGCGTGGAGCGCGGTCTCGGCGACCACGGCCACCACCGGGATGCCCCGGTCGGTCGCGGTGAGGAGACCGGCCAGCGCCGCGGCGGCCTGGGGCTGGGTGCGCCCGTCGACCACGACGACGTCGCACGTGGCGGCGGACAGGAACGCGGCCACCGAGGGTGGTGCGGTCTGCACGGTGTGGGGGAGCAGGTCGAGTGCGGGGAGCACGTCACGACCGTCGGAGGCGGTCGTGAGGACGAGGACGTCCAACGAGGATCCTTCCGGGGAGCTCGGCGGGCGGGGTGGTGTGCTCATCCCGTAGGAGCCGCGTGTCCGGTTGTGGACCGTCTTGTGTCGTGCAGGTTTACGAGAACTCACGATGTGACAAATAGGGACGCGAGATGACTATTCAACCGGGCCCCACCTGCGGGTCCCACGGACGGTCACGATCTTGGACGACGGTCACCCACAGGGGTCGACTCGCCGGCGGTCCGTGGTGTGAGGTGGGTTCATGCCCACGAACCTCTCCGTCGCGGCCGCCCAGCCGCGGTGTGTCGCCCGGGACGTCGCGGCGAACGCCCTGGCCCACGCGGCGGCGGTCCGGGAGGCGGGGGCCCGGGTGGTCGTGTTCCCGGAGCTGTCCCTGACGGGGTACGAGCTGGACGCGCCCGCGGTCGACCCGGCGGATCCCGCGCTCGCCCCGCTCGTCGAGGCCTGCGCCGAGACCGGCACCGTGGCCCTGGTGGGGGCACCGGTGGCGGGACCCTGCATCGGCGTCCTGGCCGTCGACGAGGACGGTGCTCGCGTGGCCTACCGCAAGATCTACCTCGGGTCCGAGGAGGCCGAGCACCACCGTCCCGGCCCCGAGCCCGCACGCGTCGAGGTCGACGGCTGGTGGCTGGGTCTGGCGGTCTGCCGGGACACCGGCATCCCGCAGCACGCCGCCGACACCGTGGCCCTGGGGATCGACGCGTACGTCGCCGGGGCCGTCGACGGGCCGGACGACGCGGCGGTGCAGGAGGAGCGGGCGCTGCGGATCGCCCGCGACCACGGCGTCCCGGTGGTGATCGCGAGCTGCGCGGGCCCGACCGGCTTCGGCTACGACCGCACCGCCGGACGGTCCGGGATCTGGGCCGCGGACGGCACCGAGCTCGCCCGCGCGGGCACCGCCACCGGAGACCTCGCCCGTGCCGTCCTCCGCCGGGTCTAGTGCCCCGTCGAGGCACTAGGCTCCGCCGGGTGGCGGAGTACAGGATCTCGGAGGTCGCGGGCCTGCTCGGGGTCAGCGACGACACCGTGCGGCGGTGGATCGAGGCGGGCACCCTGCCGGTGCACCTCGACGCGTCGCGGCGCAAGGTCGTCGACGGCGCCGCCCTGGCCGCCTTCACCCGCGAGCACGCCTCGGCCGCGCCGGACCCGTCGAGCGGGGCGTCCTCGGCCCGCAACCGGATGGTCGGGCTGGTCACCTCGGTCGTCGCGGACACCGTGATGGCACAGGTGGAGATGCAGTGCGGGCCGCACCGGGTGGTGTCGCTGATGAGCAGTGAGGCGGTCGCGGAGCTGGGCCTGCAGCCGGGCTCGCTCGCCGTCGCGGTGATCAAGTCGACGAACGTGGTGGTGGAGACCCCGCGCCGCTAGGAGACACTGCCGAGCGTGCCCAGGACAGCGGTCCCGTCCCGGTCCTCGTCCCGCAGGACCTCGGTGGTGAACCCGACCATCGCCGCCGCCGTGCCCGCGGCCTGGCCGCGGGAGGTCTCGATCAGCAGGCGCCCGCCGGGGCGCAGCCAGCGCGGCGCCAGCGCGGCGATCCGGCGGTGGTGGACCAGTCCGTCCGCGCCGCCGTCGAGCGCGGCGTGGGGCTCGTGGTCGCGGGCCTCCGGCGGCATCGTGCCGATCGCCGCGGTGGGCACGTACGGCGCGTTCGCGACGACGACGTCGACCCGTCCCCGCAGCTCGGCGGGCAGTTCCGCGTCCATGTCCCCGCCGTGCACACGGTCCGGCCGCAGGTTGCGCCGGGCGTGGACGAGCGCCTCGGGGGAGAGGTCCGCGGCGTGCACCTCGGCCTCGGGCAGCGCCGCGGCGACCGCGGCGGCGACCGCGGCGGCTCCGCAGCAGAGCTCCACGACCACCGTCGGACGCAGCGCGATCACCTGCGCGGCCAGCAGCTCGGTGCGCCGCCGCGGCACGAACACCCCCGGCCCCACCGCGACCCGCAGCCCGGCGAACTCCACCCACCCCACGAGCTGCTCCAGGGGGCTCCCGGCGACCCGGGCGGCGACGAGCGTGTCCAGCTCCGCCTCGGACTCGACCGACCGGAGCAGCACCTCGGCCTCCTCCTCGGCGAACACGCACCCCGCCGCGCGCAGCCTGCGGACGATCTCGTCGGGTGCCGCGCTGTGGAGGGTCACGACCGGGCAGTATGGCCCCATGACCCAGCTGGACGGTGCAGTCCTGCTCCCCGACGGCACCGCGGTCCGCGGCCGGGGACGTCGTGATCCGCTGCCCGGGGGCCCGGTGCCCGAGTTCTCGCTGTGTCTGGGCCGACGGGGCCACGACGCCGAGCCCGAGTGGGAGGCCGCCTGGATCGAGTGGCCGGACTTCCGGGTCCCGCGGGACCGGGCGGCGGCCATCGCGGCGATCGTCGACGCCTACCGGCGGGCCCGCGCGGGCTGCCGGGTCGAGGTGAGCTGTGGGGGCGGCATCGGCCGCACCGGCACGGTGATCGCCTGCATGGCGGTCCTCGCCGGGCACCCGGCCGAGGACGCGGTGGCCTGGACCCGCGCGCACTACCGGCCGCGGGCCGTCGAGACGCCGTGGCAGCGGCGCTGGGTCCGGGGGTTCGCCGAACGGATCGCGCGGCACGCCCCGTAGTGCGTCAGCTCTGTCGGCGGCCGTACGCCGAGGACAGCCGGGTGCGCGCCGCGAACAGGTGCCGCGCCACCTCGGCGGTGATCCGGTCCGCGTCCTCGGTGCTGCGCAGTACCCGGTCGGGCTCGGGCAGCTGCCGGTAGCTCGTCGCCAGGTCCGCCAACGCCTCGAGGAGGTCGGCGATCGCGGCCGAACGCGCGTTCTCCGCCTGAGCGACGGTCACGTCGATGCTCATGCGACCATGGTCCGACGCCCACATGTCGATAATGGTCACGCGACGCTACGGTCCGGTGACCTCACGTTTCGACGAGCCACGGCCGGCCCGGCTCACCGCGACGATCACCGCCGGGTCGACGCCGGGATTGTGCACCTCGCGCAGTCCGAGCCCGGTGAACCAGAGCACGCTGCCCGCGCCGAAGCGCCGTCGCCCGCCCAGCTCACACCGCAGCTCGATCTCTCCGGCCTCGACCAGCACCAGCACCCCGCGCCACTCGTCCTCGACGTGCGGGCGGGACTCCCCGGCGCGGATCCGGATGCGCCGCTTGTCGAAGCGGTGTGGCTCGTCGGTCACCCCGCCTCCCCCCTCTGTCGCTTACCGAGGGGTCGACCGTCCCGGCGACGAGAACTCATCGGGCCGGGGCGGCTCCACGGGTGACCCGGTCAGGAGGGATCGCCGCGCCTGCCCGCCACGGCGCCGGAGTCCCGCCGGGCGCACAGGGCACGCGGCACCTCGTCGTCACCCTCCACGCTGGACATCGTCTCCCGGCGAATCTGGGTAGGGTCGGCCCGGTGAGCGTCTGCAAGGTCGAGGTCGACACCGCCGAGGTGGGGTTCGACGCCTCCCGCCTGGCCCGGATCGACCGCCATTTCGCGAGGTACGTGGACGACGGCCGGTTGGCGGGCTGGTCCGTCGCCGTCGCGCGCCGGGGGCGGGTCGCCCACGTCTCCCACTACGGCAGGCGGGACGTCGCCGCGGACCTGCCGGTCACGGACGACACGATCTGGCGCATCTACTCGATGACCAAGCCGATCACCTCGGTCGCGGCGCTGATGCTGTGGGAGGAGGGGCTGCTCGAGCTGACCGACCCGGTCTCGCGCTTCATCCCCTCCTTCGCCGACATGCGGGTCTACACCGGCGGCTCGGCGGCGAACCCGGGCACGGTCCCCGCGACCGAGCCGGTCCGGGTCCACCACCTGCTCACCCACACCGCGGGCCTCACCTACGGCTTCCACCACGCCCACCCGGTGGACGAGATGTACCGGGCGAAGGGCCACGAGTTCGCGCCGCCGCGCGGGCAGGACCTGGCCGCAGCGTGCGACGTCTGGGCGAGCCTGCCGCTGCTGTTCCAGCCGGGCACCGAGTGGAACTACGGCGTGAACACCGACGTGCTGGGCCGGGTCGTCGAGGTCGCGTCCGGGCAGTCGCTGGCCGACTTCCTCCGCAGCCGCATCCTCACCCCGCTGGGCATGCTGGACACCGGCTTCCACGTCGTCGACACCGAGCACCTGGCCACGTTGTACGTGCCCAAGCCGGGCGGCGGGCTGGTCAAGTCGAGCGCGATGGGGGACGTGATCACCCAGGCGCCCACCTTCCTCTCCGGCGGCGGCGGGCTGGCCTCCACGCTGGGCGACTACCACCGCTTCGCGCAGATGCTCGCGCGCGGCGGCGAGCTCGACGGCGAGCGGTTGCTCGGGCCGCGCACGCTCGCCTACGCCACGCGCAACCACCTGCCCGGCAACGCCGACCTGGAGACGGTCGGCAGGCCGATCTTCGCCGAGTCCGCCTTCGCGGGCACCGGCTTCGGGCTGGGGTTCTCCGTGGTCGTCGATCCCGCGGCGGGCAAGCAGCTGCAGAGCCAGGGCGAGTACGGCTGGGGTGGGCTGGCCAGCACCACCTTCACCGTGTTCCCCGAGGAGGACATCACCGTGGTCTTCATGACCCAGCTGATGCCCTCCAGCACCCATCCCATCCGTCCGCAGCTGCGGACGCTCGTCTCGCAGGCGGTGGTGTCGTGAGTATTCCCGTGCAGCGGCCCGGACATCCGGTGGTCGCGTTCGTCGTCCGGGTGGTCGTCATCGCCGTCGCCCTGTGGGTGGCGGTCTGGCTGGTGGACGGCATCGAGCTCGGCGGGGCCACCACCGGTGGCCGGATCGGCACGCTCGTGCTGGTGGCGCTGATCTTCGGCATCGTCAACGCGGTGCTCAAGCCGATCGTCAAGGTGCTGAGCTGCCCGCTCTACGTGCTGACCCTCGGGCTGTTCGGCCTGGTGGTCAACGCACTGCTGTTCCTGCTCGTCGGGTGGCTCTCGAACCGGTTCGGGCTGCCCTTCGTGGTGGACGGCTTCTGGGCCGGGTTCTGGGGCGCCATCGTCGTGTCGGTCGTCGGGTTCCTGCTGCACCTGCTCATCCCGGACAGCATCGACCGCCGGTAGCCGCCCGTTCACGGGGTGCGGATCGGGCGCGCGCCCACCAGGATCTACGGACATGACCCGCTCGACGCTGCGCGGAGCCACCGCCGACCTCATCGACACCGACCGCTACCCGCTGAGCAGACCCGACAGCGCCGCCTGGGCCGCCGTCGTCGAACGGGTGCGGGCCGACCTGCGGCTGGACGGGTGCTCGGTCCTGCGCGGCTTCGTCCCCGGCGACCGGATCCCCGAGGGCGGGCTGGTGTCCCGTCTGCACCGCGCCCCGGAGACCCAGCGGTTCGTGGCGGCCTGCGTTGACGTGCCGGAGGTCGTCCCGCTCGCCGGACCGTGCCTCGACGTCCTGAGCCCGGGCCAGGAGCACCCCTGGCACTTCGACACCGACGAGTTCGCGGTCACCCTGCTCACCCGGGCCCCGGAGGGCGGCGGGGTGTTCGAGTACGTGCCCGGCATCCGGACCGCGTCCGACGAGAATCCGTACGCGGTGGGCGCGGTGCTCCACGGCGAGCACGACCGCGTCCGCTCCCTGCGCCTGCGGGCCGGTGACCTGCAGATCTTCCGCGGCCGGTACTCACTGCACCGGGTGACCGCCGTGACCGGTGCGGTCGAGCGGCACGCCGCGGTGCTGTCCTACACCGAGCGAACCGCTGCTTCGACGGGGCGCTCACCGTCGTCGGGTTCCCGGACGGGCGGGCGGGAGCTGCTCGGTCAGACCGGCCAGCTCTCCTCGCGGTAGCCGCCGTCCCAGAACATCCACTCGTAGCGGCTGGTCGTCGTGAAGTGGTGGCGCATCCGGGCCAGCTCGGCGTCCGAGACGGTCTCGCCGATCCGGTCGGTCGCGGCCAGCACGGCGTCGACGACGGCCTGGAACTCCGCCCCGCCGTACGTGCCGATCCAGCGGGCGTACAGCGGGTCGGGCGAGCCGGCCTCGACCAGGTGCCGCCCGACCCTGGCGTAGATCCAGTAGCAGGGCAGTACCGCGGCGACGGCCTCGGCGTACGACCCTGAGTAGGCCGTGGCCAGCAGGTACGAGACGTACGCCTGCGTCGCGGGGGCCACCGGCAGGGCCGCGGCCGCCTCGGCGGTGAGGTCGAGCTCGCCCAGCAGCTCGGCGTGCAGGTCCTGCTCGGCCGCGATCGCCCCGCCCGCGTGCTCGCAGAACATCACCAGGTCGGCGGCGCCCGGCGCCTTCGCCGCGCAGAGCGCCAGGGCACGGGCGTAGCCGCGCAGGTAGTGGGCGTCCTGGACGATGTAGTGGCGGAAGGCCGAGTGCGGGAGGGTCCCGTCGGTCAGCCCGGTGACGAAGGGGTGGGCGAGGACGGCGTCGTAGATCCCGGCCGCGTCGGCCCAGAGGAGCTCGGTCGTGCGCATGCCGTCGAGCCTAGGTTCGTGGCCCTGTGTGTTCGAGTGCGCACGCATCGTCGACATAGACGCACGTTGTAGCGGATCTTGCACGAACTGTGTGCGCTGTGTGAGAGGTCGGTCACTCTTCGAGTACGATGACTCCTGCCGGTAAACGGGGTGCGTCACCATGAAGCATCCCGGATGGCGACTCAGCGCAGAGGGCGCGCACCCGGCCCGCACGTCCAGCTTGTGGAGGTGAGTGGTTATGAGTCCCGTCCCCATGGATCACCACGAGAAGATGCGGCTTCGCGCCGCGGCCTTCCGCGTGACCCGGCTCTACCCGGGTCCCGTCGGAGAGGTCCTCTCGCGTGAGCTCCTGACCTGGGAGGAGTTCGGGTACCGGCTCGGGGGAGGGCAGCTGGTCATGCGGCTGGTCGATCACGTGCTGAAGACCCCGCTCAACGCCGACGGCCGAGACGGCGTCGCGGCCTGAGCGCTGCTGAGCGCTGCTGAGTCCTCAGGGTCCTCAGGGTCCCTGGAGGGTCGTGGCGGTGGTCGCCGCGGCCCCACTCGGAGCCGTGCCGTCCGTCGAGGCGACCACCGCACCCCCGAGGACGAGCATCGCCGCGAGCGTCGTCAGGCTGCCCGCACGCGCCACGACGGTGTAGGCGGCGGCCGCCGCCCCGCGCACCGCCGGGCTCATCCGGCTCCGCTCGGTGTGCAGCGGCGTGCGGACCGGGGTGAGCAGGCGGTCGACCGGGACCGGCGCGACCGGCACACGCGAGCGCTCCGGCAGACGGCCCTGAGGGCGGGCCGCCCGGTGAGCTCCTCGCGACTGCCTCGGGATCGCCACCGTCGGCGCCGCCCGGTCGGGGGCGGGCGCGGCGGGGAACGCGTGCAGGACGGTCACGTCCGGGATATCGAGCCGTCACACACCCCCGTTAACGCGGTGGCGTGCCCTCACCCGATCGGGTTCGTCAGGCTTGACGACGTCCGCAGGTCAGCGCCACCTCCGTTCGGCGCAGCCGTTCCCTCAGCTCCCGCCTTTCGCGGACACCACCTGGACACCACCTCGACACCACCTGGCCGCCGCCCGCTACGACCCGGGCTCTCCGGCGGCGGTCCCCTCGCTCCCGATCGGTATCAGTCCACGCTCGTAACCGACGGCGACGGCCTCGGTCCGGCTCGCCGCGCCCAGCTTGGCCATCACCCGGGACAGGTGGACCGACACGGTCTTCTCGGAGATGTAGAGGACCTCGCCGACCTGCCGGTTCGTCCGCCCCTCCGCGACCAGCCGCAACACCGCGTCCTCCCGCGGGGTGAGCGGCGACGGCGAGGCCTCCCCACCCGGTGCGGGCTCCGCGGCGACTCCCGCGAGAGGTGCCCCGGCGCGCGCCGCGGTCCGGCCGATCGCCGCGGCGAGCGGGACGGCCCCGAGCCTCTCGGCGAGGGAATGGGCCTCGGCCAGGTCCGCGGCGGCGGCCTCCCGCAGGCGCGCGGCGACCGCGCGGTCCGGCGCGGCCGAGCCGTCCGAGCCGTTCGAGCCGTTCGACGCGGCCGGGGAGGCGCGGCCCGCAGCCCTCAGGGCGGCCTCGGCCCGGCGGAGGAGGGCCTGGGCGCGGCGGTAGGGCTCGCCGTAGGCGAAGGCCTCGAGCACGGCGGTCCAGACCTCGGGACCGTCCTCACCGCGGGCGCGGGCCGCCTCGGCGCGGGCCCGGGCCAGCCAGGCCCGCCCCTCGACCCCGACGGACCCGGACCGCGGGATGCCCTGGGTCGCGGTGGCCTCGGCGACGGCGAGGAGATCGGCGGACGCGCCTGCGGGGGCGGGGCCGTCGAGATCGGCGAGGGCCGCGAGCGCGAGGGCGGCCAGCGCGATCGAGGCGAGGTGGTTCGGCAGCAGCCTGCGCAGGTCCGCGAGCGCGGTCTCGGCCCGCCGCAGACCCTCCGCCGGGTCGCCCCGCCACAGCGCCGACTCGGTGCCCGCCTGGCCGAGCAGCAGGACCACCTGGTCGTCCTCCTGGTCGCGCGAGTCCAGCTCCCGCCAGCGCTCCTCGGCCTCGGCGAGCCTGCCGCGGGCGACGTCGACGAGCAGCCCGGCGGCGGCCAGCCTGCCCGCGACCGCGGGCGCGACCCGCGCGCCCCCGAGCCGCGCGGTCTGCTCCGCGGCGTCCCACCGGCCAGCCATGAACTCGCTGACGAGCTGCGCGACCCGCATGTCCATGCCGTAGGCGCTCCAGGTGGTGCCGGTCTCGACCGCGCGCCTGCGCCCCGCTGCGAACTCGTCCGCGGCGGCCTCGACCGAACCCTCCTCCAGGAAGGACATCCCGCGGTTGTAGAAGATCCGCAGCTCGACGCCGGTGTTCCCCGACCCGCGGGCCTGCGGCAGCGCCTCGTCCAGCAGCTCCCGGCTGCGGGCGCCGCGCCCGGAGAACTCCTCGAGCACCGCGAGGCTGATCAGGGCGTCCGCCTCGGCGGCCGCGATGTCCTGCAGCGCCTCGACCCGCAGGGCCGCGGGGTCGCGGGTGGTGGACTCCCAGACCCCGGCGACGCCCACGGTCCCGGACCCCGCCGCGGCCCGGCCGGGCCCGCTGTCCGGCGAACCGTCGCGGCTCCGGTTGCCGTCTGCGCTCTGGAGGCGCTCGGTGACCGCCTCGGCGATGCGCAGGGCGGCCTCCCCGTGCTCCCGGAGCCCCTCGACGTCGTCCGTGCGCCACATCGCCCGCGCCAGGATCGCGTGCGCCCACGCCAGCTCGGCACTGGGCGGCCGGTCCTCCAGCAGCGCGATCGCCTCCCTGGTGGCCGCGACGGCGGCGGCCCCGCCCTCCATCCGCTCGAGCAGCCGGATGGCGTGCCGGACCCGGACGTCCGCGGCCCGCTCGGGATCGGTGCGCGGGTCGGTGAGCTCCAGCGCCCGGGTGCTCAGGGCCAGCCCGCGGTCCGGGTCCCCGGTCGCGCTGGCCGACCAGGCCGCCCACAGGGTGACCGACAGCTCGTCCACCCCCGCCACGCCCTCGGCCTCCGGTACCGCCGGCCACAGCTCGACGGCCCGCTCGGCGTGCCGCAGCACCTCGGCCGGGGCCCCGAGCCGGTCCGCCTCCCGCGCCGCCGCCACGCTCGCGGCCAGGGCGCGCGGCAGGTCGTGCGCGGCGAGCGCGTGATGGGCCAACGCCGCGGCGGGCGCGGTGCCGAGCCCCTGGCGCGGTCCCTTGCTCATCCGTGCGGCGAGCAGGTCGGCGTACCGGCCGTGGATCCGGCCGCGCTCGCTCGGGAGCAGGTCGGCGTAGACGGCCTCGCGCAGTAGCGCGTGCCGGAAGGCCAGCTCGCCCGCGGCGTCGGTGACGAGCACCTGGTGGGCGACGGCGTCTCGCACCGCGTCGGTGAACTCGTCCGCCGCCAGGCCGCTCACCTCGGCCAACGTGTCGTCCGCGACGCTGCGCCCGGCCACCGAGGCGACCCGCAGGACCTGCCGCGCCTGCGCCGAGAGCCGTTCGAACCGGGTGAGGAGGACGTCCGCGAGGGCCTCCGGGAGTCCGCCGCACCCCGCGGCGGACACCAGCTCCTCGGCGAAGAAGGCGTTCCCCTCGCTGCGCTCGGCCAGCCTGCGCAGCTCCCGGTCCCCGAGCCCGAGCTCCGTGGCGAGGCTGCGGACCAGCTCGAACGCCTGCTCGGGTGGGAGCGGCGCGAGGTCGAGGCGCTCGACCGCGGGCAGCCTGACGAGCTCGGCGAGCACCGGACGCAGCGGGTGCCTGCGGTGCAGGTCGTCCGCCCGGTAGGTCGCGACGACGAGCAGCCGCTGCTCGGCGAGCCGGGACAGCAGGAACACCAGCAGGTCCCGGCTGGACCGGTCCGCCCAGTGCAGGTCCTCGAGCACGAGCAGCACCGGGCGCCGCGCCGCGACCGCCCCCAGCGCCGACAGCAGTGCCTCGAAGACCTGCAGCTGCCCGAGCTCCCGGCCGCCGCGCTCGGGCTCGCCGCCGAGCGTGGTCAGCCGCAGCAGCCCCGGGAAGCGCTCGACGAGCCCCGGGTCCGCGGCCGCGAGCTGCCCCGCGACCTCGGTGAACGGCAGGTACGGCAGCTCGGCGCCCGCGGTGTCCAGGCAGCGCCCGAGCAGGACCAGCGCGTCCCCCGCCGCGGCGCTGAGCTCGCCGACCAGCCGGGACTTGCCGACGCCCGCGTCCCCCGCCAGCAGCACGCCGCCGCCCCGCCCGGTCCGGGCCCGGTCCAGCGCAGCGGTGAGCGCGGCCCGTTCGGCGCTGCGGCCGACCAGGCCGATCCCCACCCCCGGTCGCGGCACGGACGTCATGCTCGCACGCACCCCCGACAGATCCCGCGGGTTTCCAGGCCTCAGAGCACCTCAGAGCACCCGCGTCCCGCGCGTCATCGACCGGTCCTCGCCGGGACCCGGCGCCGGGGCCGCTCCGCTCGATCCGCGGGCGGCTCCGGAGGGGGTGGGGGTACCGCGGGCGTCCGCGCCCGGCGCCACCGCCGCGCCACGTTCGCCAGCCGGGCGTGGTCGGCCTCAGCCAGCAGCTCGGTGCGGTGCTCGGCGACCAGGGTCTGGAGGAAGTTCACGTCACTCGTCATGACGCTGACACTCCGCCTGAGGCCCCACCCCGGACATCAGGCGATCACGCAGTCCTGAGGTCGCGGCGGGTCGCGCGAGCCCGAGGGGGTAAGGGGGTCGCTCAGGACTCCTCTCCCCGGCGGGGCCGGGACTCCGTGGTGACCGCGCCGGGTTCCCCGCACGGGTCGGTGTGCGCGGCGCCGAAGGGATCGTGGAGGTGCGTCCAGGGACCCGCCAGCTCGTCGTCGGTCAGCAGGGCGTCCTGCAGGGCGGTGCGGACGGCGTCGAGGCCCGGGGTGTCGAGGGCGTGCGACAGCACGACGACGTCCTGGGCGCGGTCCCCGAACCGCGGGTGCCAGCCGAGGGAGGCGAGGGCGCGGCGCTCGGCCGACACCCGGTCCCACGCCTCGGGCTCCTGCCCGGCGAGCCACTCGCCTGCCCCGCCGATCCGCAGGCCACCACCCGCGGACTCCAGCCACAGGACCTCGGCGGGGCGCGTCGCCAGCCAGATCCGGCCGCGCACCCGCACGATCCCCTCCAGCAACAGGTCGATCGCCTCGTGCAGCCGGTCCGGGTGGAACGGGCGGCGCGCGGAGAACACCAGCAGCCGGGCCCCGCAGTCCTCGCCGAGCGGCGGGGAGCCGCGCAGCAGGCCGGCGTGGACGTCGTCCGGGTGGCCGCGGCGGGCCTCGGGGTGGGCGCGGCGGAGCAGGACGAGGTCGTCGTCGAGGTCGGCGATCCGGGACCGGACCGCCGTCGGCGCCAGCCGGGCCAGGACGGCGTCGGCGCGCGCGTGCTCCCAGGCGTCCGCGGCGCCGGTGTGCACGATCAGGTCGGCGAACTCCGCCTGCCCGACGACGACCTGGGCGACCGAGCGGTCGTCGTCCGGCAGGTCGGCCACCCCGCGCTCCCCGACGGGCTCGTCGCCGGTCGCGTCGTCCAGCCAGGTCCGGGCATCGACGGCGGTGACCACGCCGCGGATGTCGACCACGTCGCCCAGGGGAGCGTCGTCCACCACGACGTGTCGCAGCGCCCAGCACACCTGCTCGGGCTCCAACACCGGGTCCAGGTGCAGCACGATCCGCCCCACTCGCCCGGTCAGCGACCTGACCAGCGGCAGCAGGTCGAGCCGCAGCGTGCAGGAGACGCACCCGTGCTCCAGCCGCACGGTCGTCCACTCGTCGGTCCGCCGGTCCCGGACGCGCCGGTGCACGATGCCTGCGGCGACGTCGTCGAGCCTGTGGTGCACCACCACGGCGTCGGGGTCCGCGGCGCGGATCCGGCCGATCACCCGCTCGACGCCCACGGGTTCCAGTCCGGCCACGACCAGCAGTTCGGTCACGCCTGCCTCCTCGGGAAGGGGTTCGGGGGTCGGAGTGTTACCGTAAATGACAACCGTTTCCATGACGAGAGGAGGGTGGCGTGGCCGCCAAGTCCGCCGCCGTACGGCCGATCGTGAAGCTCCGCTCCACCGCGGGGACCGGCACGACGTACGTGACCCGCAAGAACCGTCGCAACGACCCCGACCGGCTCGTGCTGCGGAAGTACGACCCGAAGGTCCGGCAGCACGTCGAGTTCCGCGAGGAGCGCTGATGCCGCGTCCCGCACGCCCGGTCCGCACGAAGCGCAACCCGCTGAAGAAGGGGCAGGAGGTGGACTGGAAGGACACGAACCTGCTCCGTCAGTTCATCTCCGACCGCGGCAAGATCCGGGCCCGCCGGGTCACCGGGCTCAGCCCGCAGCAGCAGCGGCGGGTCGCGGTCGCGATCCGCAACGCCCGCGAGATGGCGCTGCTGCCCTATCCGGGGGTGGGCCGGTGAGGTGTCAGCTGACCGGGCGCGAGCCCGGCTTCGGCAAGCGGGTCTCGCACTCCCACGCCCGGACGTCTCGGCGCTGGGACCCCAACGTGCAGGCGAAGCGGTACTGGCTGGCGGCGGAGCGTCGGCACGTCCGGCTCCGGCTCTCGGCCAAGGGGATCAAGACCGTCGACCGGATCGGGATCGAGGCCGCCGTGGCCCGGATCCGGGCGCAGGGCGGCACGGTCTGAGGCCGGAGTTCGCATTCGGTCGATGACCTGCGCGAACGCCCCGGAGGGACCCCGGATTCCGGGGGTCTCCGGGGCGTTGTGTAGAGTTCTCCACGGCTCGCGGGGCTGTCCCCGCGGACCTGTGCCGCCCCTTTAGCTCAGTCGGCAGAGCGTCTCCATGGTAAGGAGAAGGTCTACGGTTCGATTCCGTAAAGGGGCTCCGAGTGGGACTCGGTGACGAGTCTCGCAAGGCGGTGTAGCTCAGGTGGTAGAGCAAGCGGCTCATAATCGCTGTGTCGCCGGTTCAAGTCCGGCCACCGCTACACACTCGACTGATCAGCAGCATTAAGCAGGAGGCACTCCCATGGGCAAGGCGACGGACGTCCGGCCGAAGATCACGCTTGCCTGCGAAGAGTGCAAGCACCGCAACTACATCACCAAGAAGAACCGGCGCAACGACCCGGACCGCCTCGAGGTGAAGAAGTTCTGCCCGAACTGCGGCACTCACAAGGCGCACCGCGAGACCCGCTGACCCGCGTTGCCTGACGAGTCCTTCGTCGGACGCGCCCTCCCGACCTCGGGCCCGTACCAGGTCGGCCGGGAGAAGATCCGCGAGTTCGCCACGGCCATCGGGGACTCCTCCCCGCTGAGCCACGACGTCGACGCGGCGCGCGCCGCCGGTCATCCCGACCTGGTGGCGCCGCCGACGTTCTCCACCACCTTCGCCATGCCGGTCATCGAGGGTTTCCTCAAGGACCCCGACTTCGGCTGGGACTACACCCGCATGGTCCACGGCGACCAGCGCATCGTCTTCTCCCGTCCGATCTTCGCCGGGGACGAGCTGTTCACCACGCTGCACGTGGACACCCTGAGCACCCGCGCGGGCAGCCATTTCCTCACGCTGCGCTGCGAGGTCGCCACCGCCGCCGAGGAGCCCGTGGCCACCTTCACCGGGCTGCTGGTGACACAGGCATGAGCGTCCAGCCGGGTTCGGTCGTCAAGGGCCTGGAGCTCCCGCCGCTGGAGCTGCACCTCACCCGCGCGGACCTGGTCCGCTACGCGGGCGCGTCCGGCGACCTCAACCCCATCCACTGGAGCGACCGGATCGCCACCGGCGCCGGGCTGCCCGGCGTGATCGCCCACGGGATGCTGACCCTGGGCGCGGCGGGCCGGATCGTCACGGACTGGGTCGGGGACTCGACCCGGGTGCGCAGCTACGGCGCCCGCTTCACCCGCCCCGTCCTCGTCCCGGACGACGACGAGGGCGCCACCGTCACGGTCACCGCGGTCGTCTCGGACGTCACGGACGGGATCGCGCGGGTGGACGTCAAGGCCGTCTACGAGGGCAAGGCCGTGCTCGGGCGAGCCGTCGCCGAGGTGCTGCTCCCCGACTGAGTGTGTCGTGTTGCCATGATCCCCCAGGGGGTCCAGGCTGCCTGCGACCATCCATCGACGGAGGGAGCAGGACGTGAAGTTCGGCAAGCTGGTGGACAAGGCCTGGGAGGACAAGACGGCCGCGGAGATCCTCGCCGCGCCGCCGTCCGCGCTCGAGGGGCTCACCGAGAAGCACGACGAGCAGCTGGCCGCCTTCGGCATCAAGTCCGTCGGCGATCTCGCGACGTGGAAGTACGCGAAGCGCGCCGCGGCGCTGGCCGACCTGGCCGACACCGACAAGTGAGCATCGGGGCGGGCGGCCCGCGCGGCCGCCCGCCCCGCTCGCCCTACTCGGCCTCGGCGAGCAGCTCGGCCATCCGCGTCACGCCGGTCTTGAGGTCGTCGTCCCCCAGCGCGTACGACAGCCGGAAGTAGCCCGGGGTGCCGAAGGCCTCGCCCGGCACCACCGCGACCTCGGCCTCCTCGAGCACCACGGCCGCCAGGTCCAGGCTGCTCCCGATCGCCCGGCCGCGGATCTTCTTGCCCAGCAGGCCGCGGACGTCCGGGTAGACGTAGAACGCGCCGCGCGGCGTGGGGCACTCCACGCCGGGGATCGCCGAGAGCAGCTCGACGATGGTGCGCCTGCGGCGGTCGAACGCCGTCTTCATCTCCTCGACGGCGTCCAGCGAGCCGGTGAGCGCCTCGATCGCCGCGCGCTGCGACACGTTCGCCACGTTCGACGACAGGTGGCTCTGCAGGTTCGTGGCCGCCTTGATGACGTCCGCCGGGCCGATCATCCAGCCCACCCGCCAGCCGGTCATCGCGTAGGTCTTCGCGACGCCGTTGAGCACCACGCAGGTGTCCGCCAGCTCGGGGACGGCCACGGGCAGCGAGACGGCCTCGGCGCCGTCGTAGGTGAGGTGCTCGTAGATCTCGTCGGTGACTACCCAGATGCCGTGCTCGACGGCCCAGCGGCCCACGGCCTCGGTGAGCTCACGGGAGGCGACGGAGCCCGTCGGGTTCGACGGCGAGCACCACAGCAGCACCTTCGTGGCAGGCGTGCGGGCGGCCTCGAGCTGCTCGACGGTCGGCAGGTAGTCCTGCTCCGGGCCGGTCACGACGACCGTGGACACGCCCCCGGCCAGCGCGATGGCCTCCGGGTAGGTGGTCCAGTAGGGGGCGGGGAGGATGACCTCGTCGCCCGGGTCCAGCAGGGTGGCGAAGGTCTGGTAGACGGCCTGCTTGCCGCCGTTGGTGACCAGGACCTGGTTCGCGGCGATCTCGTAGCCGCTGTCCCGCTTCGTCTTCTCGACGATCGCGGCCTTGAGCTCGGGGAGCCCGCCCGCGGGGGAGTAGCGGTGGTTCTTCGGGTCGGCGGCCGCCGCCTGCGCCACCTCGACGATGGCCGGGGGCGTGGGGAAGTCCGGCTCGCCCGCGCCGAAGCCGATCACCGGGCGGCCCTCGGCCTTGAGCGCCTTGGCCTTGGCGTCCACGGCGAGGGTGGCGGACTCGGCGATGCCGCCGATCCGGGCGGAGACTCTGGGCTTCGTTGCTGATGTCGGTGCGGACATGGCCGCCATCCTCGCGCACCCCACGTGCCCTTGCGCGAGGGGGTTTCGACCTCCGGGGAGGCGGTGTGCGCCGCGGTGCGGGCGGTGCGTACACTCGGATCCGCCGGGCGCACCGGATCTTTCGGTGCGCCTGCTCTGTGGCCGTCCCCGGGCGTCACGGAGCGGCGAAGGGGTGTAGCTCAACTGGCAGAGCAGCGGTCTCCAAAACCGCAGGTTGCAGGTTCAAGTCCTGTCACCCCTGCCACACCGGGACTGGATCAGTGGGACGCGAACCGTTTCACGACGCGAGGCGAAGGCGGGCGTGTGCTCGCCGGTGAGGACGAACGGTGAGCGACGAGGGTGAGGAGGGCCGCGAGCGGCCCCGTTCCGCGGCGGATCGCCGTGGGCGCCGAACGTCACCGTCCGGCACCGGGGCGGTGTCGACGCCGGGCAAGGGTCGGGCGACTCGGTCCCGCGGCGAGGGCGCCCCGAAGAAGGCCTCGATCGTCGCCCGACTGGTCCGGTTCCTCCGCGAGGTCGTGGCGGAGCTGCGCAAGGTCATCTGGCCCACGCGCAAGCAGCTGGTCACCTACACGATCGTCGTCCTGGTGTTCGTCGCCTTCATGGTCGCGCTGGTGTCGCTGCTGGACTGGGTGTTCGGCCTGGGCGTCGAGGCCCTGTTCGGGGCCTAGCGGTACCCACCGCGACGAGCACCACGAGAGCTGACGAAGGAAGCGAGAAGCACGTGACCTCCCCAGAAGGCCGACCGGCCGAGGACCTGGCCGACGACACGACGACGGTGCAGGACGCCGACGTCGAGGTGGCCCACGGAGCGGACGCGGCCTCCGACACCTACACCGACGCCGAGGACACCGAGGCCGCGGGCGCGGCCGCCGAGACCCTCGAGTCCGAGTCCGACGACGAGCCGGTCGAGGCCGACGCGGCGACCGACGGCGTCGACACGGACGAGACGGTCTCCGAGATCGCCGCCGAGACCGCGGTCGACGAGGCCCTGGAGCCCGAGGAGGAGCAGGACCCGGTCGAGGCCATGACCGAGGCCCTGCGCCGGGCCCCCGGCGACTGGTACGTCGTGCACTCCTACGCCGGCTACGAGAACAAGGTGAAGACCAACCTCGAGACCCGGGTGCAGACCCTGGACGTCGAGGACTACATCTTCCAGGTCGAGGTGCCGACCGAAGAGGTCACCGAGATCAAGAACGGCCAGCGCAAGCAGGTGCAGCGCAAGGTGCTGCCCGGCTACATCCTGGTCCGCATGGAGCTCAACGACCAGTCGTGGGGCGCCGTCCGCAACACCCCGGGCGTCACCGGGTTCGTGGGGGCCACGAACAAGCCGTCCCCGCTGACCCTCAACGAGGTGCTGAAGTTCCTGCTCCCGAAGCAGGAGGCGCCCAAGGAGAAGGCGGCCGCGGCCGCCGGTTCCGGCGGCTCGTCCTCGGGCGGCGGCGGCACGGTCGAGGTCGACTTCGAGGTCGGCGAGTCGGTCACCGTCATGGACGGCCCGTTCGCCACCCTCCCGGCCACCATCAACGAGGTCAACGTCGACGCGCAGAAGCTGAAGGTGCTGGTCAGCATCTTCGGCCGTGAGACGCCGGTCGAGCTGGCCTTCAGTCAGGTCTCCAAGATCTGACGACGAAGCACTTCCCGGGCGGGGCAGGTCCGTCCCGGGAGAGTCGACACCCAAGGAAAACGAATGCCTCCCAAGAAGCGGAAGCTCTCCGCGATCATCAAGCTCCAGATCAAGGCCGGTGCGGCCACGCCGGCCCCGCCGGTCGGCCCCGCGCTGGGTCAGCACGGCGTCAACATCATGGAGTTCTGCAAGGCCTACAACGCGGCCACCGAGGCGCAGCGTGGCGACGTGGTGCCGGTCGAGATCTCGGTGTACGAGGACCGCTCGTTCACCTTCGAGCTCAAGACCCCGCCCGCCGCGCGGCTGCTGCTCAAGGCGGCGGGCGTGGACAAGGGCTCCGGCACCCCGCACACCGTCAAGGTCGCCTCGGTGACCATGGACCAGGTGCGGGAGATCGCGCAGCTCAAGATGCGTGACCTCAACGCCAACGACCTCGACGGCGCCGCGAAGATCATCGCCGGCACCGCCCGGTCGATGGGCATCACGGTCAACTGACCGACCCCCTGAACGCGTGGGAGAGCCTCAGCGCGGCTCCGACCACGGACTTCACGAAGGACTGAAGATGGCGAAGCGCAGCAAGATCTACGAGCAGGCCGCGGCCAAGATCGACAAGGACGCCCTGTACTCCCCGCTCGAGGCCGCCAAGCTGGCCAAGGAGACCTCGAGCAGCAAGATGGACGCGACCGTCGAGGTCGCCATGCGGCTGGGTGTCGACCCCCGCAAGGCGGACCAGATGGTCCGCGGGACCGTGAACCTGCCCCACGGGACCGGTAAGACCGCCCGGGTCATCGTGTTCGCCGTCGGCGACAAGGCCGCCGAGGCCGAGGCCGCCGGTGCGGACGTCGTCGGCGCCGAGGACCTGATCGAGCGGATCCAGGGCGGCTGGCTGGACTTCGACGCCGCCATCGCCACCCCGGACCAGATGGCGAAGGTCGGTCGGATCGCGCGCATCCTCGGCCCGCGTGGCCTGATGCCGAACCCGAAGACCGGCACCGTCACCCCGGACGTGACCAAGGCCGTCAACGAGATCAAGGGCGGCAAGATCAACTTCCGGGTCGACAAGCAGGCCAACCTGCACCTCGTCATCGGCAAGGCCTCGTTCGACACCGAGAAGCTGGTGGAGAACTACGGCGCCGCGCTGGACGAGATCCTGCGGGCCAAGCCGTCGGCCGCCAAGGGTCGGTACATCAAGAAGATCACCGTCTCCACGACGACGGGCCCGGGTATCCCGGTCGACCCGAACCGCACCCGCAACCTGCTGGTGGACGAGACCGTCTGAGTCTCCCCGCACGCACCGAACGCCCCCTCCCGCAACGGGAGGGGGCG
>Ga0268264_10001740_pt1 | contig 19996 bp, 19 predicted proteins | sample KBSSwiS32_FD_190357 | JGI IMG/M metagenome (GOLD analysis project Ga0268264, IMG submission 190357) | Switchgrass rhizosphere microbial communities from Kellogg Biological Station, Michigan, USA - KBS Switchgrass S3-2 (SPAdes) (version 2) | ecosystem: Host-associated > Plants > Roots >...
ATTCTCTTCAACAACGACCGGTTTCAGAAAATGCATTGACAACCGATACGGCAGCAGAAAAAAAGTATTTCCTGGCGGCATTGCTTTTCGGCTGTTGAATATAAGTGATGGAATGATTTCTTTTTTTGTAAGAATGGCAAGTCGGAACGCACCGTCGTGGAAAGATTTTAATGGTTGGTCCGTTGTATTTCTCGTCCCCTCCGGGTAGATGCACATGTGCAGTCCCATGTCCAACACTTCGCGCATCTTTAAAAAACTGTCGCGGCGACTGGCCTCACTTTTTCTGTCTACCAATACGCTACCTGTTTTATATAACAAACCAAACACCGGGACCTTTGCCATTTCGATTTTGGCGATGGTTTTATTTCCGCCGGGAATACCGGGAGAAGAAACCGGGACATCGATCAATGCATTGTGATTACAAACGACGATATAGGTTTCTCCTTTTTTGAAATGTCCTCTTCCTTTTACTGTGAGTGGACAACCGACTAGTGTCAAAAAAACATCCATCCATACGCGCGAGTATTTGATGAAACGTCTTGTTTTTTGCGGATCGGGGCGAAAATATGAAAACAGAAAGAATGGAATCATAAAAATGAGCATCGTCGAAATAAAAACAATCGCGGCCCATAACGCCCATATATGACCGAAAATCGATCCGGCAAAGCCAAAGGGAATTTTATTTTTAGTAGAGCGTTGTTCCATGTAATGGTTCTTTTTGTGCTTCTCGCACCTTTCTTTGCGCCTTTGCGAGAAAATATTTCACGCAAAGGCGCAAAGAAAGACGCCAACGGTCATGGGTTCCAATCAATTGGTTCTATTCCGTTTGATACCAGGTATTGGTTTGTTTTTGAAAAATGCCTGCATCCAAAAAATCCTTTATCAGCCGAAAAAGGAGATGGATGTGCGGCCTTCAACAACAAATGTTTTGTTTCATCAATCAACACCTGCTTTTCCTGCGCGAACTTTCCCCATAACAAAAACACAATATTCTTTTTCTCAGATGATATTTTTGAAATCACAGTATCTGTAAATTCTGCCCATCCGATTTTCGAATGGCTCATCGGTTCGTTCATCCGAACGGTTAACGACGCGTTCAATAATAGTACTCCCCCTTCTGCCCACTTTGTCAAATTGCCGCTTCGTGGAATTGGCATGTTGATATCAGTGTTTAATTCTTTAAAAATATTAATTAAAGAGGGAGGCGGTGGAACTCCATCTGGAACTGAAAAACTCAATCCGTGCGCTTGTCCGGTCCCGTGATATGGGTCCTGTCCAATCAATACCACTTTCACTTGATCAAAAGGAGTTGTGTTAAAGGCGTTGAAGATTAGTCCGCCGGGCGGGAAAATTATTTTTCCAGCGAGCTTTTCTGTTTTTAATAATGTAACGATCTGTAAAAAATAGGGCTTGGGAAATTCGTGCTTAAGCACTTCTTTCCAGCTTGGGTCTATTTTTACATCCATGCAGCAAAGTAAGGGCAAAAATGGGGAAAGGCAAAGAAGGCGTGCTTGGTGGGGGTGCAAATTTTGGTTTCACACAAAGGCACAAAGAGTAGTAACCTTTCACGACCCTTTGTGTCTTTATGTGAACAAATAGCTTCACATAGCCGAACACAAAAAAATTACGCTTCTTCTTTTACTAAAACTTTATTGTATTCATCAATCAACTTTCTCTGGATTTCGAACGGCACGGCCGCGTATTCATGAAACTCCATTCTGAACTTTGCGCGGCCCTGCGTAATGGAGCGGAGTGACGAAGAATAATCGTGCATTTCTGCCAGCGGAACTTTTGCGATGATCTTGGTAAAATGTCCCTCGGTATCGATGCCTTCCATAATAGCACGCCGGGTTTGCAGGTCGCTGATGATATTACCGGAGAGTTCGTCCGGGGATAACACCGTAACAGTATACACCGGTTCCAGAATTTGCGGGTCGGCTTGTTGGAATGCTTGTTTGAAAGCCATGAGCCCCGCTATTTTGAAAGAGATATCGTTTGAATCCACGGGGTGCATTTTACCATCATATACACTCACCCTAACATCGCGTACATACGAGCCCGTTAGTGGACCCACCTGCATTTTCTCCATCACTCCTTTGAGGATTGAAGGAAGGAAACGCGTATCGATAGCGCCGCCAACAATACAATTCAGGAAAATCAACTTACCACCCCAATCCAGTTTGTATTCATCGCGTCCACGCACGGAAAATCCTTTTGGATCTCCCAAACCTTCATGCCATGGTTCAACCTGCATGAATACTTCACCAAATTGTCCGGCCCCACCGGATTGTTTTTTATGTCGATAATTTGATTGTACTGATTTGCGGATCGTCTCACGGTAAGGGATACGCGGTTTTATGAATTTTACATTCAGTCCTTTTGAAATATGTTCGAGTTTCCATTTGATGACTGACAAATGCAATTCTCCCTGGCAATGTATGATCGTTTGACGAAGCTCCTGCGACACTTCCACAATCACCGTCGGATCCTCTTCCTGGACCTGGTGCAATGCAAGAGATAATTTTTCTTCATCACCTTTTTGAGTTGGCTCGATGGCAATGCTCATCAACGACGATGGGAACTCAATCGATGGCAATTCATAGTTCTTTCCACGTGCATGCAACGTGTTATTGACATGCGTATGTTTTAATTTGATCGTCGCGCCGATATCACCCGCACATAATTCGTTTACCAGTGACCGTTTGCCACCTTCGACCACATACAACTGATTTAATTTTTCCGTGACACCATTCGATTCATTCACCAGTTCCATTCCTGTTTTTATACAACCAGAATAGACTTTGAAGAATGACATTTCTCCGATATGAGCCTCGGACATGGTTTTGTAAATAAAGAGACATGCTGGTCCGTTCGAATCACAAGGGAGTAGTTCTCCTGATTTTGTTTTTTGTGGAGGCATTTCATTTGCACTGGGACAAACATTATCGATGAAGCCCATTAACCGCCCGCTTCCCATGTTCTTTTTTGCGCATACACAGAACAGTGGGAAGAGGTCATGATTGATCATCGCTTTTTTCAAACCCACTTTCATTTCATCTTCGTCGAGTTCACCTTTGTCGAAATATTTTTCCATCAATCCCTCATCATTTTCCGCAATGGCTTCAATGAGTTCTTTATGTAATTGATCAGCTCTTTCTTTTTCTTCTTCGGGAATGGGAAGTTTTTCTGGTTTACCACCGTTTTCGGAAAATTTGTACATCGTCATACGCAGCACGTCAATGATGGTGTTAAACCCGAGTCCCTGGTTGAGTGGGTATTGAACGACGACGACATTACGTCCAAAATGATCTTTTGCCTGCCTGACTGTTTTATCAAAATCCGATTTATCCTGGTCGAGTTTGTTTACCGCGAAAATCATGGGAGTTTTAAATCTTTCGGTGTATTCCCAGATGATATCGGTTCCTACTTCGACACCGAAACTTGCATTGATGAGCATGACGCCCGTGTCAGCAACACGAAGCGCCGACAACACCTCCCCCGCGAAATCATCATAACCGGGCGTGTCGATTATATTTATTTTGTAGCCTCGCCATGGCGTGTGCACGAGTTTGGAAAAAATAGAATTGCCGCGTTCCTGTTCGAGTTCATAGAAATCACTAACAGTATTTCTTTCTTCAACGCTTCCGCGGCGCGTAGTGATTCCTGCTTCGAAGAGCATGCATTCGGTGAGGGTAGTTTTACCGGATCCTGCATGGCCAAGCAGGACGATATTTTTGACGTGAGCGGTATCGAAGTTAGTCATGACAAGCAGTTTTATTTGTATTAAGTTAAGAAAATGGGTTTGGAAATGGAAATGATTTCGACGAAAGAAGAGGTTTGGGTTTACGTGGAGGTTGAGCGGGTGAATGCGCGGTAAGAGATGGACGGCAGTGAAGAGATCGAAGAGCAGCGAGTCGGTTCTTTATTGACCTGCTCTCAGCGCTCTATTCTGTTATGTCGTAATAAATTAACTACATCGGAGGATAGGAACATAGGGAGAATTTCTAACAGGAAGTTGCAAGCAATTTTGGATGCAAGCCCTAGTTTTTTTACTTTTGCGCCCTTATCGAGGATTAAGGACTATGATGGATTTTGAAGATCAGATCCGCGCAATCTACCCTAATCCGCAGAATTCGCGATTATGGTCCGGTAGCTCAGCTGAATAGAGCGGCAGCCTTCTAAGCTGTAGGTCATTGGTTTGAATCCAATCCGGATCACGCTTTAAAGCGTCGGCGAGAAATCGTTGGCGCTTTTTTGTTTTGGGACCGTTTAAATTTCTTTCTCCGTTGTTACTAATAAAATAGGAGAGAAAGCACTGGTAAATACGGGAAAAAGCCGACAGCGATTTGCAAACAAAGTCCGTAGCTTAATTCTTACATTCACCTCTAAATTATTTTTTATGCGGGACATTAAAAATACGCTCTCATACAAATGGTTCCAAAATGTTTGGAATGAAGGCCGCCGTGATATGATTGATGAAATGATGAACAGGGAAGGCACTTTCAATGATCTCGTTGGAGATGATCATCCGCAGGGACTGGAAGGATTCAAAACGTTCTATGACAATTTTCGAAAAAGCTTTACGAATATAAATGTAAAAGTAGAAGACGTTCTTCAGCAGGATGACATGGAAGCTACGCGTTGCGTGGTTACTTTAACAAACGTTGACACCGGGAAAAAGGCAACATTTTCAGGAATGACATTCACAAAAATCAGAGATGGAAAAATTGCTGTGGGTTGGAATTGTTTCGATTTTTTGGGGATGTATCAACAGATGGGAATGGAGTTGGTGGGTAGGTAGAATTTGTTGCTGGAGGCACGAGTTGTTCGACTGTGATTGTTGATCTTGAATGTTGCGTTTAATTAACCGTCGAAAAACTCGCGCCTGTTTAGCAACTCTAGGTTCTCCGGCGAGTCTCCGCAGTCGCGACTCGCCAAAGAAGCGAGATTCGCGGGACTCGCCGTGGCAATAAATCCTTAATCAAACGCCGAGTCCCGCGCAGGTCGCCAACACTTTATGGTCTCGAATGCGGAGACTCGGCTAGGGAGCAAGATTGACAACTCGTGCCTGATTTCTTTTTTTATCCTTAATTGATGTCACATCTCGCCGTTGCCGGTATGGTATTCACTCTCTGATCGCCGTTGTTGGTGTTTGAATTAAATGCATCTAGCCGAGCTATGGACAACACCAACAACATCCATTCAACTTGCATCACCAATCAACCCAGTTGCACCTCTTGCGGATCAAAGCAGGCATATTCAACAATGGTGTTGGTGTTGACTCTTGCTCAGTGAAATCCATTTATTTTAACACCAACACCGGGAAAGGCGAAATTTCAATTGAGCATTTCTTATTATCTTCATCATCAGCGGTTTTATTAGACTTCAATTGTCGGCTGACGAATATCAAATATCAACAGCAAACCGTGGACGTTTCCTGCTACCTGAATGAAACTGAGAAAGCAAACGAACAGACAAAAATAATATGAAAAAAGTAGGATTAATAGGTGGAATAAGTTGGGTTTCAACAATGGACTATTACAAATTTATTAATGAGGGAGTGAACGCTAAACTCGGTGGATTAAACTTTGCTGAAATATTAATTTACTCTTTGAATTTTGGAGATATTCAAGCAAAAAGTTGGGAAAACTCTTTTGACCTTTTATTCAATGCTTGTGAGAGTTTGAAAAAAGCAGGCGTAGACAGTATTGTTTTGTGTGCTAACACCGCTCACTTATTTGCAGATAATTTACAAAAGAAACTAGATTTACCAATTATAGACATTGTAACAGAAACTGCGAAAGCAATTAGTAAAGAAGGCCTCAAAAAAGTGGGACTTTTAGGAACAAAATTTACAATGGAAATGGACTTTTACCGAAGAAAACTTGAAGGATATGGACTTGAAGTATTGATACCAGAGAAACAAGAAACGAGAGATTATATTCAATACACTGTAAAGGAAGAATTAGGGATTGGTTTTATAAACCCCGAAACTAAAGAGGAATATATAAATATTGTTGCAGAATTGGTAGACAACGGCGCTGAATGCATCATTTTAGGTTGTACAGAAATTCCAATGATAATAGGACAAGACGACTTTGCGATACCAGTTTTTGACACAACAAAAATTCATTCAAAGGCAATTGTAGATTACGTTCTATCATAGTAGAAGCAGACAAGCAACGAGATAAGAAGCGCGGCAGGCAACATTTCTTTCCACGGCAAGTCCTGCGTAATAACGGCCTCTTGATCTAAAAAGATCACTTAATTTTATTTGGTAGAATGAACAGAGAAGCGAGTGTAAATAACTCTCGACATTGCCAGTTTTAAATTTGCAATAAAATTATTTATGCACGATAGGATCTGCAGTGCCATCCGGATCATTCCTCGCTGTTCCTAGCGAATGAATATTATTTCCATCGAGCAATAATAGTCCTGCTACGTGTGGTGTAGCCATGGATGTTCCGCTCATGATTGCATAATGCCCGTTCAGAAAAGTTGAAAGAATTCGAACTCCCGGCGCAGCAATATCATTACCGTAATTGGAGAATTTTGCGAAATTGCCGGTGCTGTCGACAGCGGATACCGTAAAGATATTAGCTCCGGTTGCCCTTGAAGGTGAATAATTGGCCGAAGGCTTGCCATCGTTGCCTGCCGCAATTGCAAAGAGAATTCCCTTCGCCGCAATATTCTCAATTTGCTGGTCGAGGATATTTGAAATTGAATCTGCTCCTAAACTCATATTCACTACATCGCCTGGTTTTGCGTTTGTATTTACATACGACAGCGCCTGGATGATAGATGACAAATTTCCTTTTCCATCTTTGTCCAACACTCGTAATGAAACGAGATTGGCTCCCGACGCAACGCCTAATACACCAAAGAGATTATTCTTAGCTGCAATCACACCTGCTACATGTGTACCATGTCCATTTTCATCTGCTGCGGAAGTTTTTCCGCTGATAAATGAGCGACTCCTTGTTTGATCAACTGAAAGATCCGGATGTGTGAAGTCAATACCCGTATCGATTACCCAGGCCGTTTTACCGGTGCCATCTCCGTATCCAACCCGATTAACGTTCCATGTAATCAATGTAGGGTCAGCTACCGTAAAACAAGTGCTCAATGCAATAATCCTGTCTTGCTCCATCGCAGCAATGCGGTCATCTTTTTTGAGTCGTGCCGCTTCAACGGCAGTAAGGTTTGCAACAAAGCCAGGCGCATCGCCATCAAAGTATTCGCGGATGGCAGATGTGCTGATATTATTTTTTTGAAGAAGACCGAACCTCAAGGCATCCGCTTTGGTCGTGGCTGCCATGGCATCGACGACGGCAGGCTTATACGTGACGATATATTGCCCTTCAATAGCAGCAGTCCCTTCGCTGACTGAATTAGTGACCACGCAATCGTCCGGCATGCTCGAAGAAGACGTGCCACTTTCCTTTTTACACGCTGCAAAAATCATCACAGTAAATAATGCAGCGCCCGTATATTTTATATTCCGCATAGATTTGAATTAAGGTCATAACGCAAAATGTGGTGCGTTGGTCAGCAGGCACGGCGTAGTTTAACAAGTTTTTAATTTTTCGGGGGTAGATTTTCCACATTCATGGCAGGATCTAAAATGCACCCGCGTTGTTCCGGTGGCTTTCTTAAATTCACCGAATTTATATTTAATCATTTGAACCACTCTGGTCGCCGTTGTTGGTGTTTGAATCAAATGAATCTGGCCGGGCCAGGGGCAACACCAACAACATCCATTCAATCTACTATCTCGGCTTTGCCGGTGCTCTTCCCAGGTAGAACGTACGTCATCAATGAACCACATTTGAAACTTGCGGATCAAAGCAAGCGTATTTAAGTATCGTGTAGGTGTTGATCTCTGCCTAGGCGAAATTCATTTATTCAAACACCAACACTGGCGAACCGAAAGCAATATTGAAAACAGATTGGAAAATCATTACAGAAAGAGGCTGCAAGAAAATTTAGAGCGGTCCTCTTATATATTAATAACTTCATGACAGATTTGTCTATGATAAAAAACTAACTATTCAACGTACGAGAAAATCTATTCATGAATAACATCAATGATTTTTTTCGCGAACTGTACAAAAACTTCAACGAACGCAACATCGATATGGTCATTTCCCAAATGACAGAAGATGTTACGTGGGCAAACGGTATGGATGGCGGCTATGTGTATGGACACGACGGAGTGAGAGCATACTGGACAAAACAATTTGCGCTAGTCAGCTCAAATGTTACTCCCGAAGAGATTGTCATGGAAAATGACGCCATCAAGATCAGAGTTCACCAAGTGGTTCATGACATGGCTGGAAAACTTTTGGCCGATGAAATAGTTTATCATTTCTTCCAACTGCGGAGCAATCAAATTGCCCGATTTGATATCGGATAAACCTGAAATTAACTTTATTCCGAAAACCATGAATATAAAAACCCCCGTTGTAAAAATATTTGGATTACTCATCACTTTATTTCTTGTCAACATCGCATGCGCACAAGAAACACTTGAAGTAAATACCGACTTGTGCATTTTGCGTCTTAATACAGGCAACGGTAATCTTGTAGGATTGCATTGGAAAAATCCCGATGAAGAAATAATAAAAGAAAGTCGTTTAGGAGAGAATTTTCGTATCCTGCTGCCTTTAAAAAATTATGAGGCCAATTATTTTGTGAGTACTAATCAAACAGTCAGGTTTGAAAAAATAAAAAATGGAATTGTTTGTCATTATGATAAGTTGACAAATGAACGTCAAACCCTCAACGTCAAAGTTGACTATAGAATAGAAAATAAAAACGGGCAATTGTCATTTTCAATTACAGTCAATAATATTACCGATCAGCCTCTCGCGGAAGTTTATTATGGAATCATCGGTGGACAAAAAGGTCTGCGAAATCGCTCCGACACACGGACATTGGTCCCGGGAGGGACTACGAATAATGACGGAGAAATGTTTACTCACTTTACAGGCGGCGGTTATGGCGGTGGTAATCTCGGTATCACGTATTCAGCGACGGGATTAAGTTATCCAAGCTGGATGATGAGCATGAGCTGGATTGAAATTTTCAATAACAAGGAGGATATTGGGATGTATTATGCCCAGCAAGATCCAATAATCCGAAAGGCAATATTCTATTTTGAATTGCGGCCTTCAGAAAAAGGAAATGTGATTGGCGACAACTGGCCAACAGAAATCGATGTTCCCGAACGAACTCCAATCGGGCTGACGATGGGATGGATGAATATGCCTTATACAAAAAAAGGAATTTTCTCCTCGGCCCCGGTAGTGGTGCAGTTACATCATGGCGATTGGCATGAAGGGAGCAGGATTTATCGACAATGGTTTGACAAATTTTACAAAGTAAAGCGTCAGCCTACCTGGCTCCGTAATGAAATGGCATGGCAGAGTATTATTATGTCGAATAGTGAAGACGTGATTAATTATAAGTTCAAAGATTTGCCCAGGCTTGCTGCTGATGCAAAAAAGTATGGAGTCACCACATTCGAAATTTTAGGATGGGACAAAGGTGGGATCGATCGCGGATATCCCCAGTATGAACCAGATCAACGACTCGGAACAAAAGAGGAATTTAAAAAAGCATTAAATGATATAAAGAAATCAGGAGTGCATCCACTCATCTTCGCGAATATACAATGGGTAGATACTGATATTCCGTTATACTACAATAAGCTTAAAAAATATGAAACGAAAGGACGCTGGGCCGATGATCTCATTCTTTCCGGGTGGGGCGAGGGAACTATTAGTGCCCGTAGTGGAATTACAAGGCATAACATGACACAAATAACGCCATCTTACCCGGAAGTGAACAAACTACTGGTGAATTACTTTCTTGATTTGGTAAAATCTGGCGCGGATGGTTTTCAATTTGACAAATCGACTACGATAGACGTTGACTTTAATCCATTGCTTACTCTTGGTCCCGACCGGGCAATGCCCCAAGCCGTTTTTGATATGCTTGGGAAAGTTTTGGTGGATGGAAAAAAAATTAATCCGCAATTAGCGATTGCATCGGAACTGATTTGGGATCGTGCGTTTCAATATGTCGATGTGTCGTATCTGCGCATGAATGATATAGATATGCATCCTGCATTAAAATATACTTTTCCTGAATGGACATCAACCATTTTCGCAGAAAGTCCTTTCGATTTCAACATCATGAATAATGGTATGCGTTATGGTTTCGTATGGGCCATGGCTCCGCGGCATTATAGCGCTTCACTCGATGAAGAGTTAACACGGCCACTATCGAGATATGTTGAAGAACTAATTCGGATCCGAAAAAGATATTCGGACATCCTGTTTACAGGTCGATTTATGGATACGATCGGGGCATCGGTAAAATGCGGAATCAACACAAGGTTTTCTGTATTTGAACCGATGGACGATACGATAAGAAAGGCCGTGGTGTTAGTTAACTTCGACAATAAAGAAGACGATGTGGAAGTCAACTTTAATCATATACGGGATGGAGAAGTAATGCTATCTATTCCATTTCAAAAAGACACGACAATACAATTGCCGGCAATAATTAAACTACCTCCAAGAACTTGCGCCGTAGTTGTTCAGTTATGACTTCTCAGCGCCTCACAAACGCTGCGAGTGTTCAATCGCGCTTAACTAATACATCTTGGATACCTTTCTTTAATTTTCCATGATTGGTCACTATTCTAAAATATTGCCAGATGGAAGGTGTGGTGTAACTCTTGCCATGACCCTGAGGCTTTGCATTTTTATATAAATTGTCGAAGTCTGCCACCACTTTTAATAGGCCTTTCGCCGAAGCTTGTAATAAAGAAAACGATGTTTTGGAAATTGTCTGTCTTAGTGTGTTTTCAAAAATAATCGGAATTGATTCTTGAAGCAGTATTTCCCCGGTATCAATATGCTTGTCAATTTTGTGGATCGTATAACCAGTGACCGATGACATGGAATAGATCTGCCAAATAATACTTTGCGCATTTTGAAAAGCCGGTAATATTTCGTGATGGATATTTAACATCCCGTACCTGGGGATGCTAAAAATCTTTTTTCCAATATATCCATTTCCTAAACTTATACCCAGATCGGCATTTGCTTTCTTAAATAGCTCGATGGTCAATGGAGTGTTTATGCCGGGCGTTGTATGAAATGGAATATTGTTGTTCCTGCAGATCTCTTCCAGCTCGCCGATTTTTTCAAATTCGGGACCCTGGTCAAACCATTTTCGCATTCTAATTCCATTCAAAGCCCCTAAAATTCCAATCTTGATGACCTTGCGAAATTTATTTTTAAAATGTTTTTTTTTGTTGACGATAGTCCCTTCGCTTAAAACAACCATTGAAATTTCGCAAGATCTGCTTTCAATCAGGTACGGTAAATGATGAGCAGCTGTGCCATATCGGGAACTTGTTAAAACTATTATTTTCATTGGCTCTTGTATGGAAATAAGTTATTGGAAGTAGTTGCTTTTCTTGCATTATTAGCTAAAAAGTGGAATATATGATCTATGTTCCAATCCAAAATAACGTGATCTCTCAAAATGCAAAGTTCTTGTTTTAAAAGTGATCTGTCGTGATTGATATGGCACCCGCGTTCTGCCGAAGCACACGAGGTAAAGCCGGAATTAAAAACAATTTTGCGCCCCATTTCATTAAAGTGAAAATAACGACCGTACGGAAATGCAAAATGTTTTGCTTTGCCACATTGTTTTTGCAGTATCTCAAAAGTTTTACTACAGTCTTCAAGAAAAATATCCTTTTCAGTATTTGCCACTTTGATATGTTCCATTGTATGAGAACCGATCTCATGCCCCATTTTTTGAAGTCTTTCAATATCATTCCAATTCATAAATTCTACCGGGGGAAAATTCAGGCGATCTTTACAATGTTTTTCTATCTCATCAAACGATGTATTCCCAACTATAGAAGGATTAATGAAGAAGCATGCCTTTACGTTATATGCATTTAATATTTCAGCTGCCCTTAAATTGTTTTTAAAACCATCGTCTGAACTAATACAAACATAGGGCCTGTCGATTTTCCTTTCTAATATTTTACCTACACTTTCTGAATAGGAGAGAAATTCATGATTTAAACTTAGTCTCTTTAATAACTTGTCTAAAGCAATTTCTTCATCTTTAAATACATGGTGTATGTATAAAAATTGAACTCTTGGTGTATTCAGTTCCCGCTCAGTACCTTTCAATTTATCCCAAACCGATAAACCATCAAGTGCGAATCTTCTCAATTTACCTCGTAACCCTTCCGGCTTAAGCTGTTTGATTTCCTTGTACGTATCAAAATATTTCATTAGAGATCTTTATTCAGCATTTTTCGCAATGCTTTGTGCTGCCGCCAATTGATGTTTGGAACACTCAACTATGTGTAACCACAAATAAATTTTTAAAGATACAACAGTTAGACCTAGCACAAAAATGGAGAAGCGACTGAAAAATGTAAATGGCCGAAGCACTTTACTTCCGAGAGCATGAGTCAATTGACTTCGCAACTTTAACTAAGCTGATAAAAAAATCAGAACAGAAACAATAGGGGGCGGAATTCTTGCGCTGGCGATGTTTCATACTACATAATTCTTTCCGATACATTAAACCAATTCCATTCCCAGGTCTTGCCTTTGTCAGTTGAAAAAGCCTGGCTCCATATCGGGTGGTCCTTGTCTCTAACATCCCAGCGGAACACGACGATGATACTTTTTCCCTGGTAAGTATCTTTTGCAAAAAAATGTCCCACGTTATTTTGAAATGATCCTACCATCGGTGGATCCAGCACACCTGTATCACTTGCAACCCAATACAAGCTCCATAATTTAGTCTTTGGGTTGAAGAGACGCATCGTAAACCCTTCAAAAAGTTTTCCTTCCATTCCTGGCATTTGTGTCGTAGAATATGTATCCACATCCACGGTTCCACTCAGTATTTTGTGATTTTCGTCGGTCGACTCAAATTCGGTCCAGTCCTTACAATTTTCCAATCGCTTGTTTAATCTCCTGTGATGCATCTTCCATTTTCCAACTAAAAAGTCAAAATCTTGTTGCGAGGAATTTGGCGAAGCTATAATCTTCAATTCACCATTTGGATCAAATGCTAGTTCAGGAATGGTCAGGCTCGCGTCGGCGGTAAGAATATTTTTCTGAGCGAGGCAAGATAATGAGAACATCCACACCATCAGTGTTACCACGTATTTCATTTGATTTGATTTTATCGTGGCAACAATATTAGACCAAATCACTTTTTATTTTGTTTGCATACATCCATAGCAAATTGTTGTCTATGCGACAGAACTGAACACTCGCCCCCGGTACGATTTAAAATATTTTGTACATTAGGTTCTGATCTGGCGTAGTTGTCGCCAAATACCCGACCTCTAAATCTTAATTTGATATTTGCAATGAAAAAACCGGTAAAGTCATTTTTTTCACGTACGTACGTCATATTATTTGCTCTTTTTGTCCTGGGGTTTACTATTTATATTATTTATAGAGCTTCCATTAATAACCACAATATATTTTCTCTGAGTTTTATTTTTTTGTTGCTGGGACTAATTTTTGAGAGCTACCTGGTTTTGCAAAACTGGAAGCCAGTTTTTTGGTTTCTGATTGGTTCGTATGTGTTCAGTCTATGTGCATTTTTGCCAGGAAAACACGAGTACGTCTATACTTTTGAAGATCATTTTGAAGCTCTCCCTTATGTTTTTTTGTGTTGCTATACTTTTGGATTTGCGGTTTTTAAAACGAAAGAAACGACTGAGCCACTTACAGAGGGAATAACTTTGCTATTATCGCTTGCGATTATATATTGGGTCATCGACCACGGTTTTTGGGAGATTGATAATTGGTTTATAAGATGCCTGATAATTATATGCCTGGTTTTGTCAGCCTTTTCGATTATCAGCTCACTGCTTCATATTACACTTTCGAAAAAAATGAGGCTGGCGCTGAGCATTTGGAGTTCATTCGTGCTGCTTCTTTTTGCTATTGAAAGCATTTACAGGGCTTATCAGAACCAGGGTGTGCAGTTAACAGGAAATTTTTACCAGGAATTTTTTATAGGATTGCAATTCTTTCTCCTGGGTGTTTCAGCAATTTATATTGCTCAAAATGCAATGATGCTAATTGAATTTATGCCAGGACGGAAAGCATTTTTTAACTCGGTTTATTTTAAAGAATTAAAAGAACTTAAGAACAGGCATATTCAAAGATATTCTGATGAACAACTGAGTTCAAAGGACTCAGTAATAACCATAATTGTAGTTGGAACACTTTATACTATTAATTACAAATTCAATTTTCTGCCGAGACAAACCATTATTTGGGTAACTATTGTTTTAACGCCTTTTGTTTTCAGATTGTTTTATTTAAATAGAGCGAGCGAAAAGCTGCCGACTTCAGCTTCTTAATATTTTAAATTCTTTTTTGTTGAATTGCTGAAAAGCGACCTTCTAAAATGCTCAATTATTCAAAATAAATTCACCTAATGCAGTGCCGGCTGCCGCATATGCGCCTTCGATATGTTCACCGGTTTCAAAATGTGGTCCTGCTTTTCCAAGGGCTTTGGTGATTTTAGCCCGGCCAAGGACCTGCGATTTGTCGCCTGCTTTAATGAGTATCAACTCTCCGCGTACTTCGGGATTTTTATGGACCAGGATAGCAGCTGAACTGAAGCCCTGCTCTATGTACGTGGTATGGAAAATGAGTGTATACGCGGCCGTTACTAAAGTGTCTTTGCCCGATGCACCAGTAAATGCTTTGGTAAAGGAGGGCTCAAAATGGAGTTTGCGTTCGCTTACCCAGTTGGCTGCCCATTCATCACCTTTTCCCGGATATTTTTTATTGATCTCCGTGACCCGCTTGGAAACATAGTCGGATTCATTTTTGTATTTGCCGACCTGCAGGCTATCGTAGGTAAACTCCAACGAAACGCGGTTTTGACCATTCAACGCCTTGAAGTTGCCATCAAGCAACGTTACATCCTGGCAAAAACCTGTAGAAAATATGTTTAAAAAAATAACTACAAAAAAAATCCTTTTGAGAAGTTTCATATTTACAATTTGTTGTTTTTAAAAATAGAAAACACCATTGATTTCTTTATTTGATGAATGTTTCTTTATTGCCCTGTACATTTGCAATTGTACTGTCAAATGATTGAACTATGAAACACGATTTTTTATTGTGCTTTTTTTTGTTAATATCATCTTCAGTGGTAACTCTTAATTGCAGCGCACAGTCAAACAAAGACATTTCAACTGCTGATAGTTTGTTCTATGGAACGTGGAAAGGTTCATCTATTTGCCAGATAAAAAATTCCGCATGTCATGACGAAAACGTGGTGTATTATATTTCCAGGCTAAATAAAGACGCGATATTAGAAATCAAGGCGAATAAAATTGTTGAAGGGAAAGAAATTGAAATGGGAACGATTCAATTTCATTATGATTCGAATACAAAACAAATTACTTCTGTATCTCAGCCAAACGCAATTTGGAATTTTCAAAGAAAGCAAAATACAATTGAGGGGACTCTTTATAATAATAAGGAACTATATCGTATTATTAAATTATCGCAAAAGTAGTAATTAGCTTCTCGTTGTAGCAATCAGAGCCAGGCTAGATTTGGCTGCCCCAAAAATCCATGAAGTCAACAAATCCCTTAATAAAAATTTCATCTGTTGATTCAGATAATTTTGTTTTCATATCTGCCATTGCTTCATTGTTGAATTGCATATGGTAGTCCACCCCGTTACCCATAATCGAGTACTTCACACCTTCAGATGTAACGGTCCTCGAAAAGGAATACTGCTTGTCTTTGTAGGTTAAATGTCTTTTTACCGACTTCATAGAAGATAAAGATATTGATTCTTTCATGCACTTGCTATTTTCGACCGCTCGGCAAAAAATCAACTTTTACACTTGAACAGCCCGGCGCAAGTGTTCCAGCGCCGCGAATGGAAAATTCCAGGCTGGCGTCGTGGTATTTACACATCAAAATGGCGGATTGATGTACGAGATATCAGTAAGCGCGCAAAAGTTTAGGTACACCGTATTTGATTTCGAACTTGAACTCATAATAGTGCAGGAATCCTATTCTTGCATCTAAAACAGTTGACGTAAGTGTTTTCCGCAATGCGGCAATAATTCTTGAGAATCATCAATGTTTTTGATACAATAGCGGATACTTGTTGTCGTTATATCAATTGTCAATACCCCTGACTTCAATTATTCTGTCGATCCCTACTTCGAAGTAAGCAAATTTCAAAAATCTCTAAACTCCTAAACATGAAAAAAAGTTTTTTATGCACCTTGTGTTTTTGCGTGCTGCTCAGTTGTTCAACGTTCGCACAAAAAGATCGCAGCAATGAAGAACGAATTCCAGATGTTGTTAGCCTGGGATTGGGTCTTGGTTTTGATTACGGCGGAATTGGTGGTAACATCACCGTATACCCGCAGCAGAACGTCGGACTGTTTTTTGGGGGCGGATACATCATTGCAGGTTTTGGTTACAATGCGGGTGTGAGACTCAGGCTCATCCCAAAAAAAGCTTCTGCCGTTGATCCTTTTTTTATGGCAATGTATGGTTATAATGCGGCCGTAGTCGTTTCAGATAATAAAGATCTCAATAAGATATTTTATGGGCCGAGTTTTGGTCTTGGCATTGACGTACATAAAAAAGGACCGTCCGTTGGTACATGGTCATTTGCAATTACTATTCCCATCAGGAGCAGCGAGGCCAATGATTACGTCAAAAATTTACGAGATAGCTACGGCGTGTCACTAAACGATTTCATTCCAATTGGGTTTTCTGTAGGATATAAGTTTAAGTTGAATTGATATTTTTAAGAACGATGCGTCGCGGCGCATTATAAATGCTGTTTAACAAATGTTAAATTGAACGGTATTTATAATTTGAATTATTATAAATAACCAAATGAATTTAAATTGGTGGATGCAGCCAAAACGCGCGATTCTTATCATTGCAACCTGCATTCTCGCATTTCATACTTTATTTGCGCAGGGCAAAATTCCTTATGGATCTAACAACGGTAAGTATGTGCTGGTGTTTAATAAAAAGATTTATTACGAGGAGTATGGCCACGGTGTTCCTCTGATATTGCTCGAAGGTGGTATGAAAAGTATTTCGGATTTTTCATTGGTTATACCGGAATTATCGAAACATTTTAGAGTGATTGCTCCCGATGACCCCGGCCAGGGAAGGTCTGAGATGTTGGACACAATGACCTACGACCTGTTGGCTGAATATGTGTCAAGGCTTATTGATGTTTTAAAATTGGACACCGCATACATCATGGGGTGGAGCGATGGCGGAATTGCAGGATTGATTTTGGCAGCAAAAAGACCTCAAAAAATAAAAAGATTAATTGCTGCTGGCGCAAATTATACCAAAAGTGGCTATGTCGTGCGTGACTCTACCGCAAAGGATTCATTAGAACTTCTCGCGCCCGATTTTAAATTTTCGCCTGAGGATCAAAAATGGGCAGATCAGTATTTTGTAGCCAATAAGTCGAACTGGAGGAAAATAATTAATGACAGGATAATAATGTGGTTCCAGGAATTTTGCTTCCCAAAAGAATTATTTAGCCAAATGCAGATACCGGTTATGCTTGTGTTTGGCGATCGGGATATCATTAAACCCGAACACGGCCTGGAAATGCATCGGTTGATAAAAGGAAGTCAGTATTGTGTTCTTCCCAATACTTCGCACGCAGTTTTTACAGAAAAACCTGAGCTCGTAAGCAAAATTGCTGTTGATTTTTTTTCCAAATGAATTTACGTGTTGCTGTTCCCGTATCAATGTCACGTTGCCTGGCTAATTCTCATCTTGAATTATTGTATAGCCCTTCACTCTGCAACGATCTTTCCCTGCATCGTTCCCCAATGACCGGGGAAACTGCAAATAAAATCGTATACACCTGGCTGTGGTATTGTAAATTCTAATTCAGTTGTGTTTCCACCACCCACCATTTTAGTATGTGCAATCATTAAAGAATCCAATGACGCCGGGGCATAATCTTCATTTTTCGCAGTGCGTGCCACGTCAGCAAAATCGGCGATGTCGGTTCCTTTTTTTAAAATAACTACATTGTGCGACATCGTAGTAGCTAAATTCTTACTCGTATTCGTAAAAATTAATTTAAGTTTTTTACCGGCCTTTACCCGAAACAACTCATTATCGAATCTCATATTTTCATTCGCTTTGAGTTGAATGCTGTCTGTGAATGCCAGCTTTTCCACCCCGGGGACAGTTATCAATGAACTATCTACAGCCTGTTCAGCTTTGGCCGCGCCTTTTTTTTCAGTTTCATTTCCTCCTCCGCATGAGAGGAAAAATAACATGCCAATAGGAAAATATATCCAGGCTTTTTTCATGTATATAATCGTTGAGTAAGTTTTTTGAAATGCTCGGAGCTTTGATCTTTCGTTAAAGTGGTTTAATTTTTATATCCCTGAAAGAAATTCCATTTGTCCAATCCTGGAGTGCAAGATGACCTTTCGTTGCAACGCCAAATTCAGGATACTGGTTCATTGAACTGCCCGCCACTAATTTTTTCCAAGCATCGCTTTTCAAATCCACCTGCACAGTTTGAACGCCATTTAACCAGAATGTGAGTTTGCCATTTTGTTGAAGAATGCGCGAGTGGTTCCAGTCACCAGAGTTTGGAACGGAATTACTTTCATTTGGAATGATTCCAAAAATGGAAGCTGCCTTATGCGACAAATTTTTTAAGTAGTCTGCCTCCATATTTTTATCATCGAGCAATTGATATTCCGGTCCGGTTGAAAAGGTGGTTGCTAATTCAGGACGTTCTTGCACATTCACAAACAATCCGCTATTTCCGGCTTTGGAAATTTTCCAATCAAACACCAAGTCAAAGTTTTCATATACGTCATCTGTGACGAGGTCGCCGTGTTTTACATTTTTTGCATGCGGATTGCATACGAGGTTGCCGCTGTCGACATTCCATGCCGACGGAATGTTACCCCTGTTAAAAACATGCCAGCCATTTAAATTTTCTCCGTCGAAAAGTAATTTCCAACCATCGGACTTTTCCTGGTTCGAGAGGACATTATGTTTTCCTGAATTGCCGGTGCAAGCCTGAAGCAATACAAGAAAAAGTATAATTGGGCAAGTGTTGATGGAGAATAAATGTTTTTTCATATGTGATCGTTGTCTGGTAAAATGAAAATCGAGTGTTAAGCAAAATTTTGGATTGTAATGTTATGTAAATTTTCACCTGTGCACAAATAAATGATTGGGTTGATCGGGTGTTTTTTAACGCAAAGGCGAGAAGAAAAGTGAAGGAGCAAAGGGCCCCGAAAACTCTAATAAACACCAGGTCCTCCAACATCCCATTGGCAATTGCGTGAAAAATTTCTCGTTTATCATTTAAATTCGTAATCACTGCGTGGCGATCAGGCCGACGGCAATATTAATTTCCTAAAAAAATGCGTTACCAGGTCTATGTTATAGAACTTTCAAAACGTGTCTTCACAGAAAACAGAAAATTCCGCGAAGCGAATCCGCAATTCAACGGCGTGCTCGAATGTCTGTATGTTGGCATGACCAGTAAAACTCCGGCAGAACGATTCAGGCAACACAAATCCGGAGCGCTCAGCAAGAAAGGATATAATCTATCGGCAAGTATTGTGCGTCGATACGGCACCTACTTACGGCCAAGCCTATACGATCATTTAAATCTGAAATCTATGACCAGGCAACAAGCACTGCTCATCGAGAAGCAACTCGCGCTGGATTTAAGAAGGCAGGGTTATGCGGTTTGGTTTAATTGATATGGTAAGCTTTTACGTGCCGCTGAATACTATAGCAGGATTCGTTGAAATTATTTTCTTCACGCCACCAATTGCGCATGGAACGTCAATATAAGTTGGTTAAAAAGTATGCTCACAAGGTCAACACAAGTTATCCATGCAGCGATAAATGAA
>Ga0268264_10001742_pt1 | contig 19976 bp, 20 predicted proteins | sample KBSSwiS32_FD_190357 | JGI IMG/M metagenome (GOLD analysis project Ga0268264, IMG submission 190357) | Switchgrass rhizosphere microbial communities from Kellogg Biological Station, Michigan, USA - KBS Switchgrass S3-2 (SPAdes) (version 2) | ecosystem: Host-associated > Plants > Roots >...
CGGCCGCCAGACGCCGGCGCCAGAGCCAGAGCGCCAACGCCGCCGCGAGCGGGGCGAGCAGCGCCAGGGCGAGCAGGGAGGGTTCGGCGAAGCTCATGGCTCGGCGGTGATCCGGGCGCCCGCGGCGGCGAGCGGCAGGAGAAGAAATCCGAGCGAGGCCCAGAGCAACGGCGGGTTCGCCTCGCGATAACGGACGTAGCGCTTCACCTGGAGCGGGGTTTTTTCCAGCCGGTCGATCTCGCCCAGGATCCGGCGCAGGCTGCCCGCGTCGGTCGCTTTCCAAAACCGGCCGCCGGTGCGCCGCGAAATCGCCGTCAGCAATCTTTCGTCGACCGGCAGCTGCATCGGCACCCGGCGGATCACGCGCTGGCCGGTGAACGGATCGACGACTGGAAACGGCACCAGCACCGGGTCGTCCGTGGCGGTGCCGACGGCCACCGTGTACACCTTGATCCCCAAGCCGCTGCACACCGCCGCCGCCGAAGCGGGATCGATCTCGCCCGCGTTGTTCGCGCCGTCGGTGACCAGGATGATCACGCGACTCTTGGCCGGGCTCTTCTGCAACCGGGCGGCGGCGTTGGCGAGCGCCACGCCGATCGCCGTGCCGTCCGGCGTGTCGTTGAAATCGACCGCCGCGAGCACGCGGTGGAGCATGTCGCGATCGGTGGTGAGCGGCGCGCGCGCCATCGCCTTGCCCGCGAACATCACCAGGCCGATCCGGTCCGACGGCCGGCGATCGATGAACTCGGCGACCACCTGCTTGGCGACGGTCAACCGGTTGTTCGGCCGGTAGTCCTCGGCCGCCATGCTGCCCGAGATGTCGAGCGCGATCTGAATGTCGATCCCCTGCGTCTTGCTCTCTTCGACCGAGTACCCCAGCTGCGGCCGGGCGAGCGCCACGAACATCAGCCCGAGCGCCAGCAGCCGGGCGTAAAACGGCAGGTGCAGGCGCCAGGCTCCGCCGGTGCCGACGTCGCCCACGACCCGGCTGGTGCGAAGCGCGCCGAGCGCCGGTTCGCGATGGTGGCGCCAGGCGAGCCACGGGAGGATCAGCAACGCGAGCAGCCAGAGCGGATCGTGCCAATGCGGAATGCTGCCGGGCGGGATCATCGGACGGCCTCGGCGCGTGCGATTCCGACCGTGGATTCGGGGGGCGCCGCCGGACGCCGGTGGCGGTCGAGGCCGGAAGCGACCGAGCGGGCGGCGGCGATCGCTTCGGAAAAGATCGTCGTATCAGCGGCGTTTTCCGGATTCCCGAGGAGCGTCGCCTCGCGGCGCGAGAATTTGATCCGGTCGAGCCGGCGGAGCAGATCGACGCCCGGGCGCGAGATCCCTTCCGGCATCTGCTCGGCGCGCAGCCGCCGTTGGATCTCGGTGGTGGTGCTTTCCAGAGCGGGGAACGCCAGCTCGCGGCCGAGGTAGCGGCGCAGCGCGCTCGACAGGGCGGCGGCGATCCGCGCCGGGGCGCCGATTCCCTCGAAACCGCCGAGCCCGGCGGCGATCCGCGCCAGCTCGCGCTCCAGCTCTTCGAGCGGCGGCAGTGCCGCCTTGGGCGTCGCGGCGACTCGCCGGCGGGCGAAGACCCAAAGCCCCAGCGCGAGCGACAGAGCCGACATCCCCGCGAAGGTCCACCAGAACCGCCGCCCCCACGGCAGCGAACGGGGCGCGGCCGGCGGTTTGGGCGCCGCCTTTTTCGGATCGCCGGGGATCACCGAGGAGATGTCGAGCGCCAGGCCCGGAGGTGTGGAGATCGCCCGGCCGCCGCCCGCTTGAGGCACGATCACCGCGACCTGTGGCAGCGGCACTTTTCCGATTCGAAACGCGGCGACCGTAATCTTCTGGCTCCATCGAGTTTCGCCCTGGATGGCGCCGCTCCGCTCGACCGGCCCGATTCCGACCACCTCGGCATCGCCCCAGGTCTTCCCCCAAGAGGGGAACCGCGGCTCGCCCAGCCCAGCGGTCGGTGCCGTCAGCTCCAAAGTCACCACCGTCCGGTCGCCCACGGTGAGCGTGCCGGCCGTCGAGCTTTTCGGCTCTACCTTTGCCGAGAGCTTTGGCTCGCGATTCGCCTGAGCGCCGGCCGCTCCCGCGACGCCCAGCCACGCGACGAGCCCCAGCACCACCGCACCCTTCATCGCCGGAGCCTCTTCTTGCGTGCCTCGAAGAACGCGACCAGCGGCGGCAGGTAGGGGCGGTCGGTGCGCAGCACCAGTCGGTCGGCACCGATCTTCGCGGTCAACCGCGCCAGCTCGGCCCGCTCGTGCGCGCGACGTTCGCGTTGGGCGCGGGCGAACCGCGCCCCGCCGGCGAGCACCACTCGGCCGGTCTCGGCGTCGGCGAGGACCACCGGTCCGGTGGTCGGCGGTTCGACGTCGCGCGGATCGACGATCTCGATCACCACCAGATCGTGGCGCATCGCGGCGGCCTTGAGCGCGCGAGGGCAGGAGGCGGCGACGAAATCGGAGATCAGGAACAGCACCGAGCGGCGTTTCAGGTTCGCGAGCGTGGCGGCGAAGCTGGTTTCGAGGTCGGTCGGGCCGTGGGCCGGACGATCGAGGATCTCGCGCACCATCCGCAGCACCTGGGCGCGTCGCCGAGCCGGCTGGAGATACAGCTCCAAGCGATCGGACAGCAACGCCGCGCCCACCCGGTCTTGGTTGCGCAGCGCGGCGAAGCTGAGCAGGGCGGCCACCTCGGCCGCCAGCTCGCGCTTGAGGATCGCCCGCGAGCCGACGCCCAAGCTCCCCGAGACGTCGACCGCTAGGAACACCGAAAGATCGCGCTCCTCGACGAACTGTTTGATGAACGGCGCGCCCATCCGCGCGGTGACGTTCCAGTCGATCGAGCGCACGTCGTCGCCCGGCTGGTAGGGGCGGACTTCCGAGAACTCCATGCCGCGCCCTTTGAACACCGAATGGAAATCTCCGGCGATCCCTTGGTCGACCAGGCGGTTGGTGGCGATCTCGATCCGCCGCACCTTGCGCATCAGGTCGGCCGGCAGCTCCGGCCTAGCGGCGCGCGCGGGCGTCGCTGGCGGAGCGGTCTGCCGCGGAAGGAATCGGGAGAACCAGGAGCCTGACGTCTCGCCGAGCATTGGGAAGAAAGGGCGGAGCCTCTCGCAATCAGGGAACCGGAACCCGTTCGAGGATGCGCGCGACGAGATCGTCCGGGGAGATTTCCTCGGCTTCGGCCTCGTAGGTCGGCACGATCCGGTGGCGCAGCACGTCGGGGGCGATCTCCTTGACGTCCTCGGGGATTACGAAGCCGCGGCCGCGGACGAACGCCATCGCCTTGGCCGCGCGGGCGAGGTAGATCGTCGCGCGCGGCGAGGCGCCGAACGAAATCAGGTCGGCGAGGTCGGGCAAGCCCGCTCGGCGCGGATCGCGCGTGGCGGCGACCAGGTCGAGCAGGTAGTTCTTGAGCTTGCCGTCGAGGTAGATGCCGTCGGTGATTTCGCGCAGGATCGCGAGGCGCGGCGCGTCGAGCACTTGCGACGCCTCGATCTTCCGTTCGACCAACATCCGATCGAGGATCTCGGCCTCTTCGGCGCGCGACGGGTAGGTGAGCTTCAACTTGAGCATGAAGCGGTCGATCTGCGCCTCGGCGAGCGGATAGGTCCCTTCCTGCTCGATCGGGTTCTGGGTCGCGAGCACCAGGAACGGATCGGGGAGCAGGCGGGTCTTGTCGCCCAGCGTCACCTGCTTCTCTTCCATCGCTTCGAGCAGGGCGGACTGAACCTTCGCCGGCGCGCGGTTGATCTCGTCGGCGAGCAGCAGGTTGGTGAAGATCGGGCCGGTGCGCGCCTGGAACTGACCGGAAGCCGGCTCGTAGATCAGCGTCCCCACCAGGTCGGCGGGCAGCAGGTCGGGAGTGAACTGAATGCGCCGAAAATCGAGCGCCAGGGTCTGCGCGAGCGCCTTGACCGCGAGCGTCTTCGCAAGACCCGGAACCCCTTCGATCAGCGCGTGTCCGCGGGCGAGCAGGGCGACCAGCATGCGATCGAGCAGGTAGTCCTGCCCGACGATCACTTTGCGCAGCTCGGCCTCTACGCGCTTCAGGTGGAGCAGCTCTCGGTCGACGTCTCGGCTGGCGGTGGCGACTTCTAATTCCATGGCGAGGCTCCCCGGCTGCAAGCGAAGTGCCATCGAGCGGCCCCGGCGGGACGCGGCCAAGCCGCCTGCGCAACGCCCCTGCCCCGGCGATCCCCTGCGGAGTAGTGCCAGATTGGCCGGAGTCGCGGGGCCAAGGTGATACCGTCGCGGCCCATGGCCTCGGGACGACCTTCGCTCAAGAAGACCTTCGGCCAGCATCATCTGGTGGACGGATCGCTCTGCCGGCCGCTGATCGAGTTTCTGTCGCCGCTCGCCGGGGCGCGCGTGCTGGAGATCGGCCCGGGCGGGGGGGTGCTCACCGCCGAGCTGCTGCGCGCCGGGGCCGAGGTGCTCGCCTGGGAAGTCGATCCGGAGTGGGCGTTCATCCTGGGCAAACGGTTCGGCCCGAATCCCAGCCTCTCGGTCGTCGTCGGAGATGCGCTCGAAATCCCCTGGGAACGGCTGGCCGAGCCGACGCTGGTCGCCGGCAACCTGCCGTACAACGTGGCAACGCCTCTGATCGAACGTATCCTGACCCGCGCAACCGCCGTGCCGCGCGCCGCCGTGCTGGTGCAATACGAGGTCGCCGAGCGGCTGGTGGCCGGCCCCGGCGACGAGGCCTACGGCTCGATGAGCGTGCTGGTCGCGGCCTACGCCCACGCGCACTGGCTGGGCGATGTGAAAAAGGGAAGTTTCCGGCCGCCGCCCAAGGTGGACGGCGGCTTCGTCGGCTTCAATCTCCATCCGCCGCCGCTGCCGCAGCCCGAGATGCCCGCGTTCATCGCATTCGTCCGGCTCGCGTTCGGCCAACGCCGCAAGACGCTCAAGAACGCGCTCGCCGCCGGCTGGGGAAAAGAGCGTTCCACGGCCGTCCTCGAACGGGTGGGGAGCCCGCCGAACGCCCGCGCCGAAGCGCTCGGTTTGCCGGAGTTGCTCGAAATCTACCGGGCCTCGAGCGAAACGTAGAACAATGCTATCATTTGCCGGCACTTAAGGCCGAAACCTTCAGATCCTTTCGAGAGACTTGAACCCTTGTCCGTCGCCCTCGCCAAGACGACCGCACGCCCCGAGCGCCCGACCCTTTCCGCCGAGAAGGGGAGGGAGTTGCTCGGCTTGGTGCTGCTCGCGCTCGCGCTTTTTTCGGCGATCTCGTTCGCCAGCTTCGATCCGCGGGACCCGAGCGTGCTCCACCGCACGGTCTCGTCCGAGGTGCGGGCGCGCAATCTGATCGGTCCGGTCGGCGCGCATACCGCGGCGGTGGCATTCGGTTTCTTCGGCGTCGCCTGCCTCGCGGTCCCCTGCCTGTTGCTCGTCTCCGGCGTCCGCCGGCTGCGCAAGCGCGTACCGGAGCGGGTGGTGGGGCGCGGCATCGGCACGGGATTGTTGCTCGTGGCTCTCCCCGGCTTGCTCGATTTGACGCTCGGCAACTTCGCCTGGCCGCGCGGCGGCCTGGTTCAAGCCGGTGGCGCGTTCGGTCACCTGTTGACCGCTTTCTTGGATGTCCGCCTGAGCTTCGCCGGCTCGGCGCTGGTGCTCGGCTTCGCGGTGCTGATCGGCGCCGCGCTGGCGGTTCAATCGACGCTCGGCGGCCTGCTCGCCTCCTGGCGCGAGCGGCTCGACCGGCGCTGGGAGGAGCGGGCGCTTGCGCGCGAGCGCAAACGCGAACGTCGCGGCAAGGAGCGCGCCCGCCAACGGGTGGTCACCAAGCACCTGCAACGAGTGGTCGAGGAGCGCAAGCAGGCCGCCGATCAACAGAAATACCGCGAGCCGGCCGTCCGCCGGCCGGCGGTCGCGAACGGTCCGGCCCTCGGGGCTTCGCCTGCGCCAACGCCGTCGCCCGCCGCTCCGGCCAACCCGTCCTCGCCGGATCATCGGCTCGACCTGCCGTTGCGGATCACCGAGCGGAGCGGCGCGCAAGAGTTTTCGTTCCGTCGCGTCCGGCCCGACTCGCCCCCGGCGTTCGAAGTGGACGAGCCTACGGTTAGGGCGCCGCTCGCCGCCGCGCCGCCCGCCCGCGTCGTCGGCCCGGTCTTCCGGCCCGTGCCCTCGGCCGTAATGACTCCGTCGCCCGCGATGCCGCTGCGACGAATAGCCTCTTCCGGGTCGTCGGCCTCCGCGGTGCCGCAGGCTTCGCTGCCGTTTCCGGTCGAGGCGCCGACCACCGAGCTGCCGCCGGTCAACCTGTTGCAGATCGAAGATCATCGAACCCAGATCGACGAGACCGAGCTGATCCGGCTCGGCGAGGCGATCCGCACGCGCTGCGCCGAGTTCGGCGTCGACGGAACGATCGAGGGGATCAGCCCCGGCCCGGTGATCACCATCTTCGAGCTGCAACCGGCGCCCGGCGTGAAGGTGAGCCAGGTGGTCAACCTGCAGGACGACCTGGCTCTCGCGATGAAAGCCGAATCGGTGCGCATCGACCGGATGGCCGGCCGTTCGACCCTCGGCATCGAGATCCCGAACCGCGACCGCCGGGTGATCCGCCTCGGCACGCTGCTCGCCGACGAGCGCTTCAAGAAATCCCCTTCGGTGCTCACCATGGCGCTCGGCACCGACATCTACGGCGAGCCCTATTACGCCGATCTCGCGACCATGCCCCACCTGCTGGTCGCCGGCGCCACCGGCTCGGGCAAGTCGGTCGGCCTCCAGAGCATGATCACCTCGATCGTCTACAAGGCGCGGCGCGACGAGGTGCAGTTCATCTTCATCGACCCGAAGCGTATCGAGCTCGGCGTCTACGCCGACATTCCTCACCTCAAAACCGAGGTGGTGGTCGATCCGAAGAAGGCGGCGAACGCCCTGCGCTGGGCGGTGGCCGAAATGGAGCGCCGCTACCGCCTGCTCGCCGAGGTCCACGTCCGTTCGATCGCGTTCTACAACCGGGCGCTCGCCGATCCGGAGGTGCGTTCGCGGCTCGCCCTGTCCGACGACGTGGGCGACGCGTTCAGCGCCGGGGATTTAAAGCCGCTGCCCTATTACGTGGTGATCATCGACGAGCTGGCCGACCTGATGATGGTCGCCTCCTCCGACGTCGAAACCTCGATCGCGCGCCTGGCGCAGATGGCGCGCGCGGTGGGCATCCACCTGATCGTCGCCACCCAGAGGCCGTCGGTGGACGTGCTCACCGGCACGATCAAGGCGAACTTCCCCTGCCGCATCGCCTACGCCACCCCGTCGCGCCACGACTCGCGGACGATCCTCGATCAGGTCGGCTCGGAAAAGCTGCTAGGCAAGGGCGACATGCTGTTCATGCCCCCGGGCAGCTCGCGGATCGTGCGCCTCCATGGCGCCTACGTTTCCGAGCAGGAGACCGCCGGACTGATCCGCTGGCTCAAGAAACAGGGCAAGCCCGACCTCGACCCTGACGTCCTGCGCGACCGCGAAAGCTCGAGCGGCGGCGGGGGCGAGGGGCTGGACGACGACGGCGACGACTCGCTCTACGAAGAAGCCGCGCGCCTGGTCGTCCGCGAGCGCCAGGCGTCCGCAAGCTTCCTCCAGCGTCGCATGCGCGTCGGCTTCTCCCGCGCCGGCCGCCTGATCGACATGATGGAGCGCGACGGTCTGCTCGGCTCTTCTCAAGGCAGCAAAGCGCGCGAGATCCTGGTTCCCCCGAACTATTTCGAAGAGATCGACAACGTCCTCGGCGAAGAGGTCTGAAGGGCCCGTTCTGAGCGAAACGTCGATGCTGGACGGTTCTTAGGCCGACGAGTTGCCCGACCGGCCTGGTACGATGGGCTGATTCGGGGAGCCGCCGCATGATCCAGGAGCTTTTTCATATCGGTTCGTTCGCGATCAGCCCGTTCGGGGTGCTGCTGGTCGCGGCTTTCCTTGCTAGCTATCTGCAGCTGCGTTGGGGGCTGATCCACCAGGGGGTGGGCGACGACGAGGATGCGAGCGCTCTGGTGTTCGCGGCCGGGGTCGGCGGCATCCTGGGCTCGAAGATCTATTACGCCATCCTCTACGGCGATTGGCACCTGCTGTTCGATCGCTCGGGCCTGGTGTGGTACGGCGGCTTCATCCTCGGCGCGGCGGCGGTGATCTGGACGGTGCGGCGGCGGCATCTGCCGCCCTGGCAGGTCTGCGACGCGGCGATGCCGGGGCTTGCGCTCGGCTATGGCATCGGCCGCATCGGCTGTTTTTTGGTCGGCGACGACTACGGCCGCCCGACCGACGGGCCGTTGGGGGTGATCTTCCCCCACGGTCTGCCGGAAACCACCGCCGGCAACCTTCGCGACATCTTCCATTACCAGGTGAAGGCCTCGATCCCGGATTCGCAGCTGGTGCCGGTTCACCCGACGCAGCTCTACGAGACCGCCCTCGGCATCGCGATCTGGTGGGTGGGGCTGAGCGTGCTGCGCAAGGGCTTCCGGCCGGGTACCACCTCCGTCGTGGTGCTCGCCCTGCTCGCGCTCGAACGGTTCGGCATCGAATTCCTGCGCGCCAAGGACGACCGGTTCTTGGGCGGGCTCACGGTCGCCCAGGGCTTGAGCCTCGGCATCTTGATCGTGCTCGCCGGGCTCTGGTTGCGGCGGCCGGCCTCGGCCGTGGGCGCGGGCTCTCCGGCCCGGCGCGCGGCCTGATGCCGCGCCTGTTGACCATCGCCGGGTCCGATTCCGGCGGCGGCGCGGGAATCCAGGCGGATTTGAAGACCTTCGCCGCCCACGGCGCCTACGGCATGAGCGCGATCGTCGCGCTCACCGCCCAGAACACCCGCGAGGTGCGCGCGGTCCACGGCGCGCCGGCGGCATTCGTGGCACAGCAGATCGACGCCGTGTTCGAGGATCTCGGGGTCGACGGAGTGAAGATCGGCATGCTCGCCACTCCGGAGGTGGTCCGCACGGTCGCCGATCGCCTGCGCGTCCACGCCCGTCCTTCTTTGCCGATCGTGCTCGACCCGGTGATGATCGCGAAAAGCGGCGCCCGCCTGCTCGCCGAGGAGGCGGTGGCCGCCTTGCGGGAAGAGCTGCTGCCGATCGCGACGATCGTGACGCCAAATTTGCCGGAGCTGGCCCGATTGACCGGCCGGCCGGTGGAGACCGAATTGGAGCGCCTCGCCGCGGCGGCCGAAATAGGAGCGCTCGGCCCGGCGGTTCTGGCGAAAGGCGGCCATGCGGAGGAGAGCGAGGGGGACGAGTTGGTCGACCTGCTCTGGACCGCGGAAGCGGTCCATCGCTTCGCTCGACCGCGGATCGCCACCCGCTCGACGCACGGCACCGGCTGCACGCTCTCCTCGGCGATCGCGGCGCGGCTGGCGCGCGGCGAAGCGTTGGCCGAAGCGGTCGGCGGCGCGATCGACTATCTGCGCGGCGCGATTCATGCGGCGCAGCCGTTGGGGCAGGGCGCCGGCCCGGTCGACCACCTCTATCGTTTCGCCCGTGGGGAGGGTTTCGCTTGAGCACAGCCGCCGTAGACGTTGAATCGGACGTTCTCGACCTGCTAGTGATCGGCGCCGGACCGACCGGCATTTCGATCGGCGCCGAGGCGCGCAAGGCCGGCCTCTCCGTGCTGCTGATCGATCGCGGCGCGTTGACCGCGGCGATCCAGGGGTATCCGACGTTCATGGAGTTTTTCACCACCCGGGACCGGCTGGAGATCGCCGACATCCCGTTTTCGATCCCGGAGGACAAACCGACCCGGCGCCAGGCGCTCGCCTATTACCGCTTCGTGGTCGACCGCTACAAGATTCCGTTTGCGCTCCATGAGCGGGTGACCGAGGTGACCCCCGAGCCCGGAGGCGGTTTCCGGGTGCTCACCGAAGCCGCCTCGCCGCGGATCGGCGAGCCGCGGGTCCGCAAGGCGCGGGCGGTCGTCTTCGCCACCGGCTATTTCGGCAATCCGGTGCGCCTGGGAGTCCCCGGCGAGGATCTGCCGCATGTCCACACCCGGTATCTCGAACCGTACCCCCATTTCGGCGAACAGGTGGTGATCGTCGGCGGCGGCAACACCGCGGTCGAGGCGGCGCTCGACCTGTGGCGTAACGGCGCGAAAGTGTCCATCGTTCACCGCCAGGCGGCGACCAAGCCGGGGGTCAAGTATTGGCTCAAGCCGGACATCGAGAACCGGATCGCCGAGGGGTCGATCGTCGCCCATTTCAAATCGGTAGTCTGCGCCTTCCGGCCGGGGTGCGTCGAGATCTCGCACGCCGGGGCCGGCCCGGCCGGCCAGCGCGAAGTTTTGCCGGCGGATGCCGTCTACGTCCTGGTCGGCTACCGCCCCGAGATGGATCTGCTCGCCCGGTCCGGCATCGCGATCGAGCCGGAGACGCTCGTGCCGGCGTTCGACCCGACGACCTGCGAGTCGAACGTGCCGGGGCTGTACGTCGCGGGCACCATCCAGGCCGGCCGGGCGACGGATCGAATCTTCATCGAGAACTCGCGCGACCATGGCGGGCTGATCGTCGCCCACCTGTTGCGCCGGCTCGGGCGCTGAAGATCTAGGGACGAAGCCACTCCCGTCCTCGACGGGGGACGTTTCGTCGGGTCGAACGGACTGTCCGCCGAGGAGGGTTTGCGGGTACGCTTCTTGCGGAAGGATGGGAGGGGACTCCTTCGTGCCGTGATGGCCCGCGACCGGACTCCTCCGAGGATCTCTCGTATGCGCCACCGATTTGCTACTTCAAGTCCGATTCTCGCCGCGATGGTCGCGATTCTCCTTTCGTCCGCCTCGGTGCGGGCACAAAATGCCAACCCCGCGGTGTTCGGCGAGCTGATCGAGGTTCGGGTGGTCAACGTCGAAGTCGTCGTGACCGACAAGCAGGGCAACCGGGTCCCCGACTTGAAGAGCTCCGATTTTCGGCTCAAGGTCGACGGCAAGGTGGTGCCGATCGAGTACTTCACCGAGGTGCGGGGCGGCCAGTCGATCGCGGCGGGTACCGAAGCGTCTGCGGCGACCTCCGCCCCGGTGCCCGGCCTCGCCGGGCTCGCGCCGGGCAGCGACGTCGCCACCAGCTATCTGGTCTTCATCGACGATTTCTTCTCGGTCGCCGCCCAGCGCGACAAGGTGATTCGCACGCTCAAGGACAATCTGTCGCGCCTCGGTCCGCAAGATCGAATGGCGATCGTGGCGTTCGACGGCAAGAGCGTCGACATGCTCTCGACTTGGTCGACCTCCGCCAACGCTCTCTCCCGTGCGTTCGATCAGGCGCTGGTGCGCCGCGCCCACGGCCTCGAACGGGTGGCCGAGCTGCGCAGCTTCGAGACCACCCGGCGCCAGGTGACCGGCTTTTTCGGCGACCGCGAGACCCGCCTCAACACCCGGTTGGAGATCGACGAGCTGCAGTACGCGCAGTCGCTGGCGCAGAAGGTCGAGCGCTCGGTTTCGGCCGCGGTGACGACGCTGCGCGGCTTCGCTTCGCCGCCGGGGCGGAAAGTCATGCTGCTCCTGTCCGGCGGTTGGCCCTACGCACCCGCCGATTATGCGATCAACGATCCGAACCGGCCGGTCTCCGAGCGCGACGTGCCGGAGGGGGACAAGCTGTTTGCGCCGCTTTCGGACACCGCGAACCTGCTCGGCTACACGGTCTATCCGGTCGACGTGCCGGGGCTCGAAAGCAGCGTCACCGACGCGAGCCAGGAGGGACCGGCGCCCGCGACCAGCGCGCTCAACCTGCGCGAGAACCAGCTCCACGACTCGCTCGATTTCATCGCCCGCCAGACCGGCGGCACCGCTTTGCTGAACGGCAACGCGCTCCATGCGCTGGAAAAGGCGACGACCGACACGCGCTCGTTCTACTGGTTGGGCTTCACCCCGAACCGCCAAGGCGACGACATCCGGCACCGGATCAAAGTCGAGGCGTCGCGGCCGGGGCTCACCGTGCGCTTCCGCGATTCGTTCAAGGACCTGTCGAAGTCGACCGAGGTCTCGCTGATGGTTGAAAGCGCGCTGTTTTTCGGCAATCCGCCGGGCAGCGAATCGATGCCGGTCCAGGTCGGCCCGGTCAAGCTTCAGGGGAAGCGCGAGATCGGCGTGCCGCTGACTCTCGCGATTCCGGTTGACGCGATCACGCTGCTGCCGATCGACGGCAAGTACAAGGCGCAGCTGGAGCTGCGCGCCGCCGCGGTGGACGAAAAAGGCTATCGCTCCGACGTGCCGGTGACGCCGCTCGAGGTCACCTCGGCCAAGGCGCCGCAGCCGGGTGGCTTCCTGCGCTACGACACGACGCTTCGGCTGCGCAAGATCCGGCAGAAACTGGTGCTGTCGATCTTCGATCCGGCGAGCGGCCGTATGCTCGCGGCGCAGGTCGAAATCACGCCACCGAAATGATGGATATCAAGCCTCATATAATGCCCTTGGTCATCTGAGAATCGAGAAGAGAGAACCGATGAAGAAAGTCTTGCTCCACGCCGCCGTTCTGGCGGCGTTAGCCGTATACCCCGTCCGTCCGGCGGTCGCCCAGAAACCCGCGCCCAAGACCCCCGATAAATCGAAGGCGTCGGACGTGGCCGCCGGCTTCATCGGTGAAACCGTGAACGTCAGCGTCGTCAACGTCGACGTCTACGTCACCGATTCGAAGGGCAATCGAGTGAAGGGGCTCACGCGCGACGATTTCCAGATCTTCGAAGACGGCCGGCCGATGGCGATCACCAACTTCTTCGCCATGGATGAGGGCAAGCCCGCCGTTCCCGCCGCGCCCTTGCTGGTGGTGCCCAACGCCGAAGCCGCCCCCGCTCCGGCGCCCGAGGTCTCCGCGAATCTGCCGAATGCGGAAGACCAGAGGCTGGTGTTGATCGTCTACGTCGACAACGTCAACCTGCGGCCGTTCAACCGCAACCGGGTGCTCAAGGACCTGCGGGTGTTTTTGAACACCAAGCTGCGGCGCGACGACTTGATGATGCTGGTCTCCTACGACCGGTCGGTGCATGTCCGGCAGCAGCTGACCAGCGATCCCAGCCTGATCAACTCGCAGCTCCAGGCGCTCGAAAAGATCTCGGCGCAAGGGACGCACGCCGATTCCGAGCGGCGCGACGCGTTGCAGCGGATCGAAGAGGCGCAGAATGCCAGCGAGGGGCTCGGCTACGCCCGTTCCTACGCCGAATCGCAATTCAACGACCTGGCTTTCTCGATCGACGCCCTGCGCGACATCGTGAACGGCCTCGCCGGCATGCCGGGCCGGAAAGCCGTGATTTACGTGAGCGACGGCCTGCAACTGATCGTCGGCCAGGACGTCTATCAAGCGGTGCAGGAGAAGTTCAAGGATACCTCCGCGCTCACTCAGGCTTACGATTACGACACCTCGCGCCGCTTCCGCGAGCTGACCGCGACCGCCAATGCCAACCGCGTGACGTTCTACACGATCGACGCCGCGGGCCTGCGCAGCTACTCGTCGATCTCGGCCGAAAACCAGACGCCGGGCCAGGGCGTGTTCATCGACCAGATCCAGATCCAGAACGTCCAGAGCTCGATCCGCCTGATGGCCGACGAAACCGGCGGCAAGGCGATCATCAATACCAACAGCTTCCTGCCCGGGCTCGAACGGATCGCCGAAGACTTCCGCACCTACTATTCGCTCGGCTACTCGCCCCAGCATGCGGGCGACGGCCGCTACCATGAGATCAAGGTCAAGCTGAAGAAGAAGGGCATGGTCGCGCGCAACCGCGAGGGCTATCGCGACAAGACGGCGGAAACGCAGATGAACGACGGCACGCTCGCCGCGCTCAGCTTCCCGTTCCAGAGCAACCCGCTGGGGGTGGACATCGATTTCGGTACGCCGACGCGGCGAGCGGACGGCTTCTTCGTCGTGCCGGTCGACGTGCGCATCCCCCTGGGCAAGCTGGTCATGATCCCGCGCGAGACCGAGAACGAGGCGTCGGCGCGCGTGTTCGTCGCGGCGCAGGACACCCAGGGCGGCATCTCGGAGGTGCAGCAGGCGGCCGTGCCGATCCGGGTGCCGAACGATCAGGTGGCGACGATCGGCCAGAAGTACTACACCTATACCCTCAGCCTGTTGATGCGGGCGGGCGAGCAGAAGGTCGCCGTAGGCCTGCGCGACGACGTCGCCAACACGACGTCGTTCGTCGCCCGCAGCCTGCGGGTGGGAGGCTAGAGAATGGGCGGCTGGGGCAAGCTGGTTCGCGAGCTGGGCCAATCGTGGCTCGACGTGCTGCGCGCCGAGCTGCAGGCGCTGGAGGACGATTTCGCGCGCTCCGGCCATCAGCTGAAGCGCGGCGTCGGCCTGTTCGGCGGCGCCGTGGCGCTCGGCTTCTGGGCGATCGGCGCGCTGGTCGTCGCGGGGATCGCCGGCTTGGCGACCTGGCTGCCGCTCTGGGGCGCGGCATTGATCGTCGCGTTCGTTTTCGCCGCGGTCGCCGCCGGCCTCGCCGCGCTCGGGAACAAGAGCATGGCGAAGGTTGAAAACCCGATCACCGTCTCGCGCCGACGGCTCGAAGACCACCTGGATTGGGTGCAAAGCCGGCTGATCGCCAGCGTTCCCGAGGCGGACGCCGCTTCGGGCGGCGGCAGGGGCAAGAAGAAAGATCGACCGGAGGAGCCGTACGATGATTTCGAGGAGGAGCTACCTTGAGCTCACTTGAAGAGAGCCGCCGGAGGGCGGAAATGCTGCTCGCGGAAGCGCGCAACGAAGCCGAGCGCCGAGCGGATGCCGTGCGCGAGGCGGTGTCGCGCGATCTCGGCATCGTACCGAAGAAGCAGCCTTTGCTGCTCGCGGTGGCGGCCGGAACCGTCGGCTTCGCGCTCGCCTGGGCTTGGCGCAAAAAGCGCTCGCGCGCAAAGCGTTAAGCGCTCGGGGCCGCTCCCGCGGCGGGCTGCCGCTTGAACACCATGGCAATGTTGTCGGTCGCACCGGACTTGAAGTTCACCGAGGTGATCGAGACCAGCTCCCACCCCTCCTCGCCGAGCAGGTTCATCTGCACGGCGGCGTTCGGGTCGAGCCGATAGTTCTCGCTGCGAATGTTGATGATCTTGTACTCCCACTGAGTCATCGCACACCCCTCTTTCCCCGGCCCCTCCCGTTCGCTCACCGGCCGCTTCGGGGGCCGAACCTCCGCCTATTTTAGCTCCAACTCGATCTCGATTCGATCGCCGCGCCCCACCCCCCACGCCTCTGCAAGGCTCGCGCCGCGAAGCGACAGCTCGATCGTGCCGAGAGAACCGTCCAGTAGGCCCACCTCGCCGGGCGCCAGTTCCGCGTAGCAGCCGACCCTTCGGGCGGTGTTCTCGGCGTCGCCGAGGGTGACTCTGAAGGCGGTATCGGTCGGCAACCAACCGCTCGGTAGATCGGTGACCAGGTTGCCGTAGCGATCGACGTGCGCGACTCGGCAGGACAGGCGAGTCGCGGAGCGCAGCGGCGGCGGGACCTCCAGACGGACCGGGTCGTCAACGGCCGGGCCGAGCTGGTCAAAATGTCCGCCGGAGAGCAGGAAAGCCGCCGCCGGAGCGAACCGATCTCGGCCGTGGAACGTGTTGCCGGGGTTGTCCAGGAACAGATCGCGCCGCTCGATCGAGACAATCCGCGCGGCGGCAAAGAAGGGTTCGAGCAGACCGTTGTCCGGAGCCAGGAAGAACGATGGCCCACCGGCGGCGGGAGTTTCGACCGCGAGCATCCGCCGAGCGCTCCCAACCCCCGGATCGACGACCGCGAGATGGACCGTTCCGGGCGGAAAGCTCCTCGCCGCGGCGCCGAGCAGAAACGCCGCCGCCTCAACGTCGCCCGGGGGGACCTCGTGCGCGATGTCGACGATCGTCGCGTGCGGCACGCGCGAAAGGATCACCCCTTTGACAGCCGCCACGTACCAGTCGCGGTACCCGAAGTCGGTGAGCAGCGTAAGGATCGGAGGCATGGAGGGCGCTTCGAGTTGTCGGGTCTTCGGGGTAGATAGAATGGGTTTCGTGAGCCTATCCGAACGCCGCCTGCTCCTGTTCACCAAGCCCGCGCGAGCCGGTCGGGTGAAGACGCGCCTGATCGGAGCGCCGCCCGAAGGGCTCTCGGCATCCCAAGCGGCGGAGATCCACGCCGCTTTCGTCGAGGATTTGCTCGACCGCCTGCGCGGCGGAGCGTTTTCGACCACCATCGCCTGGGCGCTCGACGACCTGCCCGAAGGGGAGCCGATTCCCGATCCGTACGGCTTTCCCGGCGTGCGCCAACAGGGCGCGGATCTGGGAACCCGGTTGTACGGAGCGCTGGCGGCGGCGAGTGATCCCGAGAGCTCCGATGCGGTCGTCGCCGCGCTCGGTTCGGACCACCCGACAATTCCCGTGTCGCGGATCGAAGAGGCGTTCGCGCGCGTCGAAGCGGGAGCGGACGTCGTGCTCGGCCCGGCCGACGACGGCGGGTACTACCTGATTGCGGTGCGGCGCGGCGCGCTTGCCCCCCGACTGTTCGCCGACGTCGAATGGAGCACCGAGCGAGTACTAAGAACGACGCTCGCGCGGGCGGAGGAGCTGCATCTGCGCGTCGAGCTGCTCGCGGCCGGCACCGACGTCGACACCCCGGCCGATCTCGCCCGCCTCGCCCTGAGCCTGTGCGACGACGACCTCGGCTGCCCCCGGACGCGCGCGCTGCTCGCGACCTGGGGGATGCTGCCGCCCGTGCCCTTGGAGGTTGCCTCGTGAAAGTCCTGACCGCCGAAGCGATGCGCGCGCTCGACCAGCGGGCGATCCGCGAGGTCGGCATCCCGGGCCTGGTGCTGATGGAAAACGCCGCCCTGGGCGTGGTCGAAGCGATCTCCGAGCGCTATCCGGAATCGTCCTCGGCGGCGATCTTCTGCGGCCCGGGCAACAACGGCGGCGACGGTCTCGCGATCGCCCGCCGGCTCGAGGCCCGCGGCTATCAGGTGTTGGTCTTCCTCGTGCTCGGCGGGCGGGAGCTGGCCGGCGATGCCGGGACGCAGCTTTCGATCTGCCGCGGGCTCGGTCTGCCGATCGAGGGTTTGGCCGCCGAATCCGATCTCGCCGTCGCGCTCGCTCGGGCGAAGACTTGTGATCTCGCGATCGACGCCCTGTTCGGCACTGGCCTCGACCGCCCGCTCGAAGGTTTCCCCGCTCGACTGGTCGAAGCGATTGGAGAGTTGGGGCTGCCGATTGTCGCGGTCGACGTGCCGAGCGGTCTTTCGGGCAGTCGCGCCGATCTCTATGGGCCGCACGTTACGGCCGATCTCACGGTCACGTTCGCCGCGCCGAAAATCCCGCACGTCCTCTCGCCCGCGGCGGAAGCCTGCGGCGCGCTCGCGATCGCCGAGCTGGGATTTCCCCCCTGGCTGATCGACGAAGCGGAGGGCGATCTCTTCCTGATGACCCCGGAAGATCTCGCGCCGCTCCTGCCGCGCCGCGCGGCGGACGCGCACAAAGGAAGCGCCGGCCACGCGCTGCTGGTCGCGGGTTCGCCAGGCAAGTCGGGAGCGGCGATCCTTGCCGCGAGGGCCGCCGTGCGTGGCGGCGCGGGTCTGGTCACCGTCGCCGTGCCGGAGCCGATCCTGCCTACGGTCGATCTCGGCTCGCTCGAATCTATGACGCTCGCGCTGCCGGCCGGTTCGGAAGGGGAGTTGGGACCCGGAGCCGCGGACGCCGCGCTCGCGGCAACGAACGGCAAGAACGCCCTCGCCCTCGGTCCGGGTGTCGGCCAGAGCGCGGCGGCTCAAGCCGAGATCCGCCGGCTCGCACTCGAAACGGAGATCCCATTCGTGCTCGACGCCGACGGCCTGAACGCGTTCGCCGGCTCCGCCGCCGACCTGCTTGCTCGCCGCGCCCCGGCGATCCTCACCCCCCATCCGGGAGAGCTGGGGCGCCTGCTCGGCATCTCCAGCGCGGACGTCCAAGCCGATCGCCTGGCCGCCGCCCGCCGCGCCGCCGCTGAGACCGGCGCGGTCGTGGTGCTTAAAGGGCATAGGACTCTCGTCGCGAGCGAAGCCGGCACGTGGATCAACCCGACCGGCAATTCCGGCATGGCGACCGGAGGAGTGGGCGACGTCCTCACCGGCCTGCTCGCCGCCCTCCTCGCCCAGGGGCTCGAACCGCTCGACGCCGCCCGGCTCGGCGTCTACCTCCACGGCCTCGCGGGCGACCTCGCCGTCGATGCAAGCGGAATCGAAGATCCCGCGCTCGCGAAGCTCACTGCCTCCGACCTGATCGACCACCTCGCCGCCGCCACCCGTCGTCTCGCCGAGGAGTGAGTCATGGCCACCCGGCGCTACCTCTCGGCGAACGAAGACGAAACCGTCGCGATCGGCCGCCAGATCGCCGAATCGCTCCCCCCGGACGCCGCCCTCCTCCTCGACGGCGACTTAGGAGCCGGCAAGACCGTCCTCACCCGAGGTGTCGCGCTCCACCTCGGCATCGATCCAAACGAAATCCAATCGCCCACCTTCACCCTCATCCGCGAGCACGACGGCCCAAAAGGCCGATTGATCCACGCCGACCTCTACCGCCTGAAGCCCGAAGAAGCCGAAACCATCGGCCTAGAAGAGCTGCTCAACGGCCCCGGCCTAAAAGTCATCGAATGGGCCGAGCGCCTGCCGTTCGAAGTTCCGGGAGCCGTACGCTTCGTCCTGCGAAAAGCAGGGGAGGGGGGCCGGGAGATCGTGGAGGAGTAGGAGCGTTTCCTTTTTTGCCCCTACCGTTTCCTCTAGAGCCCGGGACCGCCGAGCACCAGCTCGGCCTTCGGAGGGTACGTCGTTGAAGTTGGCGTGAAGTTGGCGCCTCCTGAGCACCCCTTCAGACGAACGCGCGCCATGCCTTGCGTAAACTTGGACCCATCTATTAGACGCTGTTGCCGCCTGCGGTTCCGAATTCCCGCGGAATACGGTAAACGGCGGGTATGCAGAGCGTTAGACATCGGTCAGGTGGGACTTGGTGCGTACCACGGCGGCCGTGGCCGCTGGAAGGCGCATACGATCGCAGCGTGGAACTGCGCTTCTACATCGATCCTGAAACCGCCGAGCCGCACATTTACAGGCACGGGGTTACTGAGGATGAGGTGGAAGAAGCGCTTAGGAACCGAGGCGACGACTTTCCAGGCCGTAACGCCACCCGTATCGCCCTCGGAGCAACTGACTCCGGCCGTCACCTGCAAGTGATCTACCTACCTGAACCTGACTGGGGTGCGCTCTTCGTCATCACGGCGTATGATCTCCGCGGCAAGGCCCTAACAGCCTTTCGTAGGCGACGACGATCTCGATGAAGAACCCAAATCAGTTCCCTCCCGGCTGGGACGACACTCGCGTTCGCGACGTGATCGGCTACTACGAGAACCAGACGGACGAAGAGGCTCTGGCGGAGCATGAAGCGGCACTCGCGAAGTCGGACGAGACATTGCTTCCTGTACCCAATGCGTTAGTGCCCCAGGTTCGGAAGCTCATCGCTCGCCACAACCGCGACAAGGCAGCCTAAGACCTTCCCCTGCCGTTTCCTCCAGGCCCCCCGGGACCGCCGAGCACCAGCTCGGCCTTCGGAGGGGGATTCTTGAAGATCACCACCCCCCTTCCCCTTCTTCGAGCACTGCTTGGAGGACAGCGCTGTCTGGGTCTTTAGGTTGAGGAAGCTCCCAGAGCTTTGCTAGAGAGTCCAACCGCTCCTCCTTGAATTCGCGGAGGACGCCCTCGATCTCGCCCTTTCGCCGTCCGGCAATCACCAGAGCGCGGCCCTTGTGGACGAGCTGGCTCTCGTCGCCAATGGGCACCTGTCCGAGCTGATCGATAGTGTTCTTCACCATGGCACCTGCCATTTTACTCACCCAGGTCGCGAGACTCGACGCCAGGCGATTCGGTGGGCGGACGATTCGCGATGATGTTACGTCCCCTCCCCCCTGAAATGCCCGCCCCCCGGCCCCTGTTACACTGCGACGAAGGAGGAAGTCCATGTATTACGACTACCACTATCTGTACTTCGTCGGTCCCGCGCTCCTGTTCTCGCTTTGGGCGAGCTGGCGGACGCGGT
>Ga0268264_10001746_pt1 | contig 19954 bp, 9 predicted proteins | sample KBSSwiS32_FD_190357 | JGI IMG/M metagenome (GOLD analysis project Ga0268264, IMG submission 190357) | Switchgrass rhizosphere microbial communities from Kellogg Biological Station, Michigan, USA - KBS Switchgrass S3-2 (SPAdes) (version 2) | ecosystem: Host-associated > Plants > Roots >...
AAGCCAAGGCAAAGAATCTTATCAGATTGTATTGGACGCAACACCGTTTTATGCGGAGAGCGGCGGGCAGGTGGGCGATACGGGCGTGTTCTTAATTAATGATGAGCAATTAGTAATTAATAATACAAAGAAGGAAAACGACCTGATTATTCATTTTGCAGATAGCCTGCCGGCTGTACTAACGGGTACGGTTATTGCAAAAGTAGATGCGCCGAAAAGGAAAAAAACGGCTGTTCACCACAGCGCCACCCACTTATTGCATGCTGCTTTGCGCGAAGTACTGGGTACGCATGTAGCACAAAAAGGTTCATTGGTCAGTGAAGAACACCTGCGTTTCGATTTCTCGCATTTTGCAAAAATGACCAATGAAGAAATCAGTAACGTAGAAAATATTGTCAATGAGAAAATAAGGGAAAACATACCGGTTGTTATTCAGCAATTGCCAAAAGAGGAAGCGCTGAAGCTCGGCGCCATGGCTTTGTTTGGAGAAAAATATGGCGATATGGTACGCGTGGTAACCATTGATCCTGGTTATTCAGTTGAGCTCTGCGGCGGTACGCATGTGGGTGCTACCGGTGAGTTGGGTCTTTTTAAAATAAAACAGGAAACCGCAGTGGCTGCCGGTGTTCGCCGCATTGAAGCCGTTTCAGGCGCTGCTGCACAGGCATACATTAATGAAGAACTATTGCAGCTGCAGGAAGCAAAGGACCAGTTGAAAAACCCGGCGTCTCTTAGCAAGGCCATTGAAAATTTACTGACGGAACAGGCGGGTTTAAAGAAAAAACTCGAGCACCTGGAAGATCGCATGCTGGTAGGCATCCGCAACGAATTGCTGCACAAAGATGAGATCATCAACGGCGTTACATTCGTAGGTTCAATAGTAGAAGTCGGCAATGCAGACGCCCTTAAAAAACTCTGTTTCGATCTTAAAAATAAACTGCACGATCATGTGGCCGTACTCTGCGCCAATATAGGCGGCAAACCCTTTGTTGCCATTGGCATTGCCGATACGGTGGCAGCGGCGAAAAACCTCGACGCCGGAAAAATCATCAAAGAACATATTGCCCCGTTGATCAAGGGCGGTGGCGGCGGGCAAAAAACCTTGGCTACGGCAGGCGGCCAGGAGCCGGGCAACCTGCAACAGGTGATTGAGAAGGTGAAAAGCCTGTTGTAATGGCTGATTTTGGGAAGGCAGGATTTTGAGATTGATAAACAACCGTAGTTTTAAAAACTACGGTTGTTTGAAAAGGAAGTTTTGTGATACATCCAGTCTTCGTTCGGCAGCTCCGGCACATCCCGATATCAGTAAATCCCGCAATCAGCAATCAATTTAACATTTCCGAAACTTTTCGTATTTCAATAATTCCTCTTATATTTGAACTACGAAAGAAAACGTAGAAACAATTCATCATTAAAACAAACTTGGTATGAAAGAATATTTTTTAAAAGCCGCAGGTGCTTTTACCCTGCTTGCCGCAGTTAGCATCAGCGCAATGGCGCAGGAAAAGGGTGCCACAACCATCCACCGCAGTGACGATGTCATTATTATCAGGCCTAAAGTGAACGTTGATACCAAATTAAATATCGAAATAAAGGGAGATGATGTGAAAGTGAATGGAAAGCCCATCTCTGAATATAAAAGTGATGACGTTAAGATTTCAAGGCAAAAACATCTGATGGCAGATGTAGAGAACCGTGAACTGGCGGAGCTGGATGAAGTGCACGCCCCCCGCGCCATAACCCGGTTCAGATCGGGCGGCAATGGGTTCAGTTATAATGGCGATAATTTCATGACCACCAATAGCAACAAGGCATTTTTAGGTGTGGGCACTGAAAAAGAGGAAGACGGAGAAGGTGTATCCATTACGAGTGTGACGGATGAAAGCGCCGCTGAAAAAGCCGGGTTAAAAGAAGGCGACGTGATTACCAAAGTCAATGATACCAAAATAAGCAGTCCCGCAGAACTGACAAAGACCATCGGTAAATTCAAGCCCGATGAAAAAATAACGATTACCTACAAACGCGATAAAAAAGAACAAAAGACCACGGCCACCCTCACCAAAAGAAAAAATATGGCCATGGCTTTGACAGCGCCTTACGATGTTTACAAAAATTTCAACTTCGACAATGGAAACAATTTTAATTTTGCCTGGGCAGGCAAACCCAGGCTTGGTCTGAAAGCGCAGGAAACCGAAGATGGCAAAGGCCTGAAGGTACTGGATGTGGATGACGAATCAACCGCAGACAAGGCAGGCATCAAAGAGGGTGATATCATTACTTCTTTTGATGGTACAGATGTAAATACCGTTGAAAAATTGGGTGAGCTGGCCAAACCGGCTATCGAAAAAGGAAACTTTAAAGTAAAAATCACCCGTGATGGAAAATCGCAGGAAATAGACGTAAAAATTCCCAAAAAACTGAAGACTACCAGTCTTTGATATTATACACTGACATTGCAAAGCCATCCTGTTGAACGGGATGGCTTTTTTATTGCATGCCCCGCTGGTTTCACGCAAAGAACGCAAAGGAGCAAAGAACGCCACGTTGCATCAGCGCTGTGCCCGCCGCTCCATAGCGTGCGTAGTGTGAAATAAATGCAATATTCTTTGCGTCCTTGTTGCGTTGATAAAAGCCTGGCTGTCTTTGCGTGAAAACCCGTCGCTCACTATAGGCCCTGCGTGAAACACCCGAATTTCTCCGAATTATAAACGGGCAGGAAATTCAAACCCGATACGGTATTTTTGTAGACGCTATTTAAGGCGAATGCAGACGAATGGATGCAAATAATAATTGGCAATACAGTATCCCGAAACGATGAACGAATTACTTAAATGATTGACTACGAGAAATACCAAACGGTAATTGGATTGGAGGTGCATGCACAATTGCTTACCAAAAGCAAATTGTTTTGCGGCGACAGCGCGGCTTTTGGCGGCGCGCCGAATACCCATATCAGCGAAATAACCCTGGCCTACCCCGGCACCCTGCCCAGGTTAAACAGGGAGGCTGTTGAACTGGCCATCAAACTTGGACTTGCCTGCCATTGCGAAATTGAGCGCAAAAATTATTTCGCGCGCAAAAACTATTTCTACCCGGATCTTCCAAAAGGCTACCAGATATCGCAACATACAACGCCCATCTGCAAAGGCGGTTATGTTACCATCCGTACCCAGGAGGGGCAAAAAAATGTGCAATTGAACCGCATCCACATGGAAGAAGATGCTGGCAAAAGCATTCATGACCTGGACGATAACAACACCTGCATTGATTATAACCGTGCAGGCGTAGCCCTGGTGGAAATAGTAACAGAGCCCGATTTGCATAGCGCAGAAGAAGCTGCCGCCTACATTACAGAATTGCGCAAACTGGTCAGGTACCTTGATGTGTGTGATGGCAATATGGAAGAAGGCAGTCTTCGGTGCGATGCCAATGTATCCATCCGGTTAAAAGGTGATAAAGAACTGGGTGTAAAAGTGGAAGTAAAAAACCTGAACTCAATCCGCAATGTGCGCAAGGCGATTGAATATGAAGTAAACCGCATGAAAGAGCTGGCAGAAAAAGGGGAACCGATCCTGCAACAAACCAGGAGCTTTGATGCGACCAATGATACAACCTTTGCATTACGCAGCAAGGAAGAAGCCAACGATTACCGCTATTTTCCCGACCCTGATTTACCGCCTTTTATGGTAAGCGCCGGGCAACTGGAGAGCATAAAAAAATCAATGCCGGCACTTCCTGAAACACTGGTAGAAAAATATACCTCAACACTTGCCCTGAGTGATTATGATGCAAGGGTAATTTGTGATGATAAAGAAACCATAGCTTATTTTGAAGCACTGATAAATGAAACCGCTCACTACAAGGCAGCTGCCAACTGGATAACAGGGCCGGTAAAATCTTATTTAAATGAACAGTCACTCAATATTTCCGCATTCCCGGTACGGCCAACAACCCTGGCGGCAGTGATAGAATTGGTAGAAGCCGGTAAACTCAGTTTTTCGGTAGCATCATCAAAATTATTGCATGCTTTAATTGACAACCAATCAACCGACCCATTGCAAACCGCTACCGCGCTGAATTTATTGCAGGATGCTGATGCAGGCGCTGTGGCCGGCTGGGTTGACCAGGTATTGGCAGGGATGCCCGATAAGGTAGCGGAATACAAAAAAGGGAAAAAAGGGTTAATCGGTTTGTTTATGGGAGAAGTAAAAAAAATATCCAAGGGGAAGGCGGATCCAAAAATGGCGACGCAATTGCTTACAGAGAAATTAAACAATTAATATCGTTGGTGATAACACCCCAACAACATCGGAAACATTGTTGCTGACATCAAAAAAAAATTCAATGAACAATACTCACCGTCGAATCAGGGCTGTCGATAGATGAAAATTGAATATTGAGCGTCGAATATTGATTATTACCAGCAACCCGGTTAAGGATGTTTGTACGATTATTAGCATTTTCGCCAACAGCAATGTACCTATGAACCATCAGGTTTTAAAAATAACGTATGAAAAAAAATAGAAGGTTATTGGTCTGTACCACATTATTGATAGCATTTGGTCTTACTTCCTGCAAGGATCAGCAAAAAGGTGCTTTTACAGTTCATATCAGTTATAAAAACGCTGATAAAATGATACCGCAAAATTATGATAACAGCCTGCGCGATTCGGTAGTAACCGTTGGGCCAACACATGTTTACCTGGAAGAGATTCCGTATGGCGGCGATATGCATCCTGTATTGCTGGATTCTTTTACCTTGAAAGGAAAGGAGGGGCAATTTGATCTCAAAGGCAATGGAAAAGAGGAAGGCATTTACCAGTTGGTGGTAGAAAAAGGGCCTGTAGTGCTGATCATCAACGATGTTCAAAAAATAAACCTTGATATAGATCTCAGCAAAAAAGAAAACTATTATACCGTATCCGGCTCGGAAGCCAGTGAGCACCTGAAAAGTTTTATCAGCCGCTACGATGAGAAAGCTGCTGTTATCAATAATTTGTTTGCAGAAATAGATAGCCTCAAACAAATTGGTGGCTCCGATAGTTTATTAATCTCTGCTACCAATCGTAAAAACAAGGCCATCGATGCGTTAAATGACTATCTCGCTGATTTTATTGCCAAAGCTGATAGCCCCGCAGAAAGTATTTTTGCCATGGGCATGGGTTCGCGTTCTTTCCAGATGGATGAATTCGGTAAACTGCTGAATACGGTTGTAAAGAAGTTTCCCAACCATGCATCCCTTGCGCAGCTGAAGAAGACCTATGATATGCAGCAGGCGCAAATGCAACAGCGAAAGGAAGGCAGTAATACGTGGACCGGACAGCAGGCACCCGATCTATCGCTGCCATCAACGGAGGGAAAAACAGTTTCTATTTCTTCTTTCCGGGGAAAATATGTGCTGGTAGACTTTTGGGCAAGCTGGTGCAACCCCTGCAGGCAGGAAAATCCCAATGTGGTTAATGCTTACAAACAGTTTAAAGATAAAAATTTTACTATCCTGGGTGTTTCATTGGATAAAGACAAAAGCCCCTGGTTGAAAGCGATTAAAGACGATCAACTTAACTGGACACAGATCAGCGATCTTGCCTACTGGAATAGCAAGGCGGTGGAAACCTTTAAACTGGAAAGCATTCCTTTTAATATCCTGATTGATCCGCAGGGAAAAATAATCGCGGAAGGCTTACGTGGAGAAGCGCTGGAGAAAAAATTGCAGGAAGTTTTGCAATAAGGATTGATATCAGCTGCCAAACAATTGAGAGGCGCCCCTGAAGGGACGCCTCTTTTTTTGATGGTTGTACTTAGGAAGAATATTAATAGCCGGGGTTTTGCTGGCCGGCGATGTTTTTATTAACCGTTATTTCGCCTTGGGGAATGGGTGCAATTCTTTTGGTACTTGAATAAGCAACATTCAGGTTTACATTGCCCGTTCCTGCCTGGATAGCGCCTGCATTGGCTACACGGGCAACAGGAAGTTTCAACCTGTTCAAATCATAGAACCGGTCTCCTTCAAAAGCCAGTTCTTTTCTTCTTTCTTTAATGATATCATTGAACAGGGTGGAACCGGTAGAAGCATATACAAATCCCGGGTCCCGTTTGGCCATCAGCGCGTTTAAATATTTTAATGCATCTACCTCATTGCCCGGTAAAGATGCTTCTGCGGCGATGAGATAAATGTCTGAAAGACGCAATACCTTCAGGTTATCACGATCAGGGCTTGATGCATTGGGATATTTATTTACCAAAATTGCATTTGCACCGCTTTTTGTAACATCTGAAATCAGTACTGAAGTGCGGATATCGGTTGCACTATATAAAGCAACCAACTGGCTGGATGCGTAGATATCCTGGTAGCCGTTGATATAAATGCCGCCAAGATCGTCAAACCCATTATTATTGATCACGTCGGCATCAATTTCAAACAGGGTTTCCAATTTGTCGGTGCGAATTGCCGGACTGGCCCAGTAGGCTTCGTAATTAGCAGGTGTTATTAACTGGAAACCTCCGCTATTGATAACATCCAATGCGGCGGTTTTTGCCTTCACATTATCCCCCATATAGAGATATACTTTTGCTAAAATACCCTCAATGGAATATTTGCTCAGTCGTACTGAGCTGGCATAAGCAGGTGCGATAGGAACAGCAGCAGTGAGATCACTTACAATCTGCGAGTACACTTCCTTAACGGTATTGCGGGGCGGGTACAAATAAGGATCGTATTTTAAAACCACTGGAACGCCCAGGCCGTCCGGGTTATCTGTATAAGGCCTTGCATAAATATTTACCAATTTAAAATACATCAGCGCACGGATCGCATAAGCTTCCGCTTTTACCGCATCTACATCGGCACCTGTTAACTTGGTTTCCAAAATGCGGTTGGCGCGTAAAATAACCAGGTATGCATTGGTCCACATTTCGCCCGATACAGCATCGCTCGATACAACACTGTAATTGTATTGGGCAAGGTAGCGCCCTGAATTTTTTGTTTCAACAAATGTATTGTCGGCCTGCAGATCGCCGATTACCGGAAAATCCCGGCCGAACAGTGTGGCAGAACGCATGGCACTATAGGCACCTTTTAAAGCATCCTGTAAACCAGCCACGGTGCTGAGGGCCTGATCAGATAGTACGGCATCGGCCGGAGATTTCTCGATATAACTTTTTTTACAGCTTGCTACCAATAGCAAAACAGAAAGGGCGGTTATTGAAAATTTATTGCTAATTCGTTTCATTTGGTGATTTTTTGTATAACGTTTTTAATACTACTCCAACAAATCTGTTACAATCCGATTTTTATACCAGCGGTAAGGCTTTTTAAAGGAAACACATCCAGGTTGGTGGTACTGTTGATACCAGCCTCGGGATCAAAAGGAATGTATTTATCGTGTGCGAATGTAAACAGGTTGGTGCCCCGCACATAAACATTCAGGTTATTGATATAGGCTTTTTTAGTCCATTTCTGCGGAATGGTATAACCCAATTGTACATCCCTTAGCCGGATGTAATCACCTTTATAAAGAAAGCGTGTTGATGTCCGGTAAGAATTTTTATTGCCGCCCGCTATAATGGCGGGTATCCTGGTAATATCGCCCGGTTTTTTCCACGCGGTCAGTTCCTGGCTCATTTGTCCGAAAGAACCCAGGTAAGTGCCTTCACTGCTCAAATAACTGCCCCATGAATCATCAACATAATTACCAAAATTGTAAAACAACTGGGCTGATAAACTGATGCCTTTATAGTTAAATGTATTGGTAAAAGAACCATAATATTTTGGCATGGCCGTTTTTGTATTATCCAGCACCAGTTTTGTTTTGCTGAAATCGTTGGTGGTGGTTTTATGGGTTTCGTCTGTGTACCAGAGCGGGTCACCATTTGCCGGATCTACACCCGCCCATGGGCGCAGGTAATATGCCTGCAGGTTGTATCCTTCTGTGTACCTGAACTGGCTGGCCGGTATAGGGCTATGATTGTACAGGGCAAGCACTTTATTGTTGTTGTGGGCAATATTAAACGTAACATCCCAGGTAAAGTCTCTGGTAGCAATTGGTTTACCGCCAATAACCAGTTCAATGCCCTTGTTCTGTATGGTACCAATATTCTGAAGTTGTGTAAGAAATCCCGAAGTAGGCGACAAGGGAACCTTAGCCAGCAAATCGTGAGCTCTGCGATCGTAATAATCAACACTTCCGTATAAACGGCTTTTGAAAAATCCAAAATCGAGCCCTATGTCAAACTGCTTGTTTTTCTCCCAGGACAAGTTGTCGTAGCCTACATTATTAGGAGCGCTGCCGGGCAAACCGGTATAATTGTTACCATAGCCATAGGTTGCCAAAGACGCGTAATAAAGAAAGCCCAGGCTGTTTCCGGTAATACCATAAGAGGCGCGCAGCTTCAGCAGGTTTAACCAGTTTATATTATGCATAAATTTTTCCTCGCTGATATTCCAGCTGGCGCCAGCCGACCAGAAATTACCATATTTGCTATTCGGCCCAAATACAGAAGAACCATCGCGGCGAAAACTGCCCGTAACTACATAACGGTCTTTATAGTTAATGTCACCCATAGAAAATATAGAAGTATTGGCCCTGTCGGAAACATTGGCAAAAGCCGTAGTGGGGGTAGCGGCAGAAGTAAGATATTGAAGGGCTAATGTTGTGGGAAAAGCCTGTCCACCAGCCTGCAACTGGTAATTCTTAATAGCAAACGCTTCATATCCAAGTTTTAAATCAAAATAGAAATCCTTCTCTTTGTTAAGGCCCTTGCGGTAATCAAAATAATTAGAAAAAGTGTAATTAAACTGACGGCTATACGCTGAAAAAGCATCTCCGCCATTGGCCTGTCCGTCGCCATAAAATGGATTTCTGTATTGATCTTCAGACACGTCAAAATATTCAGCAGAATAGCGGCTGGTAAATTTCAGGTCGGTCATTATCTTGGCTTCACCGGTTACATATCCCCGGAACGTGGTTTGTTTAGCATTGTTTTTATTGAATGCGGCCTGCACCAGCGGATTGAATACACCTCCGTTGATGGAAAACTGTCCTTCAGGATCATCATACCTCAATGAGCCGTTTGCATTATAGGGCGAAAAATAGGGCACCAGGAAGAAGGAAGCCAGTACCGGGTTCGCAAAGGCGCCACCGTTTCCCGGCGTGTTTTGTGAACTGGTGGCCCCGTTAAGCCCAGCAGTGAAGGTTAACCAGTCGGTAGCCCGGTGTGTAACGGAAATGCTTCCGTTGTAACGTTTAAAATCAGTAGCAATGGTAGTACCATCCTGTTTGAAATAGCCGCCGGATGCGTAAAAAGTTGTCTTTTCGTTTCCGCCACTCAGGCTAAGATTGTATTGCTGCTGTTTGCCTTTCTGCGTTACCGCATCCAGCCAATTGGTATTGGTAGCAAGATAGTTGGTGGGCAGCCCGTAGTAATTAGGGTCTACAATAAGTGCGTCTGCACCTGCATTGTCGGTAGCATCGCCGGCATTGATAATACTTTCTCTCAACACCTGTTGGTATTCGGGCGTAGTAAGGCTGCGGTTATTTTTATTCTTGAAAGCGATTTGATTTTGTCCAATTTCAGTAGAAAGATTAAGCTTTGTTTTGCCGCCGCGACCTTTTTTGGTAGTTACCAAAATTACTCCATTAGCGGCTAGTGAACCATATACGGCCGTTGCAGCCGCATCTTTCAAAACAGAAATACTTTCAATATCATCCGGGTTGATAGAACTGAGCGGATTGGCGGTTGTGGTATTTACCGTTAGGTCGGTTGTGTTGGCAATAGCTCCATCAATTACCCATAACGGATTTGCACCTGCACTGAGCGAACCAATGCCGCGTATGCGTATATCGGTAGCTGAACCGGGGGCACCGGATACAGATGATATCTGCAAACCTGGTACAGAACCCTGCAGTGCTTTGTCGGGTGAACTAAATGGTTTGTTTTCCAGATCACCGCCTTTAATCGTGGCAACCGAACCCGTCAAATTGGTTTTTTTTACGCTTCCATAAGCTACTACCACTACTTCAGAAAGATTGGCGCCGGAGCCCGGCTGTAAGGTTACTGTAAGGTTATCGCTTGTTATATCAACTTCTGTTGAGGTATAATTAACGGAAGAAATAACCAGTGATTTTGTTTTCTGCGGCACCGTTATGCTGAACACGCCGGCTTCATCGCTGGTAGTTCCGGCAGATGTGCCCCTGATAAGAATAGTGGCATTGGGAACGGGGGCGCCGGCCGCATTGACTACTTTGCCGGAGATTTTACGTGTTTGTGCCGCCAACTGACTTACAGCCAGCAAGGCACTCATTAAAAGAAGAGCTAGTTTTCTCATTTACACTAAGTTTTTAATAAAAAAATACCGGATGATAAAAGGTAATGTGGAATCAGAAATAGTCAACCGGGTTAATATAGACACAAACTTTACCCAAGCTGCTGCGGTAAAAAAATCATTGATGGAGTAAGTAACAGAAAAAGAGGATGAATGGCATCGACAAGATAACTATAGTCAGTTGCGTTTGCGGGAAAAATATTTACGCGCGACTATCTTGTAAAGCAGAACAGATTCTTAAATGATTGATTTGCTTTGCGCAGTAAGTTTTTCGCATAAAAAAAAAACGGGGCGCGTGTTTGCTTATAAAAAAAATTGATGCATTCTTATTGAACATTAAAAAGATATTAAACTATCAGCATTTGTCTTTTCAAAACGATCAGCCCGTGTGATTAGTCCTGATCATGATAAGTAAAGCAAGGACTAAATTTAGTTTTACTGAATTTAAAAAATAAATCAAAAAAAGTATTCGGGTGGTTGTTTACTATCATTCATCAAAGAAGAAGCCGTTTCAAAAATGAAACGGCTTCTAAATGTTATTATTGATAGGGTGGAAATTTAGTAACCACTATTTTGCGACATATTCGGATTTGCATTCAGTTCGGTTACTGGAATAGGGTATAGTAAGGCCGTAGACGAAGGTGTTACTGAGACGGTTGTTAAGGGGTTCTGATTTTTAGTTTTGGTCCAGCTTCTCTGCAGTCTGATCAGATCCCAAAGGCGACTACCTTCAAAAGCCAGCTCCTTTCTTCTTTCAGTAAGAATGTCTTCCAGTACCTGTACACCTGTATTTGCATACCCTGCAAACGCAGGGTCCCGTTGCTGTGCAACCTTATTCAGATACAAGTTAGCGTTTGCAATATCAGACGAATTGTAGTAGGCTTCGGCTGCAATAAGGATCACATCGGAAAGTCTGATAACCTTTATGTCGTCCTTATCCACACCATTTGCAGGGTTTGGATATTTATAGCAGAGGTAAACGGTGCCTGATTGACCGCTTCGCGTTCCTATAGGCGATAACCATTTGCGAACATCTGTAGCTGAGTAAAGGCTGGCCAGTTCCTGGGTAGCCAGGAGATCGCCGTAACCACCACCTACAGTGAGGTAGATATAACCAATCTGATCAAATCCATTATTGCTTGCCAAATCGCAGGCAACTTCAAAAAGGGTTTCATTTTTTGTAGATGTCTGAACCGCAGGGTTTGCCCAGTAGCCACCGGGAGAATAAGCAGTTGTAACAGGTGTAGTGGTAGTGGAAGGCGACACATAGGCCGCAGATGAGAGCATTGCCCAACCGCTATTACTAATCACATCGAGTGCAGTAGTCTTTGCGTTTGCCCAATCGCCCATATTCTGGTAAACCCTTGCTTCTATTGCGCGGGCAGCGTACTTGGAAAAATAAGCGGTGCCCCTGTATTGCGTCATCAGGCTATAAGCTTTTTCCAGGTCCGCAATTACGGATGCGTAGACTTCCTGCACCGTATTTCTGGGTGGCAATGCATCCTGTTTGAAATCCGTAACGATTGCAATTCCAGGTTTTGTTTTGTCTACAGTATACGCCGTTGCAAAATTTCTTACCAGCTCAAAATGCATCAATGCCCGAACTGCATAAGCCTCACCTTGCGCCTGTGTTACAACAGCAGACGTTGGCAAATTTGTATTGATAATTGTATTGGCATATTTAATCACAACATAAGCATTTGACCAAACACCTGCTGCATAAGCGTCGGTGTTGTTAAAAGCAAAATTATTCAGTGTTATATAGCGGCCGGAGTTGGCTGTGGTTACGTACGCATTGTCTGCCATTAAATCGCCTTTTACGGGTAGCGTGCGCGCATATAAATCAGTTGCTCTTAACCCGGAATACATACCCGTTACCGCCACTTTCAAATCGGTTTCGTTTGTAATGGCAGTTGACAGATTATTGGCATTATAAGGCTTTTTGTCAAGGAAACTTTTCTTGCAGGATGCCAGTAGCATACAGGCAATAAATATCGGGATATATAATTTCATAAATATTTTCATTTGTTGCATAGTTTACAATTAGAATCCAATGTTAATACCTACCGTAACGGCTTTGTTGTAAAACACGTTAAGATTTGACTGGCTGTTGATGTTCTGCTCAGGATCAAACGGGATATTTTTATCATAGCGCTTGGTCCACAGATTAGTTCCCCTTACATAGAATTTAAATGAGTTGATGTGCATCTTATCTGTTAATGAACGGGGTGCCGAATAGCCAAGGGAAATATTGCGCAGCCTTATATAATCACCCTTGAATAAAAAACGGGTGGAAGCCGAAGAGGAGAAATTGGTAGCTCCATATACCGGTTTAGGAACATTCGTAATATCACCGGGTTTTTGCCAGCGCTGCAGGTTATAAGTATACTTTCCGTAAGAAGGGTTAACCTCATCATAGAAATAAGCAGCCCAGCCATCCTGTACATAGTTTCCGTAATTATAGTAAAAGTCGGTTTGCAAACTAATGCCTTTAAAGGTAAAAGTATTGGAGAAGCCACCGTAAAACTTGGGAGTGGCCGTTTTATCTGTTGCCACCCTTTGTGCTACATTGTAATTATTAGTGGTTGCCTTGCGAGAAGAATCCACGTACCATAACGGATCCCCGTTGTTGGGATCAACACCGGCCCAGTCGCGCAGGTAAAAAGTGTAAAAATCATGACCTTGCCTCAATACAAAGGATCCGTTTAGCACCTGGAACTGATTTGGAGGAAGGGTTTTCATCTGGTTTTTATTGTAAGTGAAATTAAAGCTCATGTTCCAGCTGAAATTTTTGATTGATACCGGTGTGGCATCAATGGTCACTTCAATCCCTTTGTTCTGCATGGCTCCAATGTTTTTATTGATAGTAGAGAAGCCGATGGTTTGCGAAGTGGGTACGCCAAAAATAAGGCCGTCAATAATTTTTCTGTATGCATCTACTGTTAGTCCGAGTCTGCCCTTCAGAAATGACATGTCTATCCCGATATTGGTTTGTTTAGATGATTCCCAGGTAAGCTGATCGTTACCGATATTATTAAATCCACCCCCCGGTTGTCCATTGTAATTTAACCCGTAGCCAAGTGTTTGTCTCCAGGCATAGTTACCAATTTCTGCATTGCCGGAGGTTCCGTAAGACGCCCTGAGTTTCAGGTCAGAAACAAAATCGACATTTTCCATAAATTTCTCCTTGCTGATATACCAGGCCGCACTTCCGGAAGCAAAATTTGCATACTGGTTGTTTGCCGAAAACCTGGAGGAGCCATCTCTCCTGAAACTACCTTCAAGTACATATTTGTTCTTATAGGCCAGTCTTGCTGTGGCCAGTTCGGATGCAAAAGTGTAATCACTTCCGCTATTGCTTGCTATAGTAGGCGTAGAGGCAATAATGGCATCGGTGAGCGTAGGCGTAGGAAAATTCTGTGATTGCGCTGATACGAAATACCCCCTTGACTGGATGGCTTCATACCCAACTTTGGCGTTTAACACCAGGTCACCGTTTTTAATAAGATTTGCCTTATAGTCAAGGGCGCTGTTAAAATCGTATAGTGAATAGCGTGTATTATACGCATATCCGCGCCCGTTAGCACCTTTTCCATCTCCGTGAAATGGGTTATTGTAATAATATTCTTCCAGGCTGTTGTACTGAAAACCAAGGCTGGAGCTTAATGTCAAATTATCAAGGATATTATATTTGGCGCCAGCTTTTGCGTTTCCGGCAACTGTGTTTGCAATGTGTATATCATTTTTTACAATATACAGTGGATTGTACGTACTGCTGAAATCCTTCGATGTGGTATTGATATTGAGCGAACCATCGGCGTTGTATGGGTTCTGCAGCGATCTTAAAAAATAAAATTCCATCACAGGATTTGAAAACGCGCTGGAATTACTGAGGGGTGTATTTTGTTTTGTATACGATGGCGCAAGGTTTAAACTGAAACTTAATTTTTTCGATACACTATGATCAAGATTTATAACGGATGTGTAGCGTGACAGATCTGATCCGATAACATTCGCCTCCTGTTTAAAATAACCGCCCGATATAAAAAATTTGGTGGCCTGATCTCCTCCGGAAGCAGACAGGTTAAACTGTTGTTGCTTGCCAACCCTGGTTACAAGCCCCAACCAGTCCACGTCCGTTGACCCGTCTCCATAAGTGGTGCTTGCAAGTGTATCTGCATAGCCGGCCGTTCTTCCTGCATTTACCAATGATTCCTTAAAAAGCGTAAGCCAATCTTTTGAGCGAAGGGGCATACCAATAGACGGAATATCACCGTGGGTATTTTGACCTATTTCTGCAGAAGCTTTGAACTGTGTTTTACCTGCTTTTCCTCTTTTTGTGGTAATTATGATAACACCATTTGATCCACGGGCGCCATAAATGGAGGTTGCACCGGCGTCTTTTAACACCGAGATGGATTCAATATCATCTGGGTTCATGCCGGCAAGCACATTGGTGGTAGTCGTTTCTCTCGACAAATCACCGCTGTTTATCTGGATCCCATCAACCACATATAACGGTTGAGCAGCTGCGGTGTACGAACCTACGCCCCTGATGCGTATCTGCTGGTTGGCGCCAGGCTGACCACTAAAGGTCGCCGATTGAAGACCAGGCACCTTCCCCTGCAGCATTTGGTCAGGAGAAGACAATGGAACATTCTCCAAAGAATTGCCGCTCACTTTTCCAACGGAGGTTGAAAGATCCGATTTGCGTTGGGAGCCATATCCCACCACCACTACTTCCTGCAGGCTTTTATCGGAAGGCTGCAGCGATACGTTAATGATGCCCTTATTGCCCACAACAACTTCCATGTCGGATAGGCCAATGGCACTGATCAGTAATGATTTTGCTTTGTCGGGGAGCCGGATAGAAAATGTTCCGTCGGTGTTAGTAGTGGTACCGCCAGGGAGACCTTTTATAATAACGGAAGCGTTTGGAACCGGCAGGCCATCGGTATTGGTCACTTTACCTGTAATAGTTCTTTGTTGGGCAATGAGCTGTATGCAAAACAGCAAAGCCCCCAAAAGGAGGAATGAAAATTTTCTCATGCGTTAAGTTTTAGTTTGGTTTAGTTGTTATAAATAATCAAACACTTGTAAGCAGGCAAGTAATCAGTAGTACAGGCAATCGGGCCATAAGGTTGCCTAAGTTATAAAAATGTTAAGTAACCGCGAAAAAAGTTAGCTAAATTATTCTCTGGTTGCAGCATTCACCCTGCTCTTCAGCGGTATGTACGGAGTAAGAAAAAGGGGTCTTAATTACCAACAAAAAAGCCCGGCGCAAAGAGCACCGGGCAATCTCGATTCTATTATTGATGTGCCCTTATTATTAATTATCCCAGAAAACTTTTGCCGATAGGTCGGTTTTCTGTTTAGGTGCATTGGGATTCAGATCAATTTCAGATTGAGGATAGAACAATGAACGTGGAACAGTCGGCAATACTGCATTGGATGGTGGAACCAATGCCGGGTATCCGGTTCTTCTGAAATCAGTCCATGGTTCCATAGCCACCCCAAAATTGGCTACATATTTTTCTTCAATGATCTGTTGCAGCATCTGAGCATTGGTACCGGTTAATGTGCCATTCGCAGCAAGATAAGTAGTGATATTGGCAGCGCTGACACCAGCATCCTGCAACGATGCAGTAATACCATTGGTATAAAATGTTTGCGCACTGCCTGGTGCGCCCATCAATGCTGCTTCTGCCCTGATAAAGCAATATTCCGCATACGTTAGCAAACGAATGGGCGCTGCTCCACTGTATACATAAGAACCTGCGAGAATACCGCTATCGGGTTGTTGAACGGGTGTCCCCGTGGCTGCGCCACGCAGGTAAGTATGTATTCTTGAATATCCGTTGCCAACCGGGTCGCCCGGTTTAACACCTTTGTACCTGGCAGGGCTTGAATTGAATGGCGTAGGCGTAAAATAGAAAGGAAGACGTGGATCCGATTTACCATTCATGAGGCTGACCATAAAATTATTGGCGAAAAGGTAATTAGCCCTGCTGGCTTCAAATTGCTGGATAGGGTTCTGTTGCTTGGAAACGTTGAAGAATGGCATTTGAAAATTATCCGTATTGGCAGCCATAAAACTTACGCCAGCACTATTTATTAAAGCAGTCATTTGCGCCAGGGCGAACGCTGGATCTTTTTTGCTGTAATGCAGGTAAATTCTCAGTTTTAAAGTATTGGCGAGTTTTATCCAGTTCGCTTTCACCGCAGAAAAAGTAGCATTTGTATATATCACAGAATTCGCACCCGGTGAAAGATTGCTGCTGGTTGCATTTAAGTCGGTAAGGGCATCCGTTAACAAAGTTGTTATGCTTTTATAGATGTCTTCTCCCTTGTCATATTTGGGTGCTGTATTTTTATCCAGCTGTTGCGCCTCGGTATAGGGAACATCTCCCCAGGTATCTACCATTTTCTGGTACTCGTATGCCTTTAATATCTTAGCAACACCCGAATAATAGGGACTTCCGGCAGCGGTTGCTTTCTTTATTATCAACTCCAGGTCACTCAAGGTGGTAGAATTCATATTCCCCCAAAGGTTGTTCTCATCGCTACCGGTAATATTATAACGGTCATACTCATACGTTTGATTCGGTTGTGATGCTTGTCCAGACATTTGCTGCGCGATCAAAGTGCTATACCGGAACAGATCGCTTCCGCCTTCAAATCCCAGGTTCACCTGTGCAGAGGTCAGAAGTTGTGCAAGCGGCGCATCTGAAATACTGTCCGGGTCGGTATTGATATTAAGGTATTTCTTGCACGATGCTGCGCCTATCAGCATCCCTGTTGCTATGCCTAATATGGTGATATATTTTAGTTTCATGTTATTCTTTTTTTGTTTTTACAAGCCAATTTTAATTGATACACCCATAGAACGGGTTTGGGGTAATGCATTAAATTCAAGGCCTGTAGCGTTGCTGATACCCAAAGCATTCTGCTCTGGATCCAAATGAGGATAATTAGGTGCGTGCAAATAAAGATTTCTGCCATACACACTCAGCTCTGCGCGGGTAATGGAAACTTTCTTTGACAACGAAGCAGGGATCCTGTAGGTCAGTGCTGCTTCCCTTACCCGGAACCAGGATGCATCCACAATAAAACCTTCGGCCGCTACATATTTCCCGGAATTGCCCCAATAATCCTGTGCAGACACGTTAGTGGTATTCGGCTGACCATTGCTGGCATATATTCCCTGGAAAAGGTAAGGTTTGTTGATACTGCCATCAGGATTGTACCTTGGAAATTCAGCAGTTTCTGCGCCAACACCATTGGCTCTTATGTCTTTTATATTACGGCTGTACTGATCACCACCATGCCTGATATCAAGCAATACTGATAAAGAAAACCCTTTGTAAGTAAATGTATTGGTGATGCCCATTAGCCACTTCGGATTGGGATTGCCAATTTTTTGCACGCCGGTAGTAGCTATCGGAAGCCCATTAGCGCCAATCAGCAATTGGTTGGTCTTTGAGTCTCGCTGATAAGCATTTCCATAAATCTGGCCATACTCATCTCCCTGTACCAAACGGATATTGGGGGTTGTAAAACCACCGAGGAATATATTGGCAACACCTGGTGCCAACTGATCAACTACGCTCTTGATCTTTGTATAATTGGCATTGATATCCCAGCTGAAAGATTTGCTGCGGATAGGACTTACATTCAAATTCAGCTCAACACCGTTATTGGTTAAGCTGCCCGCATTTTGCACAAGGGTGCCTATACCAGATGCGTTGGAAACCGGCACTCCAAATATTAATTTCTTTGACTTTTGTTTGTACACGGTTGCCTCCAGGTTAACCCGGTTTTTGAAAAAGCCAAGGTTTATACCTATTTCCCTGTTGGTAGTGAACTCGGGGCCTAAATTAAGGTTACCCGCCTGGTCATTTAGTGTAAACCCTTGCAAGCCGTTGAAAGGAAATACGATGGCAGGGCCAAATCCGTCTCCGGCACTGGCTGCTCCATAATAAGAATCCGTGGCGTACACAAAATCACCGGCCTTACCCACAGTTGCGATATTACCGTTCACCTTGATGTTTTCAATTACATTATTCTTCAGACCCGGCAGCAGTTCTGTGAAATTGATAGATGCAGCAACTGCATTGTACAGGTACGAATTGTTGCCGGGCTTAAATGTAGATGACCAGTCATTGCGCAGCGTAACATTTACACTGGCGATACTCTTATAAGCCGCCGTAAAATCACCAAACAAACCAATCAGCCTGACCTTGGAAGATCCGTTGGAAGGTTGGAAAGAAGTTGTGTTTTTTAATTGCTCAAAATCCCGCACCACTACGCCATACCCGATGGTTTGATCTGTGGCATTATAAACCTGTGATATTTCATTGCCCACCACGCCGGTCAGGTTGAAGTCACCCACACGTTTACTGGCGGTGAAATAACCATTGGAATTTAAGCTCCTGTACTGGTTCCTCACTTCCAGCACACCGCCGGCACTTCCGGCCGGGCCTACACCCGTAAAAGGATTGGTGTTGGCAGAAGTGTTGGCTACGTTACCCTGGCCGCGAATTCCTATCTGATCGTATGCGTGCCTGAAAGTTGAGAACACGTCGGCGCCCATCTTGTAATCAAATTGGAGCCAGTTATTAAACCGGTAGTTAATAGCTACGTTACCAAAAAAGCGGTTGATTTCATCGCGGTAGCGGTTATTTTTAATTGTCCAGTAGGGATTGTCTTCACCTAAAGGATAAAGTTGATCCCCGGCGGCGGTTTCAAAAGGCAGGCCTGTGAGATCATAACTTCTTGGTGTAAGCCATCCGCGGAACAGAGGGTTACTTAACTGATTTCCCTGCTGTGTTCTTTTGGATGAGTTATTTGAATAATTACCCGACACAGAAACAGTGAGTTTATTGGTAATTTTTGAGCTGGTATTCAGTCCAAAATTGTGCCGCTGCAAACGGTTATTGTCCAGCACGCCGGTACTGTTATTGAATCCATAAGAAAAACGAAAAGTATTTCTATCAGAACCGCCGGTGAAACTGAGGTTTGTCTGCAGGTTTTGGCCATTCTTAAACATATCACTTACGTTATGAGGATAAGCCTGTAGCACCTCTTGTTTACCAAATGCATTGGTAACCGTTTGTCCTGCAATAAGCGGCCCCCAGGATGTTTGTGAGTTTGATAAATAAGTTCCGTTATTGCCCTGTGCATAGCTGTTCTGGTAGCTCGGTAACCTGTTCACTGTTTCAATACCATAGCTGGTGGAAAATTCTATAGTCCCTTTTTGGTTGAATTTACCTTTCTTGGTAGTGATTAATATTACGCCATTGGACGCCCTTGAACCATACAAAGCAGCAGCTGAAGGTCCTTTCAATACAGTAATATTATCAATATCTTCCTGGTTAATATCAATGGCGCGGTTGGAAACAGAAGGACCTGTTTGTAAAGGAGATCCGCCCCCACCGTTATCAAATGGTATTCCGTCCACCACAAAAAGCGGTTGGTTGGAACCGGTGAAGGTTGTAAAACCGCGGATAATAATGCTGGATCCCGTAAAAGAACCACCGCTGCCAGTTATTTTAACGCCGGGTATTTTCCCCGCCAGTGCATTGGTGACATTGGTAGTATGTGCCTGTGTCAGCTCTTCAGCCTTCACGGTAG
>Ga0268264_10001747_pt1 | contig 19954 bp, 18 predicted proteins | sample KBSSwiS32_FD_190357 | JGI IMG/M metagenome (GOLD analysis project Ga0268264, IMG submission 190357) | Switchgrass rhizosphere microbial communities from Kellogg Biological Station, Michigan, USA - KBS Switchgrass S3-2 (SPAdes) (version 2) | ecosystem: Host-associated > Plants > Roots >...
ACGAGCCTGAAGGTCCCCGAAGACGATGACAGAAGAAGGGGGATGGAAGCTTGGCCGTCGAACAAAAGGTTGATAGGCTCGCGGACAGCTTCTGGGACATGCGACGCCTGAACGACGGCGGAATGTCCTGGCCATCAAGAAGCTGTATCGCCCTTGTAGCGATGCTGTTCCTCCAGCCAGCTTCCCTAACTGCGCAGGATATTCTGTACGCGCAGGATCAGGGCAAGGCGGTCGAGGCGCAGACCGTCATACGCGGTCGCTGGTCCAATCGCAATCTTTCACCGGACGTCCGTGCCGAGGCGGCGCTGGCCGCGATGACGCATCAGGAGAAGATTGCGATCCTGAACGCCGACCCGCTTGGCGTGCCCCGCCTCGGCATTCCCGCGGTCAAGGAAACCGATGCGAGCCTTGGCGTCGCCAATATCGGGAACATGCGAAAGGGATTTGTCGCAACGGCATTGCCGGCCTCTCTGCTGCTAGGCTCATCGTGGGACCCCGACCTGGCGTTCCGGGGCGGCGCGATGATCGGATCGGAAGCGCGCGCCAGCGGCTTCGGCATCCTCCTGGGCGGGGGTGCAAACCTGATCCGCGACCCGCGGGCGGGTCGCAACTTCGAATACGTAAGCGAAGACCCGCTGCTCACGGGCGTGCTCGCGGGTCGATCGATCGCAGGCATCCAGAGCAACAAGATCATTTCCACGATGAAGCATTTCGCGTTCAACAACACCGAAACCGGCCGGGCGGTCTACTCGGTCAACATGAGCGAACCGACGATGCGCGAGACCGAGCTGCTCGGGTTCCAGATCGCCAACGAGATCGGACAGCCCGGTTCGGTCATGTGCTCCTACAACCGTGTCAACGGCGTCTACGCCTGCGAAGACAAGTTCCTGCTTCTCGATGTCCTCAGGCGGGATTGGGGTTACAAGGGTTTCGTCATGTCGGACTGGGGCGCGGTCCACTCGACCGAAGCGCTGGTCAAGGGCCTGGACAAGAAGTCGGGCGGCAATATCGACACCAAGCTGTTCTTCAGCAAGGAGTTGGAGCCGAAACTCGCCGACGGAACGATCCCCCGTGCGGCAGTGGACACGGCGGTGCGCCGGATACTGCGCACGCTTTTCGCCAGCGGGCTGGTGGATGCTCCGCCGGCCCCCGGCGCGATCGACTACGATGCACACGCGGACATTGCCCAGGCTGCGGCCGAAGGCGGCATGGTACTCTTGCGGAACGAAGGCAATCTCCTGCCTCTCGCGAGCACCGCAAAGCGGATCGCCGTCATCGGTGGACACGCCGACATCGGCGTCCTGTCCGGGGGCGGTTCATCCCAGGTCGTACCGGTGGGGGGCTTCGCTCTGGAAATCCCGTACAAGGGCCCGATCAAGCGCAGCTATGGCGGAACCGCGCCGCTGGCAGCGTTACGCCGCGCATTCCCGGCCGCTCAGGTCGACTATGCCGACGGGAAGGATGTCGCTGCCGCCGCCGACTTGGCGCGCAAGGCCGATGTCGCGATCGTGTTTGCTGAAAAATGGTCGAACGAGTCCAACGACAATGCCGATCTGTCGCTCGGCGAAGGTCAGGATGCATTGATCGATGCGGTGGCTACCGCCAATCCCCGCAGCGTCGTCGTCCTCGAGACCGGCAACCCTGTTCTCATGCCCTGGGCTTCGAAAGTACCCGCCATTCTGGCTGCCTGGTACCCCGGGCAACGCGGCGGGGCGGCGATAGCGGCGGTTCTCTCAGGGCAAGTGACCCCCTCGGGCCATCTCCCCGTGACCTGGCCTGCCGGACTGGAGCAGCTGCCGCTGCCCGTCCTTCCCGGTTCCAATGTCCCCCGCGCCAATGCCGAGGTTCGCCGCGCGTTCGGCTTTCAAGCAGACCGGATGCCGTTCGACGTGGAGTATCCGGAAGGCTCTGACATCGGCTATCGCTGGTTCGAAAAGACGGGCGCCAAGCCGCTTTATCCCTTTGGCCATGGCCTGAGCTATACCGCATTCCGCTATGACGCCTTGAAGGTGTCCGGCGGACGTCAATTCAAAGTGACGTTTCGCGTAACCAACGTCGGGAGCCGCGATGGAGCGGACGTTCCACAGGTCTATGTTTCGCCACCGGGACGCACCAAGCGCCTGGTCGGCTGGAGCAAGCCCTATCTCAAAGCCGGGCAATCGGCGACGGTGACGGTCACCGCCGATCCGCGGTTGATCGGCGAATTCGATCAGCGGTTGCAGAAATGGATCGTTCGCAAGGGGCGATATGGAATCGCAATTGCTCACGATGCTGGAGACACAGTTCAGGCCGCACAGGTCGCCCTGAACCATCGCGAGGTTCGTCCATAGCGATCGGACAAACGGCAATAACAGCAGATCTGGAGGGGCAAAATGTGGAACCGGCGAGATATTGTCAAAGCGGGCGCGGTGTTGACAACGGCGACCGCCCTGGGCCGTCCGGCCTTTGCGCAAGGTGGCGGCGAAAGGGTAGCCGTCGATCTGCGGCGCGAGATCGGTCCGCTGGATCATATCTGGTCGCGCAGCGTCGGGTCCGACCGCGCCGCCATGACCTTGCGTGAAGGCTGGCGTCAGGATCTGGACCGCTTCCACAAGGAAGCTGGGCTGGAGCGCGTTCGCTTCCACGGGATCTTCGCCGACGAGCTAGGCGTGTGGAGCGCCGGCGCGAAGCCCAATTTTCAATATGTCGATGCCGTATATGACGGCCTGCTTGAGCGCGGCGTCCAGCCGTTCGTGGAACTCAGCTTCATGCCGCGCAAGCTGGCCAGCGGATCGAAGAAGTTCGGTTTCTACGGCGCGAACATCACGCCGCCCACCTCGCTTGCCAACTGGTCTTCCTTCATCACGACCTTCGTCCAGCACCTGGTGGACCGCTATGGCCGCGAAGAGGTGCGCCAATGGTATTTCGAGGTCTGGAACGAGCCGAACCTGACCTTCTTTTTCTCCGGCACGCAGGCCGACTACTTCCAGCTCTACAAGGCGACCGCCGCCGCGGTGAAAGCGGTCGATCCGGCGCTGAAGGTCGGCGGCCCCTCCACTTCGGCGGTCCAGTGGATCGACTCCTTCCTGGCCTTCTGCGCCGCCAATGACTGCCCCGTCGATTTCGTCAGCACGCATATCTACGCTGGCGACGATCAGAAGCAGGTCTTCGGCCAGGATCGCGCGCTCAAACAGTATCAAGTGATCCCCGCCGCGATGGAGATGGTCCGCCGCCAGATCGACGCGACCCGTTTCAAGGGGACGGAACTGTGGCTGTCCGAATGGTCGTCCGACAGCCCGGCGATGATCGCCCATGTCATCGCCAATTGCCTGCCCTATTGTCATTCCATGTCGCACTGGGCGATGAGCAACTGGTACGAGGAAGTCGGGGTTCTGAACTTCGTCCTGAAGGAAGGCGACAATGGCTGGGGCATGCTGGCGCGCGGCGGGATCGCGAAGCCGCAGTTCAACACCTACAAGCTGATGAACCGCCTGGGAACGCGCCGCCTGCCATCGACCGGCCCAGCGCTCGCGTCGCGCACGGCAGAAGGCGCTTCCGTCATGGTCTGGAACCTCGCCGATGTGCAGCAGCCCGCAGGCCTTCCGGGGATGAGCAGCACGCGCACCGTTTCAGGCGTGCCCAAGTCGCTCGACGTCACCTTTCGTGGCGCCGCCGCGGGTGCGGCCGCTCGAATCCGCTATGTCGACATGGAACGGGGCTCACCCTTCCCCACGTGGCGCAAGCTCGGCTCACCCCAATACCCGACGCCCGCGCAGATGGAGCAGATACGCGCTTCAGCCGAGATCGCCGCTCCCGAAACGCGGCAACTCGGGAAAGGCGGAACTCTGTCCATAAACCTCCCGCCTGAAGGCGTAGCCCTGATCGAGTTGGTTGAAGCCCGGTAAAAGTGTCGTGCTTCGAGACGCACCAGCAGGCGGATCGGGCCGCAGCGCACGGCAAAGGCGGAAGCTGCTTGTCAGCGGGTGGGCTGCCTGGTCGTTGGCCGGGATCCAGTCGACAGCATGAAAGATGAGGGCAGATGGCTGAGCTAACGCGGCGAAACTTGTTGTCGGCCGTTCCCCATGGAGCGGTGGCGATGGCTTTGGTCCCGGGTTCGGTCTCGGTCTCGGTGTCAGCGCAGCCGATCCCCTCGTCGGCCCCGTCCGCCAGCCAGTCCTTCCTGGAAAAGGCCGAGCAGTTGAAGCCCAGCCTCAACGAGTTCGTTCAGGCGCCGCTCGGCTTGGTAAGTCCCGTGAAGGATGCGGCGCAGCCGCTAGGCTGGCGGATCGAGAATGCAGGAGATGCAGAAGCCATCGCATCCCGATTGCTGAAGAAGAAAGGCGACGCCCTCATCATCGACTTTGGCGGGCATCGCGCCGGCCACCTGTCCTTCGACATCGAGAATATCGGCGAACCAATCGGCGCGCCTGTCCGGCTCCGCTTCACCTTCGGTGAAGTCATCCCCGATATAGCAGAGCCCTTCACCCCCTACAAAGGATGGCTGTCCGAAAGCTGGCTGCCGGAAGAGGTCGTGACAATAGACGTTGTCCCTTCATCTGTCCGTCTGCCGCGGCGCTATGCCTTTCGCTTCGTGAAGATCGAACTTCTCGGCTTACCAGTCGGGCGTAAGGTCGCGCTGCGCAATGTGCGGGCGCATGCTTTGACATCGGCGACGGGAACGGTTCCGCCGCTCCCGAAGCGATTGCCGGCGGACTTGCAGGAGATGGACCGCGTGGCCGCCGCCACCCTGCGCGACTGCATGCAGACTGTCTTCGAGGATGGCCCGAGACGGGACCAGAGGTTGTGGACGGGTGACCTTCGGCTCCAGGCGCTGACGAGCTATGTGACCTTCCCCAATCACGATCTTGTAAAGCGATGCTTGTATCTCCTCGCGGCGTTCCCTCGCGAGGATGGCCTGCTGCCGGCCAACGTCTTCGAGTACCCGCGCCCCATGCAGGCGCCGGAATTCATGATGGATTACAGCGCCCTCTTCGCTGTCACCCTGGCGGATTACGTCGCCTCCACCAACGATGTCGCGTTCGGGCTCGAGCTCTGGGACGCTGCCCTCAAGCAAGTTCGTCTTGTCGGTGACGTGACCGGTGAAGATGGTGAGGTAAGGCTCCCCAAGGGTGTCCTGGCCTTCGTCGACTGGAACCCGCAGCTTAACCGTGACGCGGCGCTCTACGCCATCTACATCTATGCCTTGAAACAGGTGATGGCGTTAGCCCAGAAACTCGGTCGCACAGCGGACGTCAGCGATATCTCCGCCAGGATCGCCCGTGCGGAGGCGGCCGCGATAAAAGCCTTCTGGTCCCCGGAACTGAAGCTTTTCATCAGCGGCGGCAAGCGACAGATATCGATGGCCTCCCAGGCATGGATGACTCTTGCCGGCGTTGGCACGCGCAAAATGCAGTCTGCCGCGCTCCTCAACGCGCTTCGCCACCCCGACGTCATTCAATCCCGCACTCCTTACCTGACCCACTATGTCACCGAGGCGCTGTTCGTTGCCGGTCACAACTCAGAGGCCCTCAAGATGATGCGGGCCTATTGGGGTGGCATGCTGAAAGCCGGAGCTGACACGTTCTGGGAAGCCTACGCACCGGACAACCCGCGCGTCGCGCCATACAACGACTTCCATGTGAACAGCTTCTGCCATGCATGGAGTTGCACGCCCTCCTATCTCTTGCGCAAATATGCGCGCCAGATTGGATGATCGTCCTCGCTGAAGCGCCCTGGATCTGTCGGACGCTCCAACACTTCCGAGCAGATCATCGCGACCTCGAAGGAGCACGAGACGGGGATGCCGACGGCGGACGTATGGCAACATGCCGTGGTAGGCACGGCCAAAGGAGAGGATGACCCATGACCTTGTGCAATGAGGGGCAGTTCTCGCGCCGTGCGCTCTTGAAGCTGTCGGCAGCAGCAACTGCCGCTTCGGGCTGGGCCTTTCCTTGCATTGCCGCTCCGGAAGCGCGGCAATCTGGCAGTTTGCAGGCCGATCTTCGCAACCAGCCGTTTGATAGTGATTGGCTTTTCCACCTGGGTGATGGGCAAGGGCTGGCCGCCCCATTTCTCGACGATGTCAGTTGGCGTCACCTGGACCTACCCCACGACTGGAGTATCGAGGATCTGCCGGGAAGCGATCCGGCCTTGAACGGTGTCATACGAGAGGCCGATGTCGCGCCCCTCTGGCAGAAGCCCGCAAAGTCCCCAAACCAGATCGGACCGTTCAGCGCCCGCCTTAACGATAACCAGGCCTATGCGCTTAGCAGCAGCGGCGGTCCGACGGCATTCACCGTCGGAGGCATAGGCTGGTATCGCAAGCACTTCGCCCTGCCCCCCCTGGCTCCCGATGCGCATGTCGAGCTTGAGTTCGATGGCGTCTATATGAACGCGCAGGTCTGGCTCAATGACCAGCTCCTGGCGGAACATCCTTATGGCTACACCGCCTTCGTGGTCGATCTTACGCCCCATCTCGATCCATCGGGGCAGAATGTGCTTGCCGTGCGGGTGGCGAATATCGGCCGTAACAGCCGCTGGTATTCGGGTTCCGGCATTTACCGGCACGTCCGGTTGAACGTAGTGCGCGCCGCCCGGTTCGAACAATGGGGCCTGACGGTCACAACCCCCGCGATCACGGCGGACGCTGCGACCGTCCACGTCGTCGCCAGAACGGCCAACGCCGCGTCTGGCAGTATGATCACGACCCGCATCCGAGACGCAGCGGGCAAGATTGTCGCGCAGGGCAGCGGTCCGGTTGGTGCGCCTGCGGAGCTTCGGGTCGCGCGGCCGAGCCTATGGTCCCCTGACAACCCGGCTCTGTACGAAGTCGAATGCCTGCTGGTCACAGATGGGAGGACTGTCGATCGGATAACCGCTCCGCTTGGCATCCGAACGATCGAGATCGACGCAGTAAATGGGCTGCGCATCAACGGCAAGCCTTACAAGCTGCGCGGAGGCTGCGTGCATCATGACAATGGACTGCTTGGCGCGGTCGCCATCGACCGGGCCGAGGAGCGCAAGGTCGAGCTGCTGAAGGCCAGAGGGTTCAACGCGGTGCGTTCGTCCCACAACCCCTCGTCCCCTGCCTTCCTGGCTGCCTGTGACCGCCTGGGAATGCTCGTGATCGAGGAAAGCTTCGACATGTGGCGCGTGGCCAAAAATCCCGATGATTATAGCCTCTATTTCGACGGCTGGTGGAAACAGGACTTGACCTCGATGGTGCGCAGAAGCGCCAATCATCCCAGCGTATTCATGTGGAGCATCGGCAATGAAATTCCCGAACGGGGAGAGCCAGACGGTGTGAAGACAGCGAAGATGCTGATCGCGGAAATTCGTCGTCTCGATCCGACGCGCCCCGTGACCCAGGCGGTCCCCGGCAGCCCTGGGCCAGCAGTTACCGGTCCCGACGGCAAACCGGATCAGGCCGCCTATCAATTCCTCGATGTGTCCGGCTATAACTATAAGCTCTCGTCTTATGAGCGCGACCACGCCAAATTCCCGGACCGTGTCATGGTGGGCACGGAGAGCTTCCCCAAGGACGTCGATAAAGTCTGGCGATTGACTGAGAAATCGCCCTACTTGATCGGCGACTTCGTCTGGACGGCAATGGATTATCTGGGTGAAGCAGGGATCGGACGCACGGGACTGAGCGGCGATAAGCCGGGTGAAGCCGAATATCCCTGGTTCGGCGCGGGCTGCGGCGATATCGACCTGATCGGCCAGCAACGGCCGCAGTCGCTGGCGCGTGATGTGGTCTGGGGCCTCAGCCCTCTGGAGATTGCGGTCCAACGGCCGCTTCCCGACGGCAAGCGGGAGGCGCCGTTTCTCTGGGGGTGGCGCGATGAACTACAGAGCTGGACTTGGCCCGGCGCCGAGGGCAAGACCCTGTCCGTGGCGATATACTCTCGTGCAGAAAGGCTGAGGGTAGAACTGAATGGCCGTCTTGTCGCCGATCAGGCCGTCCAGACCGAGACGGGCGCGATAACGCATATAGACGTGCCTTATGAGCCCGGCACCCTGCAGGTCATTGCATTCGCGCGCGGCAAACAGATCGGCCGCCGAAAGCTGGAGACGGTGGGCCAGCCGGCAGCACTTCGCCTGAAAGTCGACCGCAAGCGGCTCACGCCCGATCGGGATCAGTTGGCCTATGTCACAGTAGAGGTTCTAGATAAGTCAGGGAAGTTAGTGCCTGATGCCGTTCAAGTCCTCAGGGCCAGTATTTCCGGCCCGGTGGAGTTGGTGGCGTTCGGCAATGCCAATCCTCGAGGGGTCGCCAGCTTTCGCCAATCCGTTGCGAAAACATGGCACGGACGGGCGTTGGCTATTCTCCGGCCCACGGGAGAAATGGGTGTGGCCACGATCAGCATCGAGGGGGACGGCTTGCTGACGACGCAAACGGCGTTGCTCGTCAGCAGAGCCACACGGCAGGCGCATCACGCTTAGTTGGCCGCGTCATCGCTCAACGCACCGATCAAGTCAGCGACGGCGAGGCCGGAGCGACGACCCGCTCCGACCTCGCCTAGCTGCATCAGATTTGCGCCAGCCCCCCGTCGGCGAACACTTCGCTGCCGGTCATGAACCGGCTGTCCGACGAGGCGAGGAACGCTGCGACCGCGGCAACTTCGGACGGGTCGCCGACATGGCCGATCGGGGTTCCCGCGCCCATCTCCACCATCGCCTCGCGCCCGACTGCTTCCTCGGCCAGTTCGGTCAGAGTCGGTCCAGGCGAAAGGACGTTCACGCGAATGCCGGTGCCGCGAAGGTCCTGCGCCCAGCTGCGGGCGAAGTTGCGCACCGCCGCCTTGGTCGCGCTGTAGACGCTGAAGGCGGGCGTGCCCATGACGCCGGTGGTCGAGCCGGTCAGGATGATCGATCCGCCCTCGCCCATCAGCGGCAGTCCCGCCTGCACGGTCAGCAGGACGCCCTTCACATTGACGTCGAACGCCGCACCGTATTGCGGCTCGGTGATCTGCCCCAACGGCACCAGCTCGCCGAAGCCGGCGTTGGCAAACAGAATATCGAGCGAACCGCGCTCGGCCTTCACCGTCTCGAACAAGCGGGCCAGATCGGCGGACGACGATACAGAGCCGGCGATCGCGCGGGCGTTCGGCCCCAGTACAGCGATGGCGGCATCCAGCTTCTCCTGCCGCCGCCCGAAGATATAGACGAACGCGCCTTCCTCGATGAAGCGCTGCGCGCTCGCAAAGCCGATGCCGGTGCCGCCGCCGGTCACGACGGCCGTCTTGCCACTCAGTCTGTCCATGCTCTTCACTCCTGTTTCAAAACACTGGCGCAGAGCTGATGGCGCACCCACCTCTCGACAAGTATGCACCTTTTGGTAAGTATCGAATTATGGCAACGACAATCGAACCCACCTCCGGCTTCACCTGCGGCCTCGACGCCACGCTTCGCGTGATCGCGGGCAAATGGAAGCCGCTAATCATCTATTTCCTCATCCAAGGACCGAACCGCTACGGCGCCCTCAAGCGCGCGGTGCGCGGGGTCAGCGACAAGATGCTGATCCAGCAGTTGAAGGAGCTGGAAGCGGACGGCATCGTCACTCGCAGGGACTACAAGCAAGTCCCGCCGCGCGTGGATTACACGCTCACCCCGCTCGGCCACAGCCTCGCCGAGGCGCTGGTGCCGCTCTGCAATTGGGGGGCGGACAATATGGAGGCAGTCGCGCAGATCTTTGCCGAACGCGAGGAGTGGCAGGCGACCACAGGAGATGCGGCAACAGGCTAATCCCCGAATGCGGCGACAGGCACAACAACGCCGATATCTTCCCAGAGCCGCGCTGCGAGACGCACCTGCCGCGCCGCTAGCAGATCGCGGGCATGATGGCAGCGTCTGGTCGGGCCGGTGGAGATGTAGCGCGCCGGAGGACCGCCCAAATGCCTCAACCGGCAAGCTGCCACATCGGGAGAGTGAACTCGTCGGTCTCGTCGACGAAAACAGCACGAACCCTGGCCCCTACGGCCAAGTTTTCCCGAGGCCCATGGATGCGACCGGTGTAGCGTAGACCCTCGTCGTTCTCGACGATCGCCACCACGTAGGGGAGGTCGTCGTTAAAGCCGGGGTGGAAGGCACGGTGGTAGGTTGCAAAGCTCCAGATCGTGCCCTCGGTCGAAACCTCCGCCCATTCCGCGCCTAGCTCCAGGCAGGTCGGGCAAATCGGCAGATAGGGAAAGCGCAGGGCCGAGCAACTGGTGCAGCGTTGCGCGGTCAGCCGATGATCGCGTGCCGCCACCCAGAACGGACCCATGTCGGGGTCATCGAACCTCGGAACGGGCTTATTGTATGACATGTCCGTCATCCTCTGTGCGTCGCAATGATCGATGCTCCCCCTTTGAGCCAGGTTTGCGTAGACAGGTACATCGCGGTCTCGGCGCCGGTCACTTGTCGTTCGGGGCCCGCCTCTCCGCGAAGCTGACGAACCGCTTCTACGATGTGCATCCAGCCCCACATGTAGCTTTCCGAAAGCTGGCCTCCATTCGTGTTGAGAGGCAGGCTGCCGCCCGGTCTGGTGTGGCCCTCCGCCAGCCAGCGGCCGCCTTCGCCGATCGGGGCGAATCCGAACAATTCGAGCATCTGGAGAACCCAGAAGGCCGTCGGATCCTGTATATACAGAGCATCGATGTCCGCTGGGCTCATGCCCGTCTTGCTCCATATTTCGTCCGAGGCGCCGATCAGGAACTCGCGGTTCAGGTAGTCAGGCGTGAACTCGCCGCGAATCTGGCTCGCTTCCGACATACCCAAGATGTAGATCGGCTTATTCGGAAAGTCGGCGGCGCGCTCAGCACTGGTGAGTATCACGCTAACTCCGCCATCGGACAGCATCGTGATATCGGGCCGGCGCAGCGGTTCGATCAAGTATTCCATGTTGAGGTAATCTTCCATGGACATCGGCGTACGGAACAGCGCATTTGGATTGCGTTGGGCCCACTCGCGCGATCCTACCGCGATCCAGCCGAATTCTTCATCGGTCATCCCATAGAGCGACTTGTAGCGCTGAAGAGCGAGCGCGGCCGGCCCGCCGACGTGCATGAGGCCAGATACGCCTGCCAGGGTGGGCGACGAGGCACCGAAAGGAAAACGGGCGCTGCGGGCATTGGCACCGTAGCACAGCGCGATCGTGTCGGCCATCCCGGTCACGATCGCCTGAATGGCCAAGTGAATTGAAAAGTTACAGGTCCCGTAGTCGAGCGTCTGTGAATAGCGTGGATTTATTCCCAACAGCGGCCCTACCTGGATATCGGCGTTGGTGTTCTGAACCGATTTGCAAGTAATAAGTCCGTCGAGGCCTGATCGATCGATACCGGCGTCTTTCAATGCTTCCTTGATCGCCAGAACCGAATTCAATTCAGGCGTCTGCCCGGGCAACTCGCCTTGAGGCGTATGGCCGATGCCGACGATCGCTACCTTGCCCCTGATATCGGTATCCATGCTATTCCTTCGATCCGACGCCCTCGGCGCTTTTTTGAACCTAGATCCGAACCACTGACCCCCTCGGCGAACCGAGGCTCGTGATGTCCCTCTCTCGACATCGCGGCCGCGGATTACCCCTCCCGCTAACCTGCCCGAACCAGAAAACCACAATATAGTTGACGTGTCAGCAGCTTTTGTCCCGCCCCGGAAGCGGGGCGGGAGCGCTAGAAAAGGAACACCGCCTTGCCGCGGGCTTGTCGATCGAACAACGTATACGCCTCTACCGCGTCCTCGAGCGCGAAGCGGTCGGTGAACAGCGGCTCGACGTCTAGCTTCTTTGACAGGATGAAGTCCGAGCAGGCCTTCTGGCCGTTCCACGACATGCTCCACGACGTCAGAACGCTGATCTGGCGGGTGAAGACAGCCGACGTTTCCAGCTCAAGTCTCGCACCCAATCCGATCAGACCGAGCGTGCCCCATTTGGCCAGGCAAGCCAGCCCATCCGCCGCGCCTTGCGACGAGCCGGACGTTTCCATGACTTTCGACGCCCCTTTGCCACCGGTGCAAGCACGCACCGCCTCGACAATCCCGCCTGAGCTGGCATTGATTGTCTCGTCCGCGCCGAACCGCTTCGCCAGAGCAAGCCGGTCATCCGAGAGGTCGAGCGCGATCACTCGCGCTCCAAGCGCCGCTCCCAACATTGTCGCCGACAGACCCACCGGACCTTGGCCGACGACCAACAGGGTATCGCGTGCCGACACGTTCATGCGGTCCAGCGCGCCCCACGCAGTCCCGGTACCGCAACTTATCGCCGCACCGGCCTGGAAGCTGAGACGTTCGTCAAGCGAGAGCAGCGTGTCGGCCGCAACCTTCATGTATTCGGCATGGGCACCGTGCGCCGTGCCGCCGTAGAGCTTCATCGGCACTTCGCTGCACATTTGCCGCCAGCCGGTATTGCAGTCGGCACAAGCACCGCACCCCGAATAGTGGTGCACCATGACACGACGGCCAACCTTTGCTATTGGATTGACGACGCCTTGGCCCACCGCGACCACTTCCCCTGCGGGCTCATGCCCGCAGATGATGTCCGTCTCGATATCGGCCTCGCGGCGATAGGCGTGGAGATCGCTGCCGCACAGGCCCGATGCCTTTATCGCAAGCACGACCTCGCCCGGGCCTGGAGTCGGATCGTCGAACGTCTTGAGTTCAAGCCTGCGCCTGCCCTTGAATGCAAGGCCCTTCATCTCTCCCTCCCCGCTATACCTGCTTGCAGTACTTGGGACGAACTCTAGCGGATCGGTGTCGCCTGCGGCACGTGACGCCACTGGTTCTCGTCATGGCCGTAGAAGAGGCGCGTACCATCCGCACGCATCGCCTTCAGACGCTTGAGTACATCAAGGCTTGCCTCGAAGTCGTAATTCGTCGCGGGTATGCCGAAGGTGTCGAGATTGCGCTCGAGATAGCAACAATCCGCAGTCAATATGACATCTCCCCCTGGAAGGCGGACGCGGGCGGATTGGTGCCCCGGAGTGTGGCCCCATGTCGGCATGAGGATCAAGGAACCATCGCCGAAGAAGTCATGCTCGCCGTCAACCAGCAGGTAGGGCTGACCGGTATCGAAGTCGCGGCGGTCGTAGACTGGATTGCCTTCTGCGGCATAGGCCGCCTCCTTCTCCTTTCGCTGCACCACGATGGTGGCGTTCGGAAAGGAGGCATTTCCGCCGCAATGATCACAGTGAAGGTGCGAATTGATGACCCAACGGATATCGGCAGGGTCGATGCCAGCGGCGCGAAGGCGGGCGGACAGTTCATCGCTCTCACGGAACGTAAAGCCCATCTTATCGGGGGGCAAATGGACGTCCATTTCCTGGCGGAAGCGATAGCCGAGCCCAGTGTCGAACAGGGCCATACCCTTAGTGGCATGACGGATTAGATAGGCAGGTATCGGCGATGTCAGGAACTTGTTATCGTTCCCGCCGAGGAAGAACGAAAGCGGGGCCTGAAACGATCCGCAAGTGAAGGCGAGCAGTTCGACTGTCATGTCGCGGTCCTTTCGAGACGAGGCCTGGAGCGGGTGGCGCTGGCCGCGATAGATGACGAACTCATGCCAGGATGGCCGTTCCCACACCCTATTGCTGCACCGCTATTGCAGTTGCGCCAAACTTTTGAGAGAGGCAGATGTGCGATAGGACGCGCCACTGCAATGCGAGGCTTACGGGACGCCGCCTCGCGCAAAGGGTTGAGAATGATACGAAAGCGAACATTATCGCTGCTCGCGAAAAGGAAGACGGAATGGCAGGACTGACGCTTACCAAGGGTGTCTCGACGAGCGTACAGCCCGCTGTCAGGGTTGCCGTGGCGCAACTGCGGCGCGATTGCATTGCCCGCGAGCCTGGCACTCAGCTGGGACAAGAAGACGAACTGCTGGAACGGTACGGTATCAGCCGTCCTACACTCCGTCAGGCAGCCGCGCTGGTCGGGCAGGAACAACTTCTGCTGATACGGCGCGGGCCGGGCGGCGGTTATTTTGCGCACCGCCCGGAAATTTCCAGCGTATCGCACATGGCGGCGATTTTTCTTCAGCTGCAACACACAACGATGGCCGAAATCCTGCTGTCGACGTCCACGATCCGCGGGGAACTGGCGCCGCTCGCTGCGACCAACCTCTCCGAGGAAGCTAGCCACGAGCTGGAAGATTTCGTCACCTCCGACGAGGCGATCGCGGACGACGACTACGATTTCATCCGCTTCCTTCGCGCCGAGCTCCAGCAGAACGATATTGTCGGCCGGGCATCCGGCAATCGCGTCCTGCACCTCTACATGCAGATTTCGCTCGAGCTCGTCAGCACGCTCTCCAAGGAAGAGGATATCCTTTTCAACCACCCATCCCGCTTCTTGGAGTGGCGCCACCAGCGCAATCGCATGCTGAGAAGCATTCTCAATCACGATGCGGACATCGCGCGCATCGAGGCAAATCGCCTTGGAGCGATGATTCTCCAGTGGCTCAAACAAGGCAACGGCTCGGGCAAGGCGAAGCGCGCCGCTCGATAGCGGTGCTCGTCTAACGCCGCGACGCTGCGGCGGTTGACACGAACTGCCCTCCAGGAGATTCATGAGCCCTCAGGCCGCCCTTTGAAGAACTCAAAGCTACGTTCGGCAAAATACCATTCGCCGTCGACCTTGCGCAGGCGATCGGTATAGGCGCCACAGAAGCCCGGGTATTCACCTGCAAACCAGGGCGTGTACATGATGGAATAGCACGACGCCTGGTCTCCTTCGATCTCGATGATGTGGCCGGTTACCAGCGGCATGTTCTTAAGCGGCTTGGTCTGCCCCTCAAGGAAGTCCTGGATGGCTGCGCGCCCGACATAGTCGTACTTGCCGGCAGCAAACCGCCCGTCCTCGGCATAAGTGGCGCCCACGCCCCGGCCGTCACCCCTCGCCACGCAGCGCGCGTATTTCGCAGTCAGTTCACGGATTGCCTCTCGGTCCGCGAGCAGCTCAAGGTTCGCTTCAATGGCCATTCTGCTCTCCCTCTATTATCTTGCACCTTGCACGGGCGAGCGCCGGCGCGCTTGCACGGCAGCGCGAAACTCGTCCGATTTCAGCAGGTCTCCCTGAGCCGCGACGCCGGCCTGCCAGCCATCCTCTTGCGCCGCATCCATTCCGTCATGGATGAGCTGCTTCATGCGAGCGAACGCAGGCGGAGACCGCTGCGACATCGCCAAGGCACGCTCCTGAGCGCGTCGGTGGAGACTGTCGGAAGTCTCGAGCATTTCACTGGCCAAGCCGATGGCAACCGCCTCCTCGGCACCAATTTGGCGGCACTCAAGCAACATCTCTTTCGCACGGCCGAGACCGATTATACGCGGCAGCCACATTGCACCGCCCAGTGGCGCAATGAGCCCAAGATCAAGCCAGCGTTCCGAGAAATAGGCTGACCGGTCGACCAGCCGCACATCGCATGCGAGGGCGAGCTCTGCACCTACGGTAAAAGCACCGCCGGAGATGGCAGCCACCGTAGGTTTCGCGCAAGTCACGAGGCGGCGCGTCGCGCCCTGGAACCAACGGTAAATTTCCTCGGCAGCCTCCCCGGCCCTGCCTTCTGCGATCTCGACCAGCCAGTCGAAGTCTCCACCCGCGAGGAAATGACGGCCTATGCCCCGCAGGGCAATCGCTCGCACACTTGGATCTGCGTCGAAGGCATCGATGGCCTCGCACACAGCTCGCATCATCGGGGGGTAGGCCGCGTTGGAAACCGATGGACGATTGAACACGATCCAACCCACTCCATCGACCACGTTCCGGAGCACTTCGGCACTTTCCGGCTGCTGGGCGTATGAAGTCATCTGCGTCTCCGGCAAAGGCCCAGGCGTTTGTTAGCCTTGGTGCCGGATAGCAGGACGATGGCGACAATAGCAATATATGTATTGGCTCTTTCAGGTTTAGCGGAGCGCCCGGAGTTATGCCTCGGCATGGCATCACGCGTTGGCATCGGCTCGAGTGGGTTCGCGGGCTCGCAGGGAAAACGCGACAAGCGCCCGACGATGGTGATGATACGCACATCGCCGATGCACCAGCTCAATCCGCTATTTTCCATCGCGGCTCCTCATGGCTCATTCTTCAAGCCGTTCTTTTGCAGCCGGTCAGAAGAGTATCACCGTTCTGATCGCCTCACCGGCTCTCATCAGTTCAAAGCCCTCGTTTATCTGCTCGAACGGCAGCCGGTGCGTCACCAGTTCGTCGATCTTGAGATCGCCAGCGCAGTAGTGTTCGACGATCTTAGGCGTCTGCTCGCGCGGATTGCCATCTCCGATGAAAGTACCGCGCACCGTGCGGCCAAAATAGAATGTCGAGGCTGGCAAAGTGATCGTCTGGTCGTGCCCGGCGATGCCCACAGCCATGCAAACACCGTGGTAAGGACTGACCATCGCCGTCGCCCGCGCGAGCAGCGCCGGGTTGCCGACGCATTCGAATGCATAGTCCAGTTTGCCTCCAAGCAGGCGCTCAACCTGCTCTTCCAGGAGAACTGGTCCGGCCGGGTTCACGAAGTCGGTCGCACCGAATTGCCGTGCGGGGCCCTCCTTGGCCGGGTTGGTATCGGCAGCGATGATGCGAGCGGCTCCTGCCAGCCGGGCCGCCTGGATCACGTTGAGGCCAATCGAACCCAACCCAAAAACGATTACGCTGCTGCCGGGATCGACATGAGCATCGTTCCACACGGCGCCGGTGCCCGTAAGGACGCCACAAGGCACCAGCGATGCAGACGCGAAAGGCATATCGGTGGGGATGATAGAGAGCTGCTGTTCGTGCACAACGGTATGCGCCGCAAAGCTCGAGACTCCTCCTCGCAGCGATTGGCCGCGCCAGGTGAACGCCGGCTCGCGCGGCTGTAGCTGCGCCTCGCAGAAGCTGGTCCGGCCCGATCGACAGGGCCGGCATTCGCCGCAATGAAGCAGGTTGTTCAAGATGACGTGATCGCCCGCCTTGGCCAGCGTCACCCCATCCCCGCATTCAAGGACAATCCCCGCACCTTCATGACCCAAGATCGCAGGAAGGGGGACGGGAAACTTGCCTTCGATAATGGAGAGATCGGTGTGGCAGAGACCCGATGCCTTCATCTGGACGAGCACTTCACCCGGGCCCGGTGAGCGGAGGTCGACTTCGTCTATGACCAGCGGCTGGCCGACGCCGCTCGCGACAGCGGCTCTAGTAACAATCGCCATTCTTATCCTCTCCAGTGAGGAGGTTCACCACACATGCCCACGCGCGCCGCAACGGTGTCTCGGGCAACGACCAAGCGATTGCCTCGCCGCCCGTGCTCGGCGTGTGGATCACGATCAAGCGCCCCGGCTAGGCTGCCGCTGCGAACTCTCCACTGCGCACCACCCGTCCAGGCAGCGCACCGGTTGGCTCGCCGTCACGATAAATCACCACGCCGCGCTTCATGGTCATGCAATAGCCGCTTGCACCTTGTGTCAGACGCCGGCCGCCGGCTGGCAAGTCGTAACGGACGCGGGGCGCATGGAGGCGGAGCTCATCGGCGTCGATCAAGTTGATGTCCGCGATGCAACCTTCAGCCACTAGCCCCCGGTCGTGCATGCCGACCAACTTTGCGGGCTCCGAGGTGATCGCCGCGATAGCCTTTTCCAAGGGCAGGCGATCGCTCTCCACAACATCACGTGCCCAGTGGGTGAGGATGGTGGTCGGATAGCTGGCGTCGCAGACCATGCCGTAATGGGCTCCGCCATCGCCAAGCCCGATTACGCAAAGCGGGTGGTCCATCATCGTGCGCGCGGCACTGATGTTGTTGCCCGAATAGTTGGCTGCCGGTAGGTATAGGACAGCGTTGCCCTCCTGCTTGAGCATCTCGTCGACTGCGAAAGGGAGCAAGTCCTGCTCAGCTTGCGCTGCGCGATGCCCAAGCAGATCGGTCTCACCCGGCAGGTAGTTTGGCGGATCGCCCAGTGCTGCCATCCAGTCCAGGCGCTCCAGGAAGATGTTGACCGCTGGCAGAGGATGCTGTGCATCGACCTCGCTCAGGATCTGTGCTCGAAAATCCGGGTTGCGGAGCGCCGCGACCTTGTCCGCAAGTGGGAGCTTCGCAATTTTCTGCCAGCTCGCCCGACGCGACAGCGGGTTGAAAGACAAGTCCAGACCGAACATCATGCCGACAGGACGTGGAAATATCTGTCCCCGAATGCTGAGGCCGTTGGCATTCGCCTTTTCGATCTCGGCGATGTACCTTTGCCAGTGATCGGGGCTGTGAGGCGCCTGCGTCAGGGTGAAGGACAGCGGCCGCCCCGATTGTTCGACGATCGCGCGCATGATTGCGACCTCTCCCTCGGGTGCCGCTTCATAATTGGGCACGATCTGGAAAACGCCGGTTCCAGCCTCGTGCAAGCCCCGGCCAAGCGCCACCAGCTCCTCAGTCGCACTGTCGAGGCTGGGAATAGGCGTGCCGTCCGCGCTGCGGTGAGCGAGCAAGCGCGACGTGGAAACGCCGATGGCGCCCGCACGAACCGCTTCCGTGACGAGCTTGCTCATCTGGGCGCGATCATCGGCGTTTGCCGGCTCACGCGCAGCACCGCGATCACCCATGACGTAGACCCGCAAAGCCGAGTGCGGCACCTGAAAGGCGATATCGATGTCGAGGTCACGCGCCGCGATAGCATCGAGATATTGAGGGAAAGTCTCCCAGTTCCAAGGTAGTCCGGCGGTCATGACCACCTCCGGTACATCTTCCACGCCCTCCATCAACTTCACGAGCTTTTCTCGGTCGTCGATGCGGCATGGTGCGAAGCCGACGCCGCAATTGCCTGCGACGACCGTCGTTACTCCATGATTGCTCGAAGGCGTGAGGCGCGATTCCCAACTGACTTGCCCATCGTAATGGGTGTGGACATCGACGAAGCCAGGGGTGACCAGCAAACCACTTGCGTCGATTTCCTCCCGACCCAGCGCCTCGACTGTCCCGACTTTGACAATGCGGTCGCCGACGATCGCGATGTCGGCCTCTCTCGCGGTCATGCCGGTGCCATCGATGACGCTGCCGCCGCGGATCACCACGTCGTATTGTATGCTCATCATCCCTCTCCTACTCTTATCCGGGCGGCGGCATTCAGTCCGCTGCTTGCCTCGTCTCAGGCTGCATTTGCCATCATCTCCGCGACGGGTGCGGGCATATGTTGCAGGTAGTGGTCGCGCTCATCGATCTGGGTTGCTCCCGGCTGGGCTGGGACATAGATCGGACGCGCTGGGCGAAAATTGATGAAGGTCAGGCCATGCTCACCTGCCTTGAATGCGTAGAGCGTGTCTCGCGACACGGCAACGACGGCCCCTCGACCGTAGGTACGGGCCCCCAGCACGACTTCGCCATCGATGACGACGATGATCTCGTCCTCATTGTGAGAGTGCAGAGGCGTCGGGCTGCCCGCACGGCGCAAGGACGACTCGTGTAGCCACAGTTCGCATCCCGGACAGGCCGCGTCGGCCAGCACCGCGCCGCCGACGCGGCCATCGCCGTAGAAATCCTCGCACCGTGGTACATCCCCCGACGCTAGCCCGTGAACATGTCCGCCAGCCCGAGTTGGCATGGTTGCACAGGCCTCGCCAACAGCGAAGATCAGCAGAGTCGCCGCTTCTGGCGTGGCATTGATACGCTGCGCAGCGCCATGCTCGATGACTAAAATGCTACCTCTATCCAGGCGACGGCCGCCGACGTCGACGGCACCCTCGAACACGTAGGCGAGACATCCCTTCTGGCGACCATCAACTGTGGCAAAGCCGCCCGTCTCCATGTCAACAGCATAGAAATGAATGGGATCGCCTGGCCGATCAAAGGCTGGTCTTACGCGAACAGGGCCTTCCACCGTGAGCGACGCAGCCAGGTCTTTCGCCTCTTGGAGCTGCGCAATGTCTCGAACCGCGACTTTGGCCACAACGCCTCTCCGATAATTCAGGTATATCTTATCGCAGGGGCATGTTGATGCAAAGCAGTTATGGCAGCAGCTGCTCGATAAGGCGCCGCATTAAAGGAGGCCGG